>Ga0182015_10001645_pt1 | contig 28970 bp, 26 predicted proteins | sample 712P3MmetaG_FD_120478 | JGI IMG/M metagenome (GOLD analysis project Ga0182015, IMG submission 120478) | Permafrost microbial communities from Stordalen Mire, Sweden - 712P3M metaG | ecosystem: Environmental > Terrestrial > Soil > Wetlands > Permafrost | place: Sweden: Stordalen | collected... | reverse complement strand
TCACGCTGATCAAGGCGCGTCTGATGAGAGCCATGCTCTACTCACAACCTTCTTTACAATGGTAAACGTGTCTCATCCAGTTACGTTAATTCCCGGCGACGGCATCGGGCCGGAAGTCGCCGAAGCAACCATCCGCGCGGTCAACGCCACGGGCGTTTCCATTGATTGGCAGCGCGCCGATTTGAACTCCAGCATCATCGCGAAATCCGGGCAGGTGCTTCCGCCGCACGTCATCGAATCGCTCGAACGCACCCGTGTGGGTCTCAAAGGCCCGGTGACCACGCCCATCGGCGGCGGATTCTCGAGCGTCAACGTTGCGCTGCGCAAGCATTTCGATCTTTTTGCCAACGTGCGGCCGGTGCATTCGCTCCCCGGTCTGAAGACCCGCTTCGACGACGTGAAGATCGACATGGTGATCTTCCGCGAAAACACCGAGGACTTGTACTCGGGCCTGGAGCACGAGGTGGTGAAAGATGTGGTCACGAGTTTGAAGGTGATCACGCGCGTGGCCTCGATCAAGATCGCCGAGTATGCCTTTCAGTTCGCCAAGAAGGGCGGGCGCAAGCAGGTAATCGCCATCCACAAGGCCAACATCATGAAGCTGTCCGATGGACTGTTCCTGCGCTGTTGCCGCGAAGTGTCGCAGCACTATCCCGAGATCGGCTACAAGGAGCTGATCGTCGACAACGCATCCATGCAGCTGGTGATGCGGCCGCAAACCTTCGATATTCTACTGCTTCCCAATCTATACGGCGACATTGTTTCGGATCTGGCCGCGGGGCTGGTCGGCGGATTGGGTGTCGTGCCCGGCGCCAACATGGGCGATCATATGGCGGTATTCGAGGCCGTCCACGGCAGCGCTCCCGACATCGCGGGAAAAGGCATCGCAAACCCCACCGCGCTCATCCTTTCGTCGGTGCTGATGCTGGTTCACTTGGGAGAGACCTCGGCGGCTAATCGTTTGCGCTCCGCGGTGGAACACGTCTATGCCGAACAGAAGCATCTGCCGCCGGACGTGGGCGGGGACGCCTCGACGGGCGAATTCACGGACGCGGTGATCGCGGGCCTGGGGTAGCCGCGATTCTCAGAAATCCACCCGCTTGTTGATGAACTCCCCGTCCCGAAGCTGAACATCGAAATCGATAGACGCCCCGCTCCGCGCCACTTTGATGTGATATGCGCCCGGAGCCAGAGTGAAGGTCGTGGGAGTCCGCTGTGTTTGCAAAGCACCGTCCAACTCAATCGTCGCGCCCCGCGGCTCTGAAGTAATGCTCAACGTGGCGGAAACCTTGGTGAGCTGCAGAAAAATATCACTCTCTTGCGGAACATTGAAAACACGCGGATATGGCCGGTACCCGGCGAGTTGCACGGTCAGCGCGTGCCGGCCGGCGCTGAGCGGCAGCATGCAAGGAGTCTTGCACCCTTGCGATGAGTTGCCGTCGATGACCACCTGCGCGCCCGGCGGCTCGGTCAAGAACTGAACGCTCTGCTGGAAGCCCAGCTTGGGCGCGGTAACCGGCGGAGGAACCGAGGAGCGTTCCGGCTGTCTCGTCCTCACAGACTTAGGTTCGTCATCCGTGGTGTCGCGGGACGTCTCAGGCTCCTGGCTCTCGGGAGCCGTGGCTTCGGGCGCCTTGTCGGACGCGGGAGCTTGCTTGGTTGCGTCGTCCGGTGCCTGCGATTGTCCCACCGGGCTTGGCTTGGATGAATTGTCCGCCGGCGGCGCGTTGGCCGGCGAGTTCGATGGCTGCGTCTCTGCGACGGTGGCCGGCGCGGGCTCCGCGTTGCGATTGAACAAATACTTCTGGGCGCCGAACAGCACCAGTCCCACCAAACCAATGCCCACCAGCATCCAGACCAAGCTCTTGAGCAATGGGTTGCGAGGCTCGGCGTCCTCAACGCGGCCTTCGTGATCACGCATGACGCGCGGGGGTTCCTCCGCGCGATTCACCGGTTGCTCTGTGCGCGCCGCCACAACCCCAGCGATCGGTTTCCCAGCGGCCGGCCTGGGAGCCCCGGGAATCTCCACCGCCGGGCCCGCGAACGTCGGCATGCTATGCGCGCTGCTCCTCGGAAGCGGATGCCATCCAGGACTGGACTGCAACACACCAGCCAGTGCATCCACAAACTCCAAGCACGTGCCATAGCGATCGTTCGCGCTTTTCGCCAACGCCTTCTTCAACACCATTTCCACTTGCGGCCCCACCGTGGGGTTCAGGCGCTGCGGCGCCACCGGATCTTCGCGCACGATGCGGAACAACAGCGCGGGCAATTGATCGGCTAGAAAAGGCTTCTCGCCGGTGAGAATCTCATAGGCGATCACGGCGAGTGAAAACTGATCGGCGCGGCCATCCACCGCGTGGCCTTGCACCTGTTCCGGCGACATGTAGTTCGGAGTGCCCATCATCACGCCGCTCTGCGTCATCTGCTGGGACATGATCTTGGCCACGCCAAAGTCCGTGATCTTGGCGTGTGTGCGATCGTGTATCAAAATATTGGCGGGCTTGATGTCGCGGTGGACAATGCCCTTTTTGTGCGCGTAGTCCAGCGCCGTCGCCGTCTGCCGTAGAATGGTCAGCGCGACGTCGCCGCGTAACGGCGGGTCCTGGCTATTGAGAACTTTTTCGAGCGGCGGCCCATCCACGCACTCCATGAAAATATAGGCCAGCCCGTTTTCTTCGGCGATATCGTAGATGGTGACGATGTTCGGGTGCGAAAGCATCCCGGCCGACTGCGCCTCGCGAAACAGCCGTTCGCGCAGCCGCTCACGCTCCGATTCGTCGGTGAAATCCGACAGCCGGATGGTCTTGATGGCGATGGTCCGGCCGATGGCGGGATCCTGGGCGCGGTAGACCACGCCGGTCGCACCACGGCCCAGCTCGTCCATTATCCGGTATCGGCCAATTTGATCCACCCTGATACAGCTAGCTTATCAGCTTGACTGATTTCAACTGGACGCGTGGCCTTCAGGCGCCGCTGTGAGCGTAGTCTGCTTGGGGCAAGCCGATCTGGCGGCGCAGCTCCTGGAACCGCGGATGATTCCGGAGGTTGTCGAACTCAGTGCTCAAAAGCCGCAGGTGCAAGGAAGTGTCGCGAATCTCCACCGCGCGATCCAGATACCGCAACGCTTCGTCCTCTTCGCCCAATCCCGAGTAAATGGCGGCGAAGCTCATGGGCGACACATAGCTTGACTCGGACCGCGTGTTCAAAATTCCGATTTCGCGGAGAGCCTCCTCGCGCCGCCCGGACCTGGCGTAACAATAGCCCATCTGGCCGTGCAGCAGCGAACCGCACTTCATCTGCGTGGCGTTGGTGAGATGCGCGATGGCGTCGGCGAACTGCCCTTTGCCCGCGCAGGCCATGCCCAATCCGAGATGCGGCAAGCCGTAATCGGTGGCCAGGCGCGACACCAGCAGATGTTGCCCGATGGCTTCGTCGAAGCGGCGGCAAACGCCATACAGCCAGCCCAGCACAAAATTGGGAAACAGAGACGCTGGGTCGAGTTCCAGCGCGCGCTCCACCTCGGCGATAGCTGCAGCCTGTTCGCCGCGGCAGGCCAATTGGATGCCGTAGGCGATGTGACCCACCGGATCGCTCTTGTCCAACTGAATGGACTTTTGCATTTCTTCTTCGCCGGCCGCCCAATCCCAATCGAGAAGCGATAAGACCGCTCCCAGGGCCACGCGCGCCTCCGGCAGCGAAGGATTCAAGGATGTAGCGCGAACCGCCGCCTCCTTCATTCTTGGGTGCGTCTCGACGGGAGGCAGCAATCCAAAAACGGAGCTGACCAGCAGTGCTTCCGACAGCGCCGCCCACGCCGCCCCATAATTGGGATCGGCTTCCACGGCGGTGGTGAAAAAGGCAATGCTATTGCGGATGCTGTCCGGCGTGGCCAGTTTCCAGTGGTAGCGGCCCTGCAGGTACGCATCGCCGCTTTCGGTGCGATCGGGCTGGCGGCGCGCATTCACCGCTTCGCTCGCGGGTGCCGTCAGGTCGCGCACCAGTCGCTGCGCCAGATGGTCGACGCACGCCAGATCCTGCAACCGGCCGGCCGTGGTTTCCGACCAGATGTACGAACGATCCACGCTCTGCAAGAGCTGCAACAACAAACGAAAACCATCGTCATGAAATTCGATACTGCCTTCCAGAACGTAGTCGGTCGGGCTCGCGGAATTGGATACGGGAGCCGTCTCGCCGGGCGCTGGATTCGGCTGGAACTGAGCGACTATCTGAAAGTAGCCTTCCTTGATGAGCACGTGCGCCAGCCGCCGTTGAATCTCCTCGGCCGCCGAGCCGGTATCCGGCGCCGCGTTGGGCATCGCATTGATGATTGAGAACGGCGAGATTTCCACGCTGCGGCGCGGCGCCATCGGGCTCGCGCCATTGCCGCTGCTGCGATATTCGAAGATCGGTACGTAGCTGCCCTTACGCAGCACAATCCGGACGGAGTCCTCGCGGCCCTCAAGCCGGTAATATTCCTCTAGCTTGTAGCGCAAGCGGCGGGCTTCCACGCGCACGATTGAGTCGACCCGCGGATCGAAAGCCTCCCGGCGGTCGAAGACTTCCAGCCCGATCAGGTACTCCTTGAGCCGGTGCGGCTGGCCCAGGAGGCTTTCTTCAACCACAAACTGCAGGAAACGGCGGATGCGATGCGATTGTATGAACGCGCGGCTTCGCAGGATGAGATCCAGCTCGGCCCGGATCTCGGCGGAAGGGACGCCGTGCAACACTGTGGCGGTCTCTTCGATGGGATTTACAACGGTGGACGTCATCTCACTAGTTCGACACCATTCCGAAGTAACTCGTTACATAGTTCTTTTGGGGATTGACCTTCCTGGATGGCCTAAATTATAGATTTGGAATGCGGCGTGCTCAGTCTTTCGCTCTATCCGCCACCAGCATGGATTGCAAAATCTGATCGGAAACGTCCTTGACGGCCATGGGAGAGTGCGGCAGGAACAGCGTGTTGGTCTTGTCGCTCTCGCCAATGGACTTCAGCATGTCGAAGTATTGCGTCACCATCACCAATTGCATGACTTCTCTCGCGGACGCCCCTTCGATGCCCTTCTGGAATTGTTCGATGGAGACCTGAAGCCCCTCAATGATAGCCTTCCTCTGGTTCGCGATTCCTTGTCCCTGCAGCGCCTTGCTCTCCGCTTCAGCCTCGGCCTTTTTCACCACCAGAATCTTCTCGGCTTCGCCCCTGGCGTTTGCGGCAACCTGCTCGCGCTGCGCCGCATTGATATCGTTCATGGCCGACTTCACCTTGGCGTCAGGAACGATGTCGGTGACCAGCACGTTCACAATCTCATATCCGAACAAAGCCATATCCGCGTCCAGCTCCTGCTTCACCGCGGCGGCGATACTGGACTGGCTGGCGAACACCTCATCCAGCGTCATTCCGGGAACGTGCCCCAGGATCACCTGCTCGACATAGGACTTGATCTGCGCCTCCGGATCGGACAGCTTGTAGTAGGCATCGTAGACTTTTTCCGGGCGAACGCGATTCTGAACGGATATAGGAATGGTGACGAACACGTTGTCTTTGGTCTTCGTCTCCATGATCAGAGTGATCTGATTCACTCGCAGGCTCACGTAACCCGCCACGGAATCGAGGAACGGCCGCTTCCAGTTCAATCCCGCTTCGGCGACGCGCAGAAACTTACCAAATCGAGTGATCACAGCCACCTGGGCGGTGTTCACCGTGAAAAAGCTCCCGAAGATCAAATAGAGGACCAGGAACGCCACGAGCACCAGCAGAATCAGGGATAGCTGTGCCATTTGGTCTCCAATTGTAGCAGCGCCGCCATTCACCTACCCGTGCCACCCACACGCCGAGCCGCGCGCGCCGGTAAGCGGTCCTAGAGGTTCATGAAGGCGATGTCCACCGGCGAGCGGTACCCCTGCACCACGACGATGCCGCTCTCCGTAACGTGATAAAGCTGGCGGTCGCTCTCCAGATCGTAGCCGATGGTGGTGTCCGGCGGGACCCGCACGTTTTTGTCCAGGATGGCCCGGCGCACCTTGGCTCGGCGGCCGATATCGCAATTATCGAAGATGATGGAGTCTTCCACCGAGGCATGCGAATGGACGCGAACCCCGCGGCCAATCACGGAAGTCCGTACCAGGCCTCCGGAAAGAATACTGCCGCCCGCGACGATGGAATCCAGGGCCTCGCCGCGCCGGCCGTCACTGTCGAAGATGAACTTGGCCGGAGCGTCGAAATATCCGGCGGTGCGGAGCGGCCACTGCCGGTTGTATAAATTCAGCTCCGGCGAGATCGACCGCAAGTCCATGTTGGCGTCGAAGAATGCGTCGATGGTACCCACATCACGCCAGTACACCGGCGCGCCCGGCGGGTCGGCCGGAATGCGATTGGTTTGAAAATCATAGGCATACATGTCGGCCCGCCCAATGAGTGCCGGCAGGATGTCGCGGCCGAAATCATGCGAGCTGTGCTCCTTCTCCCCGTCCACGCGCAACTCGTCCAGCAGCAACTTGGTGGAAAAAAGATAGTTGCCCATGGACGCGTACACGCGGTTGGGATCGCCCGGCATGGTGGGCGCGTCGGGCTTCTTCTCGTGAAACCCGCTGATCAGCCCGTCTTCGCGCGTTTCCAGCACTCCGAATTCGACGGCTTGCTCCTTTTCCACCGGGATCGCCGACACCGTAACCTGCGCGCCGCGGTCGATGTGGAACTCGATCATCTCGCGGATGTTCATGCGATAGATATGGTCGGCGCCGAAAATCGCAACCACGTGCGGCTCGGCCTGCTCGATCAGGTTAATATTTTGATAAATGGCGTCGGCGGTGCCCCGGTACCAATCCTCGCCCTGCGAGCGCATCTGCGCGGGAACCGGAATGATGAAGTGGTTGCGAAGCAGGCTGGAAGCTTCCCAGCCCTCGCGCAAGTGCTCCAGCAGCGACTGGCTCTTGAACTGAACCAGGACGTAGATCGAATAGATCCCTGAGTTAATCAGGTTGCTGAGTACGAAATCGACGATCCTGTACCGGGCTCCAAATGGAACAGCCGGCTTCGCTCGTTCCTTGGTTAGGGGATAGAGGCGTGTACCCTTGCCTCCAGCCAATACAAATGCGAGCACGCGCAATTGCATCTATGTGGGTCTCCGATCGAATGATTGCCTACAGCGCCCATGCTTATTCTTGCAGATGGCGAGCCAATCGCGAAAGGGCGCGGGCGATGTTTACATAGACTTACTTCGCCGACTTAGAGATGGTGGCACGGCGAGGTATGTTTCGATTCAATTTGACGCCCAACGTCGGATGACTATCTCGGCGTTGTTAAACACGAGGGGTAGTATCCACCAGCCCGCCCGCGACACCTCAGCAACGACCGCTACATGTCCACGTGTGTTGGACCATGCTTCTTGCTAGGCGTTACCGGACACCATCCGTCCGTTTCAGAACGGGTAAGTTTTGAGACGGCGTAGACGCCTTAAAAATCGGGTCTTGGATGTCGCATAATCCAGTCCCAAAACTGAATCCTCCGGCTTCCGATAATTCGGCGCTATGTCCACTTGACGCATAGTCGCCATGTCGTCTCCTAATTTCCGAGTCACCCGCTCCGTCACGCCATCTTCGCCGCACTATCAGCAATCTAAGCCAATCTCGCCCCGCTGCCCGCCGACCCACATGCCACAACCGAACTGAAGGTTCCCATATATGACAAGCCCGGTCCCTAATCCCAAATCCCCAACCCCCAATCCCCGCACTCGCGCGAACCGCGCGAATGCGAGGCACTCCACCGGACCACGCACCGATTCCGGCAAGCAGCGTTCCTCGCTGAATGCGCTGCGCCATGGCTTAACGGCCGCGCCAACCCCCAATCCCTAATCCCCCTGCTTGCCACTCTCGGCCTGAACTACCAGCGGCTCCCCCGCCAGTTCCAAAAGGCCGTCGACAAGCTCCGCGATATCCAAGCCGACCGCATCGAGCGCGAGCGCCGCGACCTCAAAGACGCCGCCGCCCTCCTCGAACACCACAAACACAAAGGAGTTCCCTGGGAGCCCGCCGACCATGGCTTCGTTTTTTCAAAAGACCAAGTCGAAGCCTTCTCCGATCGCCTGAAGCGCCTGAACCAGTCGCGCCACATCGAACATGTGCTCTTCCACATGCAGCCGCCCTCCCGTGCCGCCAGCGCCTCTTTCTGAACCGCGACCGTATGCTACGATTTAGATTCACACCGCAGTCATGATTCGTGCCTATCGCGGCATCGTACCCCGGATTGCCGCTTCCGCTTACATCGATCAGAGCGCGCAGGTGATTGGAGACGTGGTGGTCGGCGAACGCTCCAGCATCTGGCCCAATGCCACTGCTCGGGGCGACGTGAATGCAATTCGTATCGGTGACGACAGCAACATTCAGGACAATTCGGTGTTGCATTGCGACGCCGGCCGGTTTCCTTTGCACATAGGGAATCGCGTCACCGTGGGCCACTTGGTTATGCTGCACGGCTGCACCATTGAGGACGAGTGCCTGATCGGAATCGGCGCGGTGGTCTTGAATGGCGCCAAAATTGGAAAGGGCTCAGTGATCGCCGCTGGCGCAGTGGTGCCCGAGGGCGCCGAAATTCCGCCGTTGAGCATGGTGATGGGCGTGCCCGCCAAGGTGAAGCGATCCGTTACCGAGGAAGAGCGCGAGCGCTTTCGTCTCAACGCCGAGCACTACGTCGAACTGGCTCGTACTTACCGGGACGAACCGGCTTGAAAACTCCGAGCCGCGCAATACCGAGCCGCGCGCGTAAGCAAGCGGTCACAATTTAAATGATCAAGGCAGTCAAAGGCACTCGCGACATCCTTCCCCCTTCCAGCACCCTCTGGAACCGGGTTGAAGCCGTCACGCGCGAGGTGTTTCGAGTCTACAACTATCAGGAAATCCGGACGCCGATACTCGAGGAGACCGCGCTTTTCGCGCGCGGCGTCGGCGAGGAAACCGACATCGTCAGCAAGGAGATGTACACCTTCGACGATCGCGACGGCAGTTCGCTCACTCTGCGCCCGGAGGCCACCGCGTCTGTGATGCGCGCCTATATCGAACACCACCTCGACCAAAAGCCGGGACTGCAGAAGCTCTACTACATCGGCCCCATGTTTCGGCGCGAGCGGCCGCAGAAGGGCCGTTTCCGCCAGTTTTATCAGATTGGCGCGGAAGCCATTGGTTCGGAATCGCCCGCGGTGGACGCCGAGGTGATCGAGATGGTGATCGATCTGCTCCAGCGCGCGGGACTCGCCGGATTCCATCTGTTGATCAATTCAGTCGGCGATCAGAACTGCCGCCCGCAGTATGTTGCGCTGCTCAAAGAGAAGCTTCGCGAGGTCGTCTCGCGCCTGTGCGGCGATTGCCAGCGGCGCGCGGAAACGAATCCGCTGCGCGTGCTGGATTGCAAGGTTCCCGAAGACCAGCCCATCATCAATGCGCTGCCGTCCATTCAGGATCATCTGTGCGAGCCTTGCCTCGCGCACTTCGGTGCGGTCCGGGCACATCTGGACGATCGCGGAATTTCGTACGAAGTCCGGTCCCGCATGGTGCGCGGCCTCGACTATTACATGCGCACGACGTTCGAGATTGTGCACGGCTCGCTCGGCGCGCAGAATTCGGTGCTGGGCGGCGGCCGCTACGATGGGCTCGCCGAATCGCTCGGCTCGCGCGTGCATTCCCCTGGCATTGGCTTTTCCATCGGTGAGGATCGACTGGTGATGAGCCTGGAGCAAACGGCCACGGTCGCCGAAGATCCTTTGGTGATCGTGACGTTCACCGCGGGCGAGGCAACCCAACGTGCTGCTACAAGTACGGCCGCGGAATTGCGCGCAGAGGGCATCCGCGTCGAGGTGGCCGAAGGCAAATTGAAGAGGGTTTTCGAGATCGCCAACAAGCTGAACGCGCGCGTGGCCGTCATCTGCGGTGAAAACGAAACCGCCACGGGCGATATTTCAATAAAAGACATGGAGAGTCAGGTGCAAGTGCAACTTCGTCGTGAATTGCTCGTGGAAAAGGTGAAAGAATGCCTGAGCAAGTACCTCTAGATTTCTTGGGCGAACTGCGTCGCACGCACACCTGCGGCCAGTTGCGCGCCTCGGACGTGGGGAAGACAGCGTTGTTGATGGGTTGGGTGCATCGCCGGCGCGACCTCGGCGGCGTCTTCTTCATTCATCTGCGCGATCGCGATGGCGTCACCCAACTGGTCTTTCATGCCGACGCCGGCGCGGAACTGCACGCCAAGGCCGAGATGCTTGGCTCCGAGTACGTGATCGCCGTCGAGGGCACGGTGGCCAAACGCACGCCGGAGACCATCAATCCCACGCTCGACACCGGCGAAGTGGAACTGGTCGCCACGAAACTTTGGATCTTGAATGAATCGCGCACGCCGCCCTTCCCCATGGAAGAAACCGTCGACGTCAAAGAAGACGCGCGGCTGAAATACCGTTATGTTGACCTGCGCCGTCCGCATATGCAGCGCAACATCATGCTGCGCTCCAAGATCAGCTTCGCCGTGCGCGAGTTCCTGTACAGCCAGGGCTTCCTCGAAATCGAGACGCCTTTCATGACGCGCTCCACGCCCGAAGGCGCGCGCGATTATCTGGTCCCCAGCCGCGTGCAGCCTGGTTCGTTCTATGCGCTGCCCCAGTCGCCCCAGATCTTCAAACAACTTCTGATGGTGAGCGGCTACGAGAAGTATTTCCAGATCGTGCGCTGCTTCCGCGACGAAGATTTGCGCGCCGACCGGCAGCCCGAGTTCACCCAGATCGATCTCGAAATGTCGTTCCCGCAGCAGGAGCGCATCTACGAAGTGGTCGAACCCATGCTCCAGCGCGTGTTTGAAGTGGCGGGCTTCAACGTCCCGAAACAATTTCCGCGCCTGACCTACTCTCAAGCCATGCGATCCTACGGCAGCGATAAGCCCGACCTTCGCCTGCCGCCGTTCCATGTGCTGGATGGAGAGTCCTGGCAGCTCGGCTTGACGTTTCCACCCGTCGCCATCCACGTTCCGAAAACTGGCCCGCTCAGCCGCAAAGAGCGCGATGAGTTGAAGGAGTATGGAACCGGGCGTGGGCTGCGCGTCTATGACGATCTGAAAAAGCTCGATCCAAAGCTCGTGGAACAGGCACGCGCGGCCTCGGGCGCAACCGAGGAAGACCTGTTGCTGATAGCCGGATGGCCGGGCGCTCCGCAAGGACAGCGCCCCGAAGAGACCTTCTATCAAGCTTGCGGACAGCTTCGTCTATTCGCCGGGCAGAAATATAACGACCGCCACAAGCTTCTCGATCCGCAAAATTTCAAGCCGCTCTGGGTGGTCGATTTTCCGATGTTCGAATGGGACGCCGAGGAGAACCGCTGGAATGCCGCGCACCATCCGTTCACTTCCGTTCACGACGAGGATCTCGACAAGCTGACCAGCGATCCCGCGCGCTGCCGCGCCAAGTCGTACGACGTCGTGCTCAACGGCGTCGAGCTCGGCTCAGGCTCCATTCGTATCCATCGCCGCGACGTGCAGGCCAAAGTTTTCTCGGCGCTCGGATTCTCCGATGAAGAAGCCAAGCGGCGCTTCGGATTTTTGCTCGAAGCCCTGGAATACGGGGCGCCACCGCACGGCGGAATCGCGCTGGGACTCGACCGCTTGGTCATGATCCTGGCAGGCGAAAGCTCCATTCGCGAAGTGATTCCGTTCCCGAAAACCGCGCGCGGCAGCGATCTGATGTGCGAGGCGCCCTCCTCTGTTCCCGAAAAGGTATTGCGCGAGCTGGGCATCCGCATCGCCAACGCGCCCGGGAAGCCGTAAAGTGGAATCATGCCAACGGGCAGCACGGTGTCTTCTTCGGCTGTAAGCATCGACGGCGTGTGGAAGTATTACGGCGATTATCCCGCCCTGCGCGACATCTCGTTCAACGTCGACGGCGGCTCGTGTCTCGCACTGCTCGGCCGCAACGGCGCGGGTAAGACAACGTTGCTGCGTATCCTCGGCGGCCTCTCGAAGGCCGCGCGCGGCCGCGTCTCCATCCTCGGTAAAGACGCGCGCGCCGGTAGCACTCGCCAGCGCATCGGTATTCTGGGCCACGGCATCGGCGTTTACGAAGAGCTGTCGGCGTTCGAGAATCTCAGTCTGTTCGGCCAGCTCTACGATTTGGCCGATCCGCGCCGCACCGCGACTGAATGGCTGGAGCGCACCGGTCTTGATCGCGTCCGCGATGGCCTGGTGCGCGAGTTTTCCCGCGGCATGCGCCAGCGCCTGGCCATCGCGCGTTGTTTCCTGCATCGCCCGTCGTTGCTGCTGTTGGACGAGCCTTTCACCGCTCTCGACGATCGCGCCATTCAGGTCCTGCAAGATCTGTTGAAGTCCGCCATCGCGGAGGGCCGCACCATCATCATGGCCACGCACCAACTGCGCGAAGCGCTGGAACTCGCCACCGATGTCGCGCTCATCAATCGCGGCAAACTCGCCTACCGCGGCGCACGCACCTGGGAAATGTTGGAAGATCCCGGCTGGCTGTACCGTCATTACGGAGAAGCATGAAGTTTCTGCGCCAGACGCTGGCGGTCGCCGCCAAGGATCTGCGCTCGGAAATCCGCGGCAAGGAGGCCGTGAACGCTTCAGTTTCCTTCGCGCTCGTGATCCTGCTGCTCTTCAGCTTCGCCTTCGATCTGGAACCCGCGGAGATCCGCGACATCTCGGGCGGCCTGCTGTGGCTGATCTTCGCCTTCGCCGGCACGCTGATCCTCAATCGCAGCTTCGCGCGCGAGCTGATGAACGACTGTCTGGATGCCCTCCTCGCTTCGCCCGTCAGCGGCGCGCAGCTATTCCTCGGGAAATGCCTCGCCAACTACGTGCTCATCGTAATCGTGGAATGCATCAGCCTGCCGGTCTTCGCCATTTTCTATAATGTTCGGTTGCCGCAACGCCTCGCACTGCTGTTCGTAGTAATGCTGCTCGGCACCTGGGGCATCACCGTGATCGGAACCATGTTCAGCGCCATGACCGTGAATTTACGCCTGCGCGAGCTGATGCTGCCCACGCTTATTTATCCCATGCTCATCCCAGCGCTGATCGGGGCCATCGAACTCAGCCGCGTCCTGATCACCGGGGCTCCACTCGCCGAGAGCCTGTTTTGGTTCCGCGTTTTGGTGGCGTTCAACGTCATCTTCACCATTTTGGCTTTGGCTTTGGTAGAAATTGTTCTGGTAGGTTGAACACCATGCGTCTGAAAATCATCGTGACTTTGGCAGTGATCGCGGGCCTGATTCTCGCCTGGAACCTGCACCGAATCTTCATCCAGGTTCCCGACGAAGCCAGCCAAGGCGCCATCTTCCGCATCATCTATTTTCATGTGCCGGCCGCGATCACGTCGTTCACCGGCTTCTACCTCGCGATGTTTTCAGGCGTCGGCTACCTGATCAGCAAGGACCTCCGGCTGGATTCCATCGCCGCATCCATCAACGAAGTTTCGCTCGCCTTCGCCACCATCACCATCTGCACTGGCAGCATTTGGGGCCGCATCATCTGGGGTATCTGGTGGACCTGGGACGCGCGCCTCACGTCGTACTTTGTCTGCTTGCTGATCTACTTCGGGTACTTCATGCTGCGCCGCGCCATTGACGACCCTACTACGCGAGCGCGCCTCTCTGCCGTGCTGTCCATCTTCGCGTGCGTCGATATTGTGCTGGTCTGGAAATCAATTGAATGGTTCCGCACGCAGCATCCTGGTCCGGTGCTTGAGATTCGCGGCGGCGGCGGCATGGCGCCTGGAATGGAAGCGCCGCTGTGGTGGAACTTCCTGGCTCTGCTGATGCTGGCGACGGCTTTGGTCCTCATCCGCACGCGGCAGGAAGGCATGCGCCGGGAGATCGATGCGCTGCGCCGCCACGCGCACGCGTTCTAGGAGATTGGTTCATGAGCCCACAAAACTTCACGTTCATGTTTTATGGCTTCACGGTCGCCTGGCTCATCATCATCGGCTATGTGATCTCGATTGCCGTGCGCGAAAAGAAGCTCCGCCAGGAACTCGATCGCGTGAAGCGCATGGTTGAGGAAAACGAGCAAGCTAATACGCGCCGCCAGTAATTGCTTGGACGAAAGCCCGCGGGATCGGCCATGCCCCGTACACTTGTCGCTCGCTGCGGTGGAATGTTCCCGCCACTAAAACACCGCTCAAGTCATCTGGATCGGGCTTTCGATTCACCTTCGACAACACTTGGCGCAGCGCATTGGTGGTGGCCTCGAACTGAGTCAGCAAGGCGGACGCCGCGGTCGCGTCCCTGCATGTGACGTGAACTCCGAGTTGCAATTGCTGAGCCGGATCTACACCGATACTGAATACAATCTGCTCCGCTCCTTGCAAGGCCGGCATGTACGCTTTTGCGGCCGCCGGCAAGTCGTCCATCTTTTGAAGGGCGCCAGCCGGGATGATCGCCCACACTGGCTCCTGCGGCGGCGCCAACGCCAGTTTTTTCGACGCACTCGTAATCTGATACGCCGCGAAATCGTCTGGGCTGATCGCCATTGCCATCACGTCGTGCTGCAAGGGATAAAACGAAATCCGGCGATTCGGCTGGCTGCCTGCGACCACGCAAAAATCACCGTGACACGATCCGCCCTGCCGCCCCGCGTAGTCCTTCAGATCCTTCCAATGAAAGCGCCCGCGCAGAGCGAGGTAAACCTTGCCGTCCTTGAAGGCCGCGGCAATTGCGTCCAAATCTTGACGATAGTCGAACTTCGTTTCTTTCACAAACTGCCGATAATCGGCATCTTCGACGGCCTTGGAGCCGGCCACCAAGTTGAGAATCCCGGACCGCCGCATCGCATCCACGTCGATGTACACCACGCTCGCATTGGACGTGGGCAGCAGCAGCACCAGGTTGCTGGGCAGCGCCGCGCTGTGCGTTCGATGAAACCAATAAATGCCGCCACCGGCCGCAAGCGCGCACGCCGCCACCAATAACGCTACAACCTGCCGGAGCTGGGGGCGGGCGATGGCTACAGGCACGTTATACCGCCGCGGCGGCCTCGGTCACGCGCGATTCTTTCCACAGATCGATGTACGGACCCAGCGATCGCATCATGGCCTGAAATTGCGGCATATCCAGCGATTGCGCGCCATCGCTCATCGCCTTTTCGGGCGCCGGGTGTACTTCCACAATCAGCCCGTCAGCGCCAATCGCAACAGCCGCGCGCCCGAGCGCCGGAACCAGGCTGCGCTTGCCCGTGGCATGACTCGGGTCCAGGATCACCGGCAAATGTGTAAGTTCGTTGAGCACCGCCACGGCCACGATGTCGCACGTATTGCGCGTCACGGTTTCAAACGTCCGGATTCCGCGCTCGCACAGAATCACGTTCGGATTGCCGTGCGCCACCACGTACTCCGCCGACATCAGCAGCTCCTTGATCGTCGAGCTCATGCCGCGCTTCAGTAACACCGGCCGGCTGCACTTGCCAAGCGTTTTGAGCAGCGCGAAATTCTGCATGTTGCGCGCGCCGATCTGCAGCACGTCGGCGTAATCCGCCACCAGGTCCACGTCGCGATCGCTCATCACCTCGGTGATGATGGCGAGACCGGTGGCGCGCTTCGCTTTGGCCAGCAGTTTCAGGCCTTCCTCTTCCATCCCCTGGAAATCATAGGGCGACGTTCGCGGCTTGAATGCTCCGCCCCGCAACAGTTTCGCGCCCGCTCGCGCCACGCCCTCGGCCGCTTGCATGATCTGCTTCTCGGATTCCACCGAGCACGGCCCCGCCATCACGACGAACTCGTCGCCGCCGATTTCGCAGCCGTCCACGCGAACCCGCGTGCGCTCGCTACGGTACTCCCTGCTGACAAACTTGTAGGGCGCCGAGATGCGGACCGCCTTTTCCACTTGCGGCATCGCCTCCACCGATTCCAGGCACGCCGTGGTGTCTCCCGTGCCCACCGCGCCGATCACCACGCGTTCCTCGCCCTCGATGGCGTGAATCTTATAGCCGAAGTCCCGAATACGCTCGCACACTTGCTCGATCTCTTCTTTCGTCGAGTGGAGTCTCATCGAGATGATCATCGTTCTATCTCCTCAAAAATGAAAAACCCACTCTTTCGAGTGGGCCGCTTTTGCTAATCAGTATTGCCTAAGCCAACGCCACTCGCCCCGATTCAGGCGCTAAACCAGTACCAAAATCGAAACGAGTTGTGGGCGCTACGACGCATGAAGCCCCAGTATATGCGCAACCCCGTGCCCAGCGCAAGGCAGGCAGACCTAAGTGCCTGCCCGCGTTCTAAAAGCCCGCGTTCTATATAAGTGACCCGCACCGGATCAGCTCCAGCGGACCCAGACCGGGGAACCGCTTGGGCGACAGTTCAATGGCGCTCCGTATCGGCTCGAAATCGGCGGCGTTGTTGTGGATGAGGGGCATTTTCGCTACCAGAGCGGTTGCCGCTATCATTCCATCGAACCGCCAACGGGCCAAGCGCTCCTGACGAGACTCAGCCATTTGATGAGACCGCCGGGGCGGCGTGGGAGGATGGGGCAGCATGGCCATGATTTCGCCGGCTACCACGGCCACAGCCCCATCCAACGGCCACACCGGACCGACCGCATTGAGATAGTCGATCCGGGCCGCCTCGATACGCTCGCGCCGTTCCTGGTGGGCACGCCGCGACAAAAGACTGTAGCCCCGAACTCGCTCGACAAGTGTGACTGCGGATATGTGGATCGGATGATGCGACAGGTACGCACGCATCCAGCGTGAAAATTCGGAATCCTCTGGTCGCTCCAACCAACTCTCGGCGCTAGTATCGAATAGAAATGGCCCAGACGCGGGATCGATCACGAATCAGCGCCTCGGGGTAGGTTCAAGAACAATGCCGTCAAGAAGCGCCCTCTCCACTTCGGTGAAGCCAGAAAATGCCTTCCTGTATGCGCTGAGTACTTCTTCACTGCGCTGAGTCGCCGCATGCACACGTAGGCCCTCGGAAAGTGCTTCCGAAATAACCGTGCTGAGGGTACACTTTCTGGCGCGGGCGATCCGCTCTGCTTGCGTGAGCGAGTCGGACGGCAGGGTCAACGTAGTCCGCCGCTTCTTGATCTGGCTCCGACGCCGGCCACTTTGGTTCATAGATACAGTTTAGCATCAAGAAGGTCATCAATCCACATCAAGCAGCCGGTCTCACCGCCATGGGAACCGTGGACTCCAGCCGCCGAAAGTGAAAGAATAGCTCGTGGCATGAAAAAACTCGCGGCCTTATTCCTTTTCACCGCTGCATCGCTTGCCGCCCAAGCCCCCGCACCGCCCTCGGCGCCCGCACGCCCTCGCGGCAACATGCTCATCAGCCGCGCCGTTCCCGATCCCTCCGCCGTTGAGCGCGGACAGAAGATCTTCTCCGCCAACTGCGGCTTTTGCCATGGCACGAACGCGCAAGGCGGCGACACCGGACCGGATCTGGTGCGCTCCCCGCTCGCTCTGGATGACGAACGCGGCGATAAAATCGGTCCCGTGATCCTCGAAGGCCGCGCCAACAAAGGTATGCCCGCCTTTCACCTGCCCGCCGAGCAGATCCAGGATATTGCTGCCTTCCTGCGCTCTCGCCAACAGGCTGCCATCGATCGCAACGCTTACACTATCCTCAACGTCGTCACTGGCGATCGCCAAAAAGGCCGCGAATACTTCAACGGCGCGGGACGTTGCAACACCTGTCATTCCCCCACCGGTGACCTCGCAGGCATCGCCAAGAAATACGACGCCGTTACGCTGCAATCGCGTTTCTTATACCCGCGGCCCGTTGAGGTCCGTCCACAGGTCACCGTCACGCTCGCCTCCGGGCAGACGTTCGCGGGCACTCTCGACTATCTGGACGACTTCAACGTCGCCCTCCGCGACGGAGCCGGAGAATATCATTCGTTGTCGCGCGACCCCCGGCTCAAAATCGACGTCCACGACCCTCTGTCCGCGCACGCCGAGTTACTCAAGAAATATTCCGATGCCGACATGCACAACCTTCTCGCTTACCTGGTGACCCTGAAATGAAGCTGACACTGGTTGCGTCCTTACTGGTTCCACTCTGGCTGGTTGGATTTTCGCTCTTTGCACAAGGTCTCGACCCCGCGCAGTTACTCAAATTGCCAACCGATACTTGGCCCACTTACAATGGCGATTACTCGGGACGCCGTTTCAGCCCGCTCTCGCGCATCAGCTCATCCAACGTTACCGCGATGACTTTGGCCTGGGAATACCGGCTCGACGCAGGCTCCGGGACTCTCACGTCCCCTATTAAATCCACACCGCTCGAAGTCAACGGCATCCTCTATTTCACGCTTCCCGATCACGCCTGGGCCGTCGATGCACGCACCGGCCGCCAGCTCTGGCATTACCAATGGGAAACGCACGGCGGCATCCACATCGGAAACCGGGGCTTCGGGATGTACGGGAACTGGCTCTACTTCGAAACGCCCGACAATTACCTTGTCTCACTCAATGCCAAGGACGGCTCCGAGCGCTGGCACGTCCAAATCGCCGACGTAAATCAGGAATACTTCTCCACGCCCGCGCCCATCGTGATTCGCAATCACATCATCGTCGGCGTGGGCGGCGATTCGCTGGACGTTCCCGGCTATCTTGAATCGCGGGATCCGGAAACCGGCCAGTTGCAATGGCGCTGGAACACCACGCCGCGCAAAGGCGAGCCGGGCGCTGAGACCTGGCCGAATCCGGACGCGATGGAACACGGCGGCGGCATGACATGGGTGCCCGGAACTTACGATCCCGAACTCAATCTCTATTATCTCGGCACGGGCAATCCCAATCCGGTGATGGCCGGCCAAGGCCGGAAAGGCGCCAACTTGTGGACCTGCTCCATCGTCGCCTTGAATCCCGACACTGGCAAACTGGCATGGTATTTTCAAGCCTCGCCGCACGATACGCACGATTGGGACGACGCCGAAACTCCCGTGCTCATCGACGGCGACATCGATGGACGGCCCCGCAAACTGCTTGCGCAATCCAGCCGCAACGGTTACTTCTTCGTGCTCGATCGCACCAACGGCAAGAACATCTTGTCGAAGCCCTTCATCGATCTCAATTGGTCCAAGGGCCTGGACGCAAAGGGCCAGCCCATCGGCAACCCGAACAAGGAGCCCAAGCCGGACGGCACGCTCGTGATCCCTGCCCAGGGCGGCGCGGCGAATTGGCCTTCGCCCAGCTTCGATCCCGAAACCGGCCTGTTCTACGTGAACGCCGTGTCGTCCTACAGCCTTTTCTACCTCACCGATACCGACGACAAACCTGAAGGCTACGGCGGCCGTGATTCAGGCGTGTACTCCAGGCTCGCGCTCAAGGCCATCGACTACCGCACTGGCCAAATTCGCTGGACGCACGAATACAATCGCGGCGGCGGGTCCATCGGCATCTTGACCACTGCGGGCAAGCTGCTATTTACCGGCGATCCCTCTGGCAATTTCATCGTCTATGACGCAGCTTCTGGAAAAACCCTGTGGCACGCGCATCTCATCAGCACGGTAAGCAATGGACCGATGACTTACGAACTCGATGGCCGCCAGTACGTCGTCGTCGGCGCCGGCGATACGTTGTACGGCTTCACGTTTCTCCAGTAGAAGCAAAATTGGCGTAGTACCGTGTCTCCGCGCACACAAATTTGGCAGATTTTACGCGCCTTTTGGTCACGGCCTCACGATCACGTCACCGTAACTCATTGCTGGAGTGACACCAGGACGGTATGGACTACGCTTTGCTATTTCCTGCATCGTGACCGGGCGGGTTTTTCACCGGCATCGCTAAAGGAGATCTTATGTTCGCAAATGATTCTGACCAATCGCCACGCTCCCACACTGCCGTCCTATGCGTTTTGTTCCTCGGATTGGCTCTCGCGCTGGCGGGAAATATCTATCAATTCAATAGAAGCGCTCGTCTCGCCAGCAATATGGCTGCGAATGAACGCAGCACGCAGCTCGAAATTCGCAAGCTCGCCGATAGCGCCGGCGCCGCGCTGCAACTCGATCAGCAACGCTTCGATCAGCTCAAAGATCAACTCAGCACCTCTGCCGCCGCCACTCTGCGGCAGGCCCGGTCTGACGTAAAACGCAGCAGTTCGCAATTGACGCAAAGCCTTTCGCAGGCGCATCAGGACGTGGTCAATCAGCTGTCCGATCTAAAGCAGGAAACCGGCGCCAAACTCGACGACACGAGCTCCAAGCTCAACGACACCAGCGCGAAGCTGAATCAGGTCTCGGGCGATCTCGACAAGACCGGCTCCGATGTTCGGCAAGTAACGGGCGACCTCGGCGTGGTCAGCGGCCAAGTAGCTACCAATGGAAAAGAGCTGGCGGCTTTGCGCGAGCTCGGCGAACGCAACTACTTCGAGTTCGATCTCAGCAAACCCAATCAACCGCAAAAGGTCGGCGACATTCGCTTGGTCCTAAGGAAGTCGGATCCTAAGCACAGTCGCTACACGCTGCAAGTGCTGGCCGACGACAAGACCGTCGAAAAGAGAGACAAGACCATCAACGAGCCGGTTCAGCTCTATGTTTCCGGCAACCAGCAGCCCTATGAAATCGTCGTGAACGAAATTAAGAAAAATGAGGTGGTGGGCTACCTGGCTACTCCCAAAGTGAAGGCCCAGCGCGGCCGATCCAGCTAGCGCTAGCCTCTCGAGCGTAGGTCTGAGTAACTCGGGAGCCCCGCGATTCCGCGCGCGTTCATCACTGCTCGCAACACCGCCCGGGTCATCACTTCCGCCGCCAGCGCGCCGATGGCCCCGGGATTGGCGCGCGCCGAATTCGCACCGGTCGCTACCGCAAAGATGGTGTCGCCATCGCTCGGTGTATGCACCGGATAAATCGTCCGCGCCAGACCATCGTGCGCCATTTGCGCGACCTTGGTCGCTTGCGCTTTATCCAGTGCGACGTTCGTCGCTACCACACCGATCGTTGTATTGGCGCTGTCGGCCCGCACGCCGTAGCCTTCCCGGATGCGCGCCATCGAATCCATGAACCCGCTTCCGTCGGCCTTACGCGCGCCCGCGATAATCTGGCCGGTCTTCGGATCCAGCACATCGCCAACGGCGTTCACCGCCACAAGCGCCCCCACCACAATCCCGGTGTCACCCACGCGAACGCTCGCGCTTCCCAGCCCCGACTTCATCGCCTGCTTCGGACCGAACATCTTACCGATCGACGCACCCGCACCCGCGCCAACGTTACCCTCCACCACTCGCTCCGTCGTCGCCGCCTGGCAGGCCTTGTATCCCGACTCGGCCGTCGGCCGGACCTTTGCGTCGCCGATCTCTAAATCGTAAAGAATCGCTCCGGGCACAATCGGCACGATGATGTCTCCCATTGCGAAACCTAAGCGATGCTCTTCGAGATAGCGCATCACACCCGACGCTACGTCCAATCCAAACGCGCTTCCGCCTGAGAGAAAAATCGCTTGCACCTGTTGCACCGTGGTGACCGGATTCAACAGATCCGTGTCGCGCGTACCCGGCGCGCCTCCGCGCACATCCACACCCGCCGTCGCGCCCTTCTCAAACAACAGCACGGTGCAACCGGTCGGCCTGCGCGATTCGGTGAAGTGCCCAACCTTCACGCCTTGCACATCGGTAATGCTGCCGCCCGGATCTGCTTCCGTAGCCTGGATCGCCGGCAAGGCAACTCCCGCGGTGAGCGCCGCCACTGCCCGGTTGAATTCGCGTCTCTTCATCCTTTATTCAGGTTACTCCCAGCACGCTTGCCCCGGTAACTGGGACGCGCTACAGTCGGTTTCAAATGCGACGAGTCTTTGGAGTAATGTTCGGCTTGATCCTGCTGGTGAGCTGCACGCTGCTGGCGCAAAATCGGCCCACTCGCTCCTGGACATTCGCCGTCTCGGGCGATTCGCGCAACTGTGGCGACATCGTCATGCCTGCCATCGCCGCCGGCGTTCACAAAAGCGGCGCCGCTTTCTACTGGCACCTGGGCGATTTCCGCGCCATCTACGAACTCGATGAAGACATGTCGCCGCCCGCCGAACTCGGCCTGCACACCAAGCCTCTCGATACCCCCACCTACTTAAAGGACGCATGGCCCGATTTCATCGCGCGCCAGATGGTTCCCTTCGGTGACCTGCCCGTCTACCTGCTCATGGGCAACCATGAGACCATCGCGCCGATGACGCGCGAAGCCTGGCTGTTGCAGTTCGCCGATTGGCTGGAGACGCCCGCGCTCCGCGCGCAGCGCTTGAAAGACGATCCTCGGGATCACAAGCTGCGCGCCTACTATCACTGGATGGAGCGCAATATCGATTTCATTTCGCTCGACAACTCCACCACCGATCAATTCGATGCCGATCAAATGAAATGGCTCCACGCCGTGCTCGCGCGCGATGAAGCATCGCCACAAATCCGCACCATCGTCGTCGGAATGCACGAAGCGCTGCCCGGCAGCTTCAGCAGCATGCACAGCATGAGCGAGTCCCCGCTCGGCGACAAAAGCGGACGCGAAGCCTATGCAGCACTGTGGCACGCGCACGACGCCGCGCACAAGCGCGTCTACGTTCTCGCCAGCCACTCGCACTTCTACATGGACAATATTTTCGAAACCGCCGACTGGAAGGACAAAGTTCTGCCCGGTTGGATCGTCGGCACCGCCGGCGCTCAGCGCTACAAGTTGCCGCCGGAAGCCACGCCCGCGCAGCACGCCCAGACCAATGTCTACGGATACATGACCGCCACCGTCACCCCCAACGGCGAGGTGTCATTCGCCTTCGAACGCCTGAGCCTTGACGACCTTCGCGCCATCAGCGGCGCCAATTACCCCGAGCCGCTCATTCGCTGGTGCTACGAAAACAATCATCAATAACGCGCTCTACTTTCCCGCGCTCTCCCACCCGGTCTTCGAGTTGTACGGCATCGTGTATCCCATCGCCTCGATCTCGTGAAACTTGCCGCCTTGGATCTTGAAAATGTGTGCGGCCGGCAGATCGAACGGCGCGATATTTAAATCGATCTTTTCCAGGCCCGGCACTCCCACGATCTTCACGAACTTCTGCTCCATCGGCTGCCGGAATTGCGAGAGCCCGAAGACCAGCCCCGTCTCCGGGTCGGCAATCCATACGCGCCGGGGCTCGATTCTGGTGATGTAGTCGAAGGTGTGAGTCTTGATTTGCGCCGCGCAACCCATGGCGCCCGTGGTCCCCAGCCCAGGCGTCTTGGAAGGCGGATTGCCGGTAGTCTGCATTCCGTTTTCGTGGCGCAAGCAATCGTCGGCGAAGGGCGCATCGTTGCTGTCGGCGGTCACCAGCGCCGTGTAATAGGACTCGCCGATCTTCAGCATCTTTTCGCGCGAAACTCGCTCGGCCGGCGGCACTGTCGCGAGCAGCCCCGGTCGCGGCGTTTGCAAATTCTTGAGGCTGTTTTCCCGCAGATTGCGCGCGATCAAATGCTCCGCCTCCGTGATTTTGCCGTCCTTCAGCTTCAGGCGCAGGCCCAACTGGATGGGCTTGTCGCCATCCTTGTCATGCTCCTTCATCATGCACAGGAAGCCCACCTGCTGCGCCTTCGGATCCGGAACATAAATCTTGAAGGTCGTCGGACCCTCCAACGCCGTCTTCCACAGGCCTTCGCCCGGCTTCATCGGGACCGTGTTCTCGACAAACTTCAGATCCGTTGCGAATGCCACGTGCGACGGATCGTGCGCCACCATCGCCGCGATGTAGGCGTCCACGGTCTTATCCAGACACGCCCGATCGCACCTCGCCGCGTTAGCGTTGATGCTCGCTCCAGCGAAAGCCACGCCGAAAATCAAAACAGCGTTGAATGTTTTTCTCATCGAATTAGATCCTACTACTTTCCCGTCATGTGCTGGACCGATTTTTCATTCTCCAGGCAAATCTCGTCCGCTAACTCCGTATCCAGCTTGATCACCTGCTTCAATGTCACCGTCCACGGCTTGGTGTAGGCCTTCGGATCGTTCACTGTCACTTGGATCTCCAGGCTCCCGTAATTCGGACGCCGGAACCGCTCGGTTACTCTCGCCGCGTCCGTCATCGGATTGCCTTTCATGTCCAGCCACAAATCATCGCGGAATCCGGCCGACTCCACCACCAGCGTGTCGCCCTCCCACTTGCCCGACGAATAGCCGTTCCACGACGGCTGCGGATCTTCCGGCAGCGGACGCCCGTCCGTGAAGATCTGCCGGTAGCTGGCGTTGAATTCGTCGAGAATCACCACGAGGCCTGGGATTTGGATGAGCTTCTGCAAGTGCGGAAACGCGAAGGCGCGCGGAAAATTCGGTGGCAAACAGCGCGCGTGCGGGTCGTCTTTCGAATGGCCGGCCATGCGCTGCTTCACCAGAGCCGCCGCCCACGGCTGATACGGCAGGCCGCCCGGCAAGCTGGAGGCGAAATCCACTGCCTCGTGCGAAAGCGGGATCTTTTCGATGCAATCATCGCCATCGCGCAGGTCGGCGGGACACGGTAGCGCGTTGCCTGCCAGCCAGATTCCCGACAAATCCGGCTGGCCCTGGGCCGTTCGAGGCGTCGGGGCGTTGAGGTTGGGCTTTCCATCGGCCAATCGAGGAACGTCCGGCGTCGGATAGTGAAACCACTGCGCTGCGAGCGGCATCGCGCAAAACATTCCGAATACTAGGACTCCCAACTTCACCGTGTTCCATATTATCCGAATCAAGCGTCACAATAAGCACAGGAGACACGCATTGCCTGAAACCTCTTTCGACGTGATCGTCATCGGCGCCGGACCCACCGGTGAAAACGTGGCCCAGCGCTCCGTTAAAGCAGGGCTGAGCGTGGCGATTGTCGAATCGAATCTGGTGGGCGGCGAATGTTCCTATTTCGCGTGCATACCCAGCAAGGCTCTGCTTCGAAGCTCCGCCGCGCTGGAAGCCGCGCGCCGCGTGGATGGAGCGAAAGAGTCGATCGCCGGATCGGTGGATGCCTCCGCGGTACTCGCGCGCCGTACCCGTCTCTCCAAAAATTGGCACGACGACGACCAGGTGGAATGGCTTAAGAAGACCGGTATCACGCTGCTGCGCGGGCGGGGGAGAATCGCCGGCGAACGCATGGTTGAGGTGCGCGCTAGCGATGGCACAGTTACTCGTTTCACAGCCCGCCACGCGGTAGCCATTTGCACCGGCACCGATCCCGCGCTTCCGCCCATCCCCGGTCTGGCTGAGGCATCACCGTGGACCAATCGCGAAGCCACGCGTGCCGATCGCGTTCCAACGCGTCTCGCCGTTTTGGGTGGCGGCCCGGCGGCGTGCGAGCTTGCCCAGGCCTGGCGCTCGCTGGGGACAAAAGAGGTGACGCTGCTGGCACGCGCCGATCGCCTGCTCGATCGCATGGAGCCCTTTGTTGGCGATCAGATCGCGGCGGCGTTCCGCGCCATCGGTATATCCGTGCACACGGAAGTCAACGTCACGCGCGTCCAGCGCCGCGCGCCCGGTACTCCGGTACAAATCTGGTTCGAGCATCCCAAGACAGGCCCGACGAGCATCGAAGCCGATGAACTCCTGGTCGCCACTGGGCGCATCCCTAACACGCGCGACCTTGGGCTCGACGCGATCCAATTAAAGCCTGGCGATTGGCTGGATGTCGATGATACCTGCCGCGTGAAAAGCGTCAGCGCTGGCTGGCTGTACGCCGCCGGCGATGTCAATCATCGAGCGCTGCTGACGCACATGGGCAAGTATCAGGCGCGTGCCTGCGGTGACGCCATCGCGGCTCGTGCCAAGGGCGAGTTGAAGGAACCGCCCAAACCGTGGTCCCGCTGGGCGGCAACAGCCGATCACACCGCCGTTCCGCAAGTGGTTTTCACCGATCCCGAAGTCGCCGTGGCGGGGCTTACCGAGGCGCAAGCGCGGAAGGCGGGCCTGCGTATCCGAACCATCGAATACGAACTGAGCCATATCACGGGTGCGCAACTGCTTGCCGACGGTTATCAAGGCCATGCCAAAATGATTGTTAACGAAGACCGCCGGGTCATCGCCGGCGCAACGCTGGTGGGCCAGGACGTCGGCGAGCTGATTCACGCGTTTACTATTGCCATCGTGGGCGAAGTTCCGTTGGAGCGACTGTGGCACGCCGTTCCGTCTTTTCCCACAATCAGCGAAATCTGGCTGCGGCTTTTGGAGTCTTACGGAGTAGAGAATCTCTATGTTTGATCACGACAAGCTCGAAATTCACCAGAGAGAAAACGAAGGCATCGTCATCCTCGATCTCAAGGGACATCTTGTGCTGGGTGCCGGCGACAACGCGCTTCGGGAGTTCGTGGACGCGCTTTTTCGCGGGGGAAGTCGGCAATTGATCCTGAACTTCGCCGCCGTTTCCAACATCGATACTCTCGGCGGCGAAGCCCTGTTGTTCCTGGGCCAACAATATCGCGCGGCCGCAGGAAAGCTGGTGTTGCTTCAACTGGCCCACGTGCACGAAGAAGTGTACGAAATGGCGCGCCTGGAAGCGAACCTAGAGTTCTATGAACTTGAACTGGATGCCGTGAATAGCTTCTTCCCGGATCGCGCGATCAAACACTACGACATCCTGGACTATGTTGAGCACCGTGATGATCTGGAAGAGAAGAAGTGATCAAGGCGCTCAAGTCGTAAAAAACATCCGCCAGGTGGTGACTACCAAGGCGTGCGTCACCATACTGGCCTTCACGCTGCGCGCTTTGATGAGCGCCAGCCCGCAGAACAGGCCCAGCACTCCCGCGATAATGGCCACTCGCCAATTCGGAAATTTCCGGAACGGCAGATGCGCCAGACCGAAGAGCACCGAAGCGGCCAGCAATCCGAAGGTCTCGCTGTGCAGACGGCGCGCCAGCACCTGCTGCAGAAAGGCTCGAAAGAAGAACTCTTCGGCCAGCGCCACCACCCACAAGATGCCGGCAAATGTCGCCACCAGCAGCAGCGCAAACTTCCACCAGTCCATCGTCTGAAGATGAAATCGCGCGAACCGTTCCCAGTAGCCCAGCGCCGCACCCACTGGCAAAAAGTACAAATAATGTTGCACTCCGACCAGCCATTCGTGACGCGACGGCACGAATCCGAAGCGCGCGTCCTCCAGCGGCCGCAGCGAAAGCACCGCCATCAATCCCACGCGAATCCACATCAACTGTCCCAAGATGCCGAGTGCGACGTGCGGCGCCGCGTGTCCGTAAATCCGATCGAACGGGCGGCTCAAGTACACGGCTGCCATGAAGCCTAGAAAGAGTAAATCCCACGGCAGGCCGCGCGGGACGCACGCGTACCAGAACGCGGCTATCAAAACAACGCCCGTCAGCTCTAAGAAGTGGACCGCATCAAATGTTCCCGTTCGCGAGGTCTCCATCAGGTAGGGAAGCACGGCGCTCGCGCTCAGAAGTGCGGCACGCAAGGAAGCGGGGCCCAGTGCGTCAAACTTTTTTCGGACCGCTGGGAATCCCGACGCCAGGTAAAATGCAAGCTCAACCAGAAAGGCCGGCACGACAGCCAGGGCGATGCTTGAAGATATATGCTGTTGATGAGAGTAAAAGTAGGCTGCGATGCAAGCTGCTATCCAAACCAGGGACAGCGTCGTCAGGAACTGGCGCATCTGCACCATCCTAGCATCGGCTCTTGCGCTTTCCGGGCTGGCAGCGGCTCCAGCACGGGCGGATGATGCGCCACCGAATCTCACCCGGCTGATCGCCGCGCGGGAAACCGAGACCGCACAGGCGCAAAGCAACTACACCTACCGTCAGACGGTCACGCTGGACGAGCTCAATCCGCAGGGTCTGGCTTCGGGCACTTATCGCGAAGTTCGCGACATCATCTTTTCACCCGAGCACGAGCGCACCGAGCAGATGGTGGGCAAACCGTTCCTCACGCTGAGTCGTCTCAAATTGACCGACGAAGATTTTCGCGATATGCGCGAGGTGCAGCCGTTTCTGCTGACCACGGATCAGGCCTTTCTCTACGAAACGAAGTTTCGCGGCGAGGAGAACATGGATGGCGTGGATTGTTTCGTGGTGCAAATCCGGCCGCGCCAGATTCTGGATGGCCAGCGCCTGTTCGACGGCATGCTGTGGGTCTCGAAGCAGGACTATTCGGTGATCCGCAGCGAAGGCCAGGCGGTTCCAGAGATCCACACGCTCAAGACCGAAAATCTGTTTCCCCATTTCACGACACTGCGCCAAAAAGTGGAAGGGGATTTCTGGTTCCCGGTTATGACTTATGCCGACGACACGCTGTATTTCCGCGGCGGCGGGCAACGCATCCGGCTGAGGATTCGGTACACCGAGTACCACCGGTTCGGCGCCGACTCGAAGATCACCTACGGCAAATGACGGAACTTGGAACCCGCGTGTTAACCGCTTCGTATAGAGTGTAGAATCGAGATATTCCGTAGGTTGACCTGTAGATCAGGCAGGAGGGTGCATGGCGCAGCACGTGAAGATCTTGGGGATTTTGCATATTGTTTTCGGGGCCCTGGGCGTCCTGGCGGCGATTTTTGTGCTCCTGATTTTCGGGGGCATCTCCGCTGTGGTCGGCCTGTCCGATCATTCTTCCGATAGTCTGACGGCCATCCCGATTCTGGGCATGGTTGGCGGCTTCGTGTTCATGCTTCTTCTGGTGTTGTCGCTGCCGGGGCTGATCATCGGCATCGGTTTGATGCAATTCAGGCCGTGGGCGCGCATCGCGGGCATTATCCTGTCGGCTCTCGATCTGGTGAGCGTTCCTCCATTTGGGACGGCCTTGGGAATTTACGGTCTGTGGGTGCTGCTGAATCGCGAGACCGAGCAAATGTTCGAGCCTCGGCCTGTACGCGCCGCTTGAGCCCGGACGGATCGAAGCCGTCGCCGGTGCGCCGCATCCAGTCGTTCAGCAAAGCTTTGAGCTCGTCGCGTTTCAACTCGAGCGCGGGATCTCGCGCACGATTGTCCATTTCGTCCGGGTCAGCGCCGAGATTATAAAGATGCGTGACATTTTGCTCGCGATCGACCGCAAGCTTGTCGAGCCCGCGCACCAGCATG
>Ga0182015_10001644_pt1 | contig 28972 bp, 26 predicted proteins | sample 712P3MmetaG_FD_120478 | JGI IMG/M metagenome (GOLD analysis project Ga0182015, IMG submission 120478) | Permafrost microbial communities from Stordalen Mire, Sweden - 712P3M metaG | ecosystem: Environmental > Terrestrial > Soil > Wetlands > Permafrost | place: Sweden: Stordalen | collected... | reverse complement strand
GTGCGCTCCTCGCCGCCGGCCTTGGACAGGCCGTGGGCGATGAAATTGACCACATCGAGGCGCGACACGTCCTGCATGCTGAGCAAATACGCCGCATGCGACTGTTTTTCACTGAAGATCGCGACCAGCACGTTGGCCACGGTGACTTCCTTCTTGCCGCTCGACTGGACGTGAAACACGGCCCGCTGCAGCACGCGCTGGAATCCGAGCGTGGGCTGGACGTCCCGGTCCTCGCCGGCGGGCAGCCGCGGGGTGGTTTGGTCGATGAATTGTTTGAGTTCGGTCTTGAGTTTGGCGGTGTCCGCCCCGCACGACTTCAGAACCTCCCTGACCTTCGGGGTATCCACGATGGCGAGCAGGAGGTGCTCCACCGTCATGAATTCGTGCCGCGCCTCCCGCGCACCGGCAAACGCATCATTCAAGCAAAATTCGAGTTCTTGGCTAAGCACGGGTTATGCCTCTTCTAGCGTTGCCATCAACGGATGCTGGTGTTGTCGCGCATACGCGATCACTTGAGCTACCTTGGTCTCGGCGATTTCATATGTAAATACCCCACATACCCCCTTTCCCTTGGTGTGAACCTCGAGCATAACCCGAGTTGCCTTCGTGCGGTCCATCGCAAAGAATCGCTGGAGGATATCGACCACGAACTCCATGGGGGTGTAGTCGTCGTTGATGAGGACGACCTGATAGAGGGGGGGACGCTTGAGCTTTGGCGCCGATTCCTCGACGACCAATCCGGTGCCTTCCCGACCTCGTTCTATGTCACTCATGAATTGTTAGTTTATAGGGTGCATAACAGCGGTTTACAAGACGTGCAAGCAAACCCCGGTCACAAATGCGAATGTCGCCAATCGGTGTCACTTTACTTTAACAAGCAAAAACAAATGCTTGAGCGGGCAAGCGCATAGCCCGTATGATTGGGCGCACCTAGCCCGTATGATCGGGCACCTTGAAGGTCCATTAGATTACGCCGTATGGCCCCGGTCCAACACCCGCGCACCGCTCGATATACGTCACATGCTTGACACGCAAAAGAACGAGTGGCTGTCCCGCCTGCGAGGCAACGGCCCCACCTATGTGTCGTTGGCCCTCGCGGCGCTCATCGTCGTCGAGCTGGCACGCCTTGCCGTATCGCTGCTGAGCGGGCCGGTCAAATCGCCCGAGCCGGTCATTCCCAGGGCGGTAGAATCCCAGAGACACGCGGGCGTTAACGTTCAAAGTGTGGTCTCCGCCCACCTTTTCGGCGTCGCCAAGGTCGATGCCAGCGCGCAGGACCCGGCCAATGCCCCCCTCAGCAGCGCCAATCTGGTGCTCGCCGGCACCATAGCGAGCCAGGATCCCAAGCGCGGAGTGGCCATCATCAGCGACGGCGGCCCGTCGAAGGTGTATTCGGTGGGTGATAACGTGAGCGGCGCGACCTTGTACTCGGTGTACCTGGACCATGTGGTTTTGGACCGGGCCGGGAGCCTGGAAACGCTGGTGCTGCCGCGGCTGCTCGCCAATCACCGGGCGCCGGCCGCGCGCGCCGGCGGCGATCCGCGCACCGTGGCGGCGGTGGACAACATCAGGCGCATGGTCCAGCAGGACCCCGGAATCCTGGACCAGGTCATGCGCACCGTCGCGTCGTACGACAACGCGGCCGGCAAGCTCCGGGGCTTTAGGGCCTACCCAGGCCGCAACCGGGCCATTTTCAGCAAGCTGGGTTTGAAGCCTGGGGATTTGGTCACGGCAATCAACGGCACCGCATTGGATGATCCCACCCATAGCCAGGACGTCTTCAATACCATTCAGTCGTCCGATCATGTGACCGTAACCGTTGACCGCGCCGGCCAGAAACAGGACATCACCCTCAATATTGCCCAGGTGGCGGCGCAGGCCACCAAGGAGTTGGACGGAGACATGCCGCCGCCATCGTCGGTGCCGAACGCCGGTGCGGGGGTGCCGCCTGGCGGACCCCAGCCGAACCCGCCCAGCAACAACAATGAGAGCACCAATGACCAGTAGCGCAAGCCTCGTCCGAAAGCGTTCAATACGCGGGTACCCATGATGCCGATGACCCCCAAACCGCAGCATCGATTCCTTTCTGCGTTGGCATGCCTGCTCGCGGTCTCGCTGGTGTCGGCCTCCATTGCGGCGCCCGCGCAATCACCAGGGAGGCCGCCGGACGGGCCGACGATCACGCCGAACTACAAGGACGCCGACCTCAGCCAGATCATCCAGGCCGTCAGCGAGGTTACCGGCAAGAACTTCATCATCGACCCACGCGTCAACGCCAAGGTCACGATGCTGTCGGCGACCCCCATGTCGCCGGCCGCCTTCTACGAGGCTTTTCTCGCCGTGCTGCAGGTATATGGCTACGTGGCCGTGCCGGCGGGCAAGGTCATCAAGATCATCCCGAACACCGACGCCCGGCAGCTGCCTTCGATCGACTTGCCGAGCGACGTCAGCGCCACTTCGGATGAGATGGTCACCCAGATCATTACGATCAAGAACATCAGCGCGGCACAGCTCGTTCCGTTGTTGCGGCCGTTGATCCCGCAACAGGGCCATCTCGCGGCATACGCCGCCGGCAACATGCTCATCATCTCGGATCGCGCCAGCAACGTGAGCCGCATCATGAAGATCGTCCAGCGCATGGACGAAAGCGGCGATGAGCCTGTGGACGTCATCCAGCTGCACAATGCCAGCGCCACGGATCTGGTGCGCACCATCAATCAGTTGAGCCAGGGGCAGGCGGCTGAGGGCGCCGGAGCGGCGGTCAAGGTGGTTGCCGACGAGCGCACCAACAGTGTGCTGCTGAGCGGCGAGAAGTCCCTGCGCCTGAAGACCAAGGCGCTCATCATCAATTTGGACACGCCGGGGCTGGTCGGCGGCGATACGCAGGTGCGCTATCTGTTGTACGCGGACGCCGAAAAACTGGCCGAAAAACTCAAGGGACAGGCCACCGCGGCCGCAAAGGCCCAAAACGGCCCGCAGTCCACCGCACCGGCCGCAGCCAGTTCGTCGAATGTCGACGCCAGTGTCACGATCTGGGCGGATGTGCCCACCAATGCGCTCATCATGACGGCCCCGCCGAAGATCATGAAATCCCTGATGGCCGTGATCGACAAGCTCGATATCCGGCGGGCTCAGGTCGAGGTGGAGGCGATGATCGTCGAGGTCGACGTGAACAAGAGCGCCAACATCGGCGTGCAGTGGCTGCTGGACGGGGGGAACTCCCTGGGTTACGGCGTGACGAATCTGCCCGGCAGCGGCACGAGCATCGTCGATTTGGCCGCGGCCGCCTTGAGCGGAGTCACCGGCCTGACCAGCTCGGCCACGACCTCGGCCACGACGGGGACCACCTCGACCGGCGCCACCGCGGCGTCCGCCCTCTCCTCGGCGATCCCGAACGGGGGCACGTTCGCCATCGGCACGTACAATTCGAACACCGGCAAGGGCCTCGCCGCGATTATTCAAGCTCTGCGCAGCGACGGCACCAGCAACATCATATCGACGCCCCGGGTCATCACCATGAACAACGAAGAAGCCGAGGTGAAGGTGACTCAGGAGATTCCGCTCATCACCGGTCAATACACCAGCTCCACCGCCAGCGTGAGCGGCACGACGAGCCCCTTCGAGACGATCCAGCGCGAAGAGGTCGGCACAATTCTCAAAGTCACGCCTCACATCAGCGAAGGCAATACGATACAGCTGAAGATCGAACAGGAAGACTCCTCGCCGGGAGCGAAGCTGGCGGATTCAGCCGATATTTCGACCAACAAGCGCTCCATCAAGACGACCATCCTCATAGAGGATGGGGGAATCATCGTACTGGGCGGCCTGATGCAGGATACGGTCACCGAGAGCGAGGATCGCGTGCCGGTATTGGGCGCCATTCCGCTGCTAGGCAACCTGTTCAAGTCGCGCAGCGGCTCGCGCCAGAAGAGCAACCTGCTGGTCTTCCTTCGCCCCAAGATATTGCGCGATCAGGCGGCAACCGAGGCCACCAGCGCGTCGAAGTACAATGAGATACGGGACGAGGAAAGGTCCCTGCACAAGGGCAAGATCACCCTGCTGCCCGGCGAGAAACAGCCGTCGATTCCGCCGATCCAGCCATATGATGGGCAATCTGCGGCGCCCTCGCGCACGCCGAACGCTGGTGGCGCGACCACGGTCGCGCCGGCTGCACAACCGGCGCCGAGCCCGCAGCCCGTACCGCCGGGCGCCATGGCCCCCGCGCCGCAACCGGCGGCGCCGGCCTCACAGCCGGCCCCTCCCGCCACGGTCGCCCCATCCGCCCAGGTGGCTCCCGGTGCGCAGCGCGCAACTGCCCCGCAGCCTGCGCCCGCCCCCCAGCCGGCGGGGACTCCGTGAGCGCCGAACTTCAAGATGCGCCGCAGAGGAAGCTCTCCTTCCCCTTCGCCAAGAGGCACGGGGTCCTGGTGCGGGGCATCGTCAATGACGTGGCCGACACCGTCTGCCGTCCCGGCGTGACGCCCCAGGCGCTTGCCGAAGTCCGCCGTTTCGTCGGGGTGCCCCTGAAGCTCGAGCGAGTTTCGGTCGAAACCTTCGACTCGATGCTGCGCATCGCCTACGAAGCCGGCTCCGGCGCCGCAATGCAGATGTTGGAGGGATTGGACGACAACACCGACCTCGCCCACCTGGCAGAGGACATTCCCGAATCCTCGGACCTGTTGGAGAGCGACGACGAGGCGCCGATCATCCGGCTGATCAACGCTCTGCTCACCCAGGCCGTGAAGGAAAACGCGTCGGACATTCACATTGAGCCGTACGAAAACCGGCTGGTGATCCGGTTCCGCGTCGACGGTGTCTTGCGCGAAGTGCTGCAGACCAAGCGCGCCGTTGCGCCGCTGGTGGTGTCGCGCATCAAGGTGATGTCCAAGCTCGATATCGCCGAGCGGCGTTTGCCGCAGGATGGCAGAATCTCGTTGCGAATCGCCGGCCGCGCGGTCGACGTGCGCGTCTCGACGCTGCCGTCGGGCCATGGCGAGCGGGTCGTATTGCGCTTGTTGGACAAGCAGGCTGGGCGCATCGAACTGACTTCGCTCGGCATGGATCCGCGCACGCAGGAAACCATGGATGAAATCATCCATAAGCCCCACGGCATCATCCTCGTGACCGGCCCGACCGGATCGGGCAAGACCACCACGCTTTATGCCGCGCTCGAGCGCATCAACGACAACACCCGCAATGTCATGACGGTGGAAGACCCGATCGAGTACTACATCGACGGCATAGGCCAGACGCAGGTCAACACGAAGGTGGAAATGACCTTCGCCCGCGGCCTGCGGGCCATTCTGCGCCAGGACCCGGACGTGGTCATGGTTGGCGAAATTCGCGATCTGGAAACCGCGCAAATCGCAGTGCAGGCCAGCTTGACCGGTCACCTCGTGCTCTCGACGCTGCACACGAACACCGCCGTGGGCGCCGTAACCCGCTTGCGCGACATGGGGATCGAGCCGTTCCTGCTCTCCTCGAGCTTGATCGGCGTGCTCGCGCAGCGGCTGGTGCGCGTGCTGAACCCTGAGACCCGCGAACCGTTCCTCGCTGGGGAGTATGAGCGGCGGATTCTCAATCTCGACTCACGGGGCGAGCCGGTGACCCTGTACCGGCCCAGCAGCGAGCCCGGCACCGGTTATCACGGCCGCACCGGCATCTATGAACTCATCGCCGTCGACGATCACATGCGCACGATGATCCACGACGGATCGTCGGAACAGGACCTCGAGCGCTACGCCCGCACCGCCAGTCCCGGCATTCGCGACGACGGCCGGCGCAAGGTCATGGAGGGCGACACGACGCTCGAAGAGGTCCTGCGCGTCACGCGCGAGGACTAGGATCCAGCCTAATGGGCGCATTTGAATACACTGCGCTCGATGCCCAGGGCCGCGAGCGCAAGGGACTGATCGAGGGCGACACCCCGAAGCATGTCCGGCAGCTGCTGAGGGACAAGCAGCTTCTGCCGATGGACATCCAGGAAACGGCGCAGCGGGAGCTTCAGCAGCGCCGCCGCCGCGGCTTCATGCGCCGCGGACTCTCGACCTTGGACCTGGCCCTCTTGACGCGCCAATTGGCGACATTGCTGCACTCGGGGTTGCCGCTGGAGGAGTCCCTGCAGGCGGTTGCCGAGCAGACCGAAAAGCCGAGGGTCCAGCGCATCGTTCTGGGCGTGCGCGGCAAGGTGGTCGAAGGCCACCCCCTGGCCGATGGGCTCAAGGATTTCCCACAGGCATTTCCGGAGATCTATCGGGCCACCGTATCCGCCGGAGAGCAATCGGGCAAGCTCGATTCCGTTCTCGAGCGCCTCTCGGACTACACCGAATCGCGCCAGGTCATGGGCCAGCAGGTCAGCAACGCGCTGGTGTACCCCATCGTGCTGATGGTCCTGTCCTTCGCCATCGTGTCGTTTCTGCTGGCCTATGTCGTGCCCCAGGTCGTGGCCGTCTTCGAATCCGGCCACCAGGAGCTGCCCCTTGCCACGCGCATCCTGATCGGCATGAGCGACTTCGTGCGGCTGTACTGGTACTACGGGGTCATCATAGCCGTCGTCTTCACCTGGGGCTTCATGCGCTGGCTCAGGGGCCAGGAGGCACGCCTGAAGTTCGATCGTTTCCTGCTGCGCGTGCCGCTCGCGGGCAAACTCATCCGCGGCGTGAACACCGCACGGTTCGCACGCACCTTCAGCATCCTCACCGCCAGCGCGGTGCCGGTGCTCGAGGCCTTGCGCATTTCCGCCGAAGTGGTCAACAACCTCCCGATGAAGCGCGCGGTCGAGGAGGCCGCCCTGCGCGTCCGGGAGGGTGCGCCCATCGGCAGATCGCTGGCGGCGCGCAAAATCTTTCCGCCCATGATGATTCACCTCATCAGCAGCGGTGAGAGCAGCGGCGAACTCGAAAAAATGCTCGAGCGTGCGGCGACGAATCAGGAACGGGAAATGGACGGCCTGCTGTCCACCATGACCAATCTTCTGGGGCCATTCATGGTCGTCTTCATGGGCGCCGTGGTCATGTTCATCGTCATTGCGCTGTTGCTGCCGATCTTTCAGCTCAACGACCTGGTCAAGTAACCGGCGCACTTCAGGGACGCACGTCGCAGTTGTCTCGACGAGTGTGAGCCAGGGTATTGCGCGCAGGGCGCTTTTCCGTTTATAACGCGCGCGTGTTAGTTCACTTGTGAAGCGCAAGCTCCAGTGGCATGAGCGAAAAACCCGAATCGGACGAGTTCGAGGAAGAGGACGCGGAGGACGTTGCGCCCGGCGGCGACGATGTTGACGTGGATCACATTATGCGCGACGTCGAGTCGCAGAGGCGGCGTGCTCCGAAGGGCGCGGAACCGGCCTGGCGGCGCCTGGAACGTGTCATGGAGGAGCGCCGAACGGCGGAATTGCTCAGCGACTTCGACGATTACCAGATAGAGGACGCGGATGACATCGATTCCCTGGACGGCGGGGACTTCGACCGGGCCCGCGCGAAAAAGAAGAAGAAAAACAAGAGGGAGCATTGAGCGGCGGCAGGAGAAATGATCGCCTGGAAGCGCCGTCCGGGTCATCATCGATGTGATTCATGCAGCTCCTAAGGATGTGCTGGCGCAATGTTGCGCGCCGCCAAAACCCCGCGTCAAGGCGCCGGCCTGCCGGCGAAGTCAGTGAAAATTTCTCGACGCAACGACGAGATCGCCAAGCAGCTCCGACAGATTGGTCAGGCGTTGCGCGATCACATGCAACACATCGCCCTCCCGCTGCAGCTTGCCGCGCACCAGGAGTAGCCGCGATTCCAGCAATGCCGCACGCTGCGCGGTTGCCACCCGTTCCCAGACGATCAAGTTGATATAGCCCGTTTCGTCCTCCAGGGTGACGAATGTCACTCCGCCCGCGCTGCCCGGGCGTTGTCGCGTAATCACCAATCCAGCCGCTGTCACCGATCCTCCATCGGGCAGTTCCCAAAGGTCCTGATTGGGAATGACGCCTCGCTTGGCCAGAGCGTCGCGCAGCAGCGCCACGGGATGACGGCGCAGCGACAGTCCCAGGCTGCCGTAGTCGGCGACGATCTCCTGGCCTTCGTGCGGTGCGCGCAGCAGGGGCACGCCCTCCTCGGCCACCGTGTCGGCGGACAGCAGCGGCAGCGCCCGTTCGACCCCGCTCACTTGCCACACGGCGCGATGCCGATGGCCCGCAAGACCCGCGAGCGCATCGGCGGCGGCCAGCGCCTCGAGATCGCGGCGATCGAGCGCCGCGCGTTGCGCCAGATCGGCGAGGTGAACGAATGCGCGCTTGGCGCGAGCGGCGAGCAGACGCTCGGCGCCCTCCTGCGACAGGCGCTTGACGACCCGCAAACCCAATCGCAACGCCGGACGGCCGTCGTCTCGCCGCTCGAGCGTGCAATCCCAGTCGCTGAACTCGGCCGCAACCGCGCGCACCTCCACGCCGTGCCCCCGCGCATCGCGCACCAGCTGCGCCGGTGCGTAGAAGCCCATGGGTTGACTGTTGATGAGCGCAGCGCAGAACGCCGCCGGTTCATGATGTTTCAGCCAGGCGGAGGTATAGACAAGGAGCGCAAAACTCGCCGCATGAGACTCCGGAAATCCATATTCGCCGAATCCCAAAATCTGATTGAATATCTGGTGGGCAAAGCTTTCCGGATAACCGCGCGCCCGCATGCCGTCGATCAGTTTTTCCTGAAAGGGCTCCAAACCCCCTTTGCGCTTCCAAGCCGCCATCGCACGCCGCAAACCGTCGGCTTCGCCGGGCGAAAAACCGGCTGCCACTATGGCCAGCTGCATGACCTGTTCCTGGAAAATGGGAACCCCCAGCGTGCGCTTGAGCACCGCTTCGACGTCCGTGCTCGGATAGGTCACGACTTCCTCTTGATTGCGGCGCCGCAGGTAAGGGTGCACCATTTCGCCTTGAATCGGGCCGGGACGCACGATGGCCACTTCGATGACCAGATCATAGTAATTGCGCGGCCTCAAGCGCGGCAACATGGCCATCTGGGCGCGTGATTCGATCTGAAAGACCCCGATCGTGTCCGCGCGACAGATCATGTCGTATACCCTTGGATCCTCGCTCGGTACCGTCGCCAAATCGAGCTTCCCAGGCACGGCGCCCGGGCCGCCGAATTCGTTGATCAGATCGAAGGCGCGGCGTATCGCCGAGAGCATGCCCAGCCCGAGCACGTCCACCTTGAGCAAACCCAGCGCATCGAGATCATCCTTGTCCCATTGAATGACCGTGCGGTCCGGCATCGCCGCGTTTTCGATCGGGACCAGTTCGTCCAGACGGCCGCGCGCGATCACGAAGCCTCCCACGTGCTGCGACAGATGACGAGGAAAGCCCAGAATTTCCGACGTGAGCGCCATGAATCGCCGCGTTCGAATATCGCCCGGATCGAAACCCGCTGCGCGGATGCGCTCCGGATCGATGAGCTGACCATCCCACCATTGAAAGCCGCGCGCCAGCCTGTCCACTTCCGAAGGATTCAACCCCAACGCCTTGCCCACATCGCGCAGGGCGCTGCGCGGCCGATAAGAGATGATGGTGGCGGCGAGAGCCGCCCGCTCGCGCCCGTATTTTCGGTATATATATTGGATGACTTCTTCGCGCCGCTCATGCTCGAAATCCACGTCGATGTCCGGCGGCTCGTTGCGCTCCTTGGAAATGAAACGCTCGAACAGCATGGACATGCGCGAGGGATCCACTTCGGTGATTTCCAGGCAGTAACAGACCACCGAATTGGCCGCGGAACCCCGGCCCTGGCAGAGTATTTTTTGCGAACGCGCATACTGCACCACGTCGTGCACGGTGAGAAAAAATGGCTCGAACTTGAGCTCGGCGATCAGTCGCAATTCATGCTCCAATCCCGAGCGCACGGCTGGGGGCACACCTCCCGGCCAGCGCCTGGCACAGCCTCGTTCGGTCAGCGCGCGCAAATGACTGGTGGGCGTCTCGCCCGCGGCCACAATCTCCTCGGGATACTCGTATCGCAGTTCGTCGAGCGTGAACGCGCAGCGCTCGGCGATCGCCAGCGTTTCGGCCAGCAATGGCGCCGGATAGAGTTCCTGTAGACGCTGCAACGGCCGTAAACAGCGTTCGCCATTGGGGAACAGCGCATAACCCACTTCGCGCAGCGGCGTGTTCAAACGAATCGCGGTCAGTACGTCTTGCAATGCCCGGCGCCCGCGCCGATGCATGTGCACATCGCCTGCGGCGACTTGCGGCAGATTCAGTGTGCTGCCCAGTGCTTCCAGGAATTCCAGGCGGCGCACATCGGAGCCGCCGGTCAGCAATTCCACGCCGATCCATAGACGGCCGCCGAAGCGTTCGCGCAGCCAACGGCCGTCCTGTTCGTGTTGCGGCATCGGGGCCTTGCCGGCGCGCGGCAGCCAAATGAGGAGACAACCATCGAGCGAATTCTCCAGATCGTCGCGGCGGAGCGCGTAACTGCCCTTGACGGTGCGTCGTCGCGCCCGGCTCACCAGTCTCGACAGCGCGCCGTAACTCGATCGGTCCGTTGCCAGTGCCACGAATTTGAGGTCGTCCACACAGGTGAATTCCGCGCCGGTGATGAGCGGCAGGCCGCATTGCCTGGCCGCAATGTGCGCGCGCACCACCCCGGCGAGCGAGCATTCATCCGTGATGGCCAGCGCCCGATACCCCAATTTTCCCGCCTGCAGCACCAATTCTTCGGGATGCGATGCGCCGCGCAGAAACGAGAAATTGGTCAATGCATGCAACTCGGCGTACATGCGGCCTCAAGCGAACACGCCATGCAGATACCAGGACTGGGTCTGCCGTTCCTGAAAAACCCACCACCGTTCCCCACGGGGCCGGAGTGCGATGTAGTAGTCCCGCGCCACATCCTTGCCATCCCACCAACCGCTCTCGATTCGCTCGGGTCCCTGTTCGAGAATCAGGCCTTCTTCAGGCAGGTGCCGCAGATCCGCCGACAGCAGCACGGGTTCATCCAACAGCCATACCGGCCGTCGCATGTCGGGCATCCGCATGCCTGCGCGCATGTCGCGCGTGCGCACGGCAGATGTCAGGCACAATTCGCGCACCCGTCGCCAAGCAGCCTCCGGCCGGTGCTCCGCGATGGAAACGACCCCATACACCGCATCCTCACCGAGCCGCGCACGCAAACGCTCCACCAATTGGGGCGCCGTATCGGGTGGCCGCACGCCGGCTACCCGCACGTCGCCGCCGCGCAAGCCCGCGAATGCATCCAAGGTGTCGGACGACAGGGGCTGCAGCGTACCCGACAGCATTTCCATGCCTCTGACCGGCGCCGCAAGCTCGAGTCGATTCAGTTTTCCATTGAGCACATCCGCCAAGCGGCGGCATTCGCTCGTGATGCCCGCCAATCCACATCGCACGCGTGTCGCAGGCAGCACGCGGTGCCGCAGCTTGATCTCCAATGCTTGCACACCCGCCTGCCGCTCTCGCAGGAATTGCGCACAGTGCGCCACTACGGGCTCCAGCGCCTTTTGCAGATAACCGACGGTTTCGATCTCCGTCTCGAAATCGCAGCGCTCGCGAAATCGTTCTCGCGGCAAATATGCCCTGCGCGGAGCGGCCTGCCGTGCCAACGCGATGTCGAGATCCAAGACTGCGGCGGGACTCAAACGGCGCGCAATGCCGGCTCTCGGCAGACGCAGTAATTCCCCCATGCGAGTCACTCCCATCGCACGCAAAGTTTGCAGCCGCTCAAGGTCCCAGGAAGTGCAGGCGATCGGCAACTCGGCAAGTCCACCCGCAAGTTGTCCGGGATCTTCGATGCATATCCGTTTGCCGGCGCGGGCAAACCATAGCGCCGCCAAGGTGGTCGGAGCCGTGGCGCTGTGAGCACGCAGTGAAAAGCGGCTCCATGCCGCATCGATGGACGCATGCAATAGGGTCAGCGAGCCGAACAGCTTCACGCTGCCTTTGATCTCCAGCAACAGGGCATTGGGCAGTTCGATGCTGACCAGCGACGTGAATTGCTGCGCAGACAGGCCGAGCCGTTGCAGCATGGATGCCGCCCGGTGCGCTGGTTCCATTAACTCCGGAAACACGGCGGCGTACCACAATTGCTTTACACGCGGGGAGGCGGCGGGTTGCCTGAGCGGCGGTACAGCCCGTACGGCACACCGTGGCCGCGCTTCAGCGGGGCCGGCACCCGCATCGGCGCCCACGTCGGTACCCGCGCCGGTACCCGCATGGCCATCGGCGAATAAATCCGCGGTCGCCGATGCCGCAGCTGGGGTATGCCGCCCACCGATACGCCGACCGCGCGCCTTCATGTCAGCCGAAATTCAACGGGACCGGGCCGGCCGCCTTGGACTTTGACCAATTCCAAATGTGTCTCGTGCTCACCCTGCGTCATGGCCACACGCAGGCTGGCGGGAGAAGATTCGAACCGATGCCGGTCCGGACGAAACAATACGCCGAGCGCGCCACCCGCCTCCGCCGCGAGTTTCAAGCGCCGCAGCCAACGGTCATCGGTACCCTGCAGCCAAAGCAGCACCGCCGCACAAACTCCAGAGCTCAAAGCCTGTTCGGCGGCCCACAATGCCTCGGTGGCGCTGGCCGGGCGCACGACAAGCATGCGGCTTAGTTCGATTCCCTGTTGCGCTAGAGCGGGAGCGTAAGGTTCATGGGGTGGTGCGATCCAGACGAGCCACGGCACTTCGCCGTCGTTGCTGTGCTGGCATTCCACCAAGGCCGGCAAAAATAGCTGGACTTCACCAAGGCCGGTCGTCTCCAACAACACCTCGACGAGCGACGCCGTCGGCCAACCGCCGCCTGGCAAGCGCGCATCCAATGCGCTTCGACCGGTGGACCAGACCGGACGAGATGGAAACGGACGTAATCCGGACGAGGCGTCCTTTATCTTCCAGACGCGTGCATCGGCCAAGATATCCGCAAGCGCCATGGCCGGGTAAACGCCAGTCTCACGCGGCATCCACGTCTTTACCGCGACGAAGCACCCCGACCACAACCCCTTCGATAATCATGGGTTGTTCTTTGAGATCGACCCGGATGGGCTCGAAATCGGTGTTCTCGGGCAATAGCCATACGATGGTGCCTTCTTGCCGATAGCGCTTGACGGTAACTTCGTTCTCCAGGCGCGCCACGACGATTTGGCGATTGCGAACTTCGGGGGTGCGATGAACGGCAACCAGATCGCCATGCATGATTCCGGCATTTTTCATACTCATGCCTTGCACCTTCAACAAATAATGCGGTTGCGGTTGAAATAACTGAGGATCGATTTGATAGCGCGTCTCGATGTGCTCTTCGGCCAAAATCGGGCGTCCGGCAGCGACTCGGCCGATGAGCGGCAGCCCCAGTTGTTCTCGCAAGATATCCTTGAGTTGAATACCACGCGAAGCACCGGGTATTAGATCAATGACGCCCTTGCGTTGCAGCGCGCGCAAATGTTCTTCAGCCGCATTGGGAGATTTGAAGCCCAGTGTGCGTGCGATTTCCGCACGGGTGGGCGGCATGCCACTTTCAGCAATGGCATCTTGAATGAGCCTGAGGATCTGAGCTTGACGGGGCGTGAGGTCAGACATGCGTCACCTGTATATGTAACCAGTGACTGTTATTATATACAGTATTTCGGCGCTGGCAAGTGGGGCCGCAAAACCTCAAGTTCCACGACGGCCGCCGATTACCGGACGGCCATTGATTACCCGCCCGGCATGTCCTGCGACGAATGGCCGCCACGCTCATCGCGCACGAGCGATGGAAGCATATCGGCACCGCCACCATCGCTCGGCGGGTCGTGCACAATCCAATCGCGCACGCCATGCCCGGCAATGGCGTCAACGACATCATCACCATCATCATCGCCGATCCGTCATGCGCAACTCCATCGCCACGATGTTGCGACTCAACGGCATCATGCACGGCACCTTCGCGCACGCGTTGCCGGCCGGGCTTGCCGGAACATGATCGAAATCGGGCGGCGTGCAATGAACCTCCGAGCGCGCGGTTCGATCCGATGCACGACATCGCCGCATCACGGTGAATCGCCGGCCTCACGGCCGTGCCTCCGAACGGAATGGAGACGCTCCGTATGGAGACGCTCCGTGCGGCAACGGCATGACACGGGTACGCGCGGTAAAATTTACACTTCCCCCTTCATTCCTAACGGGGATTTAATATCTGAGCGCCAAAATGGGGCAAAATAGGCGCTGTTTTCCGAGAATAAGCGCATTTAAGTTGCATTCGCGCCGCGAATTTGGCTTCATGTGCGACTGTGTTGCGGCGCATGTAAGCCCGACGTTGAGACAGGACCTGCTTGCGACAACACTTCGGGCTTTGCGAAACCAATGAATTAACCCTAGGGGAATATTGTTATGAAATTTTCTACGACACTCAAGGCCACCGTCGCCGCCGCTTGCGTCATTGCTTTCGCAGGCTGCACCGACCTGAAGCCCATCCAAGCTCAGATCGACGATCTGAAGTCGCAGCTAAGCAAGAATACGAGCGACGATGCGAAGACTGCTGCCGATGCCGCGGCTGCCCACAGCGCTGCCGCCAGTGCAGCTTCGGCCGCCTCCGGGGCCCAGAGCACGGCGAACCAGGCGTTGTCGACGGCGCAGTCGAACTCGACGGCCATCGAAGCGATCAACGAGAAGATCGATCGCATGTTCAAGAAGTCAGTGTCGAAGTAATTTCGGGCATTTGATGAGAACGCAGGGCGCCGCGGATTACCGCGGCGTTTTGCGTTGGGCGGCCCGCCGCTGACCGGCCCCCGATCGGTCCGCGCGTCAATAGCGGATCAGTGCGGAGCCCCACGTGAAGCCGCCACCGAACGCCTCGAGGAGCAGCAGTTGCCCGCGCTTCACGCGCCCGTCGCGGATGCCCGTATCGAGCGCCAGCGGCACCGATGCGGCCGACGTATTGCCCTGGGTCGCGATGGTGACGATGACCCGCTCCATCGGCACGTTCAGCCTTTTGGCGATCGCCTCGATGATGCGTATGTTCGCCTGATGTGGAATCAACCAGTCCAACTGGTCCTTGCTGAACCCGTTGGAGAAGAGCGTATCGGTGACGAGTTGACCCAACGTGTTCACGGCGACTTTGTAGACCTCATTGCCTTTCATCTGGACGCTTGCCTTGCCCTCGCGCACAAGATGGAAACCCTTCGATACGCCGTCGGGATACAAAAGGAGGTCCTTGTACTTGCCGTCGGAATGCAGCTTCGTGCTGATGATTCCCTGTTCCTCCGACGGCTGCAGCACCACGGCTCCGGCTCCGTCGGCGAATATGACGCAGGTTCCGCGGTCTTTCCAATCGACGATTCGCGTCAACGTCTCCGCGCCGACCACGAGCGCGCACTTCGCCTCGCCCAAACGCACGAATTTGTCGGCAACGCTCAGCGCATACATGAAGCCCGTGCATGCCGCCTCGAGGCTGAAGGCCGGACACCCGTGAATCCCCAATCGATCCTGCAGGAGCGTGCCGACGTTCGGGAACACCAAATCCGGCGTTGTCGTGCCCACGCAAATCAAATCGATGTCCGCCGCGGTCACCCCCGCCGCCTCGATCGCCCGCCGCGCCGCATGCTCCGCGAGGTCCGTGGTCGTCTCGCCATCCGCCGCCACGTGTCGTTGTAGAATGCCGGTTCGGCTGCGGATCCACTCATCACTGGTATCGACGAGTTTTTCCAAATCGGCGTTGGTCAATATCTTCTCCGGCAGGTAGCTGCCGGTGCCCGCAATGCGTGAATACATGGAGATCCTTCATGCCCCGCGTGGGGCGCCCAGCCGTTCCGCTATTCTTGCCGGCACGCCGCTGCGCGCTTCCTGGATGGCGACTTCGATGGCTCGCTGAAATCCAAACAGGTCGGCGCCGCCATGACTCTTGATGACGATTCCATTCAGGCCGACCATGGTCGCACCATTGTACCGCGTCGGGTTCAGGCGGGTGCGAAGCGCATTGAGCGCCGGCTTCGCGCCAAGCGCGCCCAATTTGCGTGCAAGGTTGCGGGTCAGTTCCTCGCGCAGCGTATCGGCGATCAGCCGTGCCGCGCCTTCCATCGTCTTTAGGGCGACATTTCCGGTGAACCCGTCGGTCACCACGACGTCCACTTTGTCGGAAAAAATGTCGTGCCCCTCCACGAAGCCCACATAATTGAGCCCGCTGGCCGACAACAAAACATGTGCCGCCTGCACGATGTCGTTGCCCTTGATGTCTTCTTCGCCGATGTTGAGCAGCCCAACCCTCGGGCGCTCGTGCGCGCCTTGCAGGTCGGCGGCCAATATCGATCCCATGACGCCGAATTGGAGAAGCTGCTCCGGCGTGCAGGACGCGTTGGCGCCCAGATCCAGCATGTAGGTATGGCCACCGCGCGACGGGATCAACGACCCGATTGCTGGGCGTTCCACGCCCGGCAGCATCTTCAACACGAAATGCGCCATCGCCATCAGCGCACCGGTGTTTCCGGCGCTTACACAGGCGCTGGCGTCCTGGATTTTCACCAGGTCGAGCGCACGGCGCATGGAGCTGTCTTTCTTGCGGCGTAATGCCTCGCGCGGATGATCGGTCATCTCCACGACCTGCCCGCAGTACAGGCACGACACGTTGGCTGCGCTGCGCGCGCTTCCCATCTCGCGCTCAAGATCGGCCTGCCGGCCGAGCAGCGTGAAGCGCACGTTGGGAAATTCGCCCGCGGCCGCCAAAGCTGCCGGCACGCAGATCGACGGCCCTCGATCGCCGCTCATGACGTCGATGGCTATATGAAGCAGCGCAGGCACTGTGTGTGTGTACACAACCCGGGCGGCGGGCAACGGCCCCGCCTTCACGCCCGGTCAGTAAGGCTTATTCTTCGGTGTCGCTGGCGGCGATATCCGCTTTGGTTTGGAGCACCTTGCGGCCGCGATAGAACCCATCACGCGAAATCCGATGCCGCGAATGAGTTTCGCCGCTCTTGGAGTCGAGGGATACCGCAGGTGCCGCCAGCGCGGAATGTGAGCGATGCATGCCGCGCTTGGACGGTGTCTTTCTGCTTTTCTGAACTGCCATGGGTGTTATGTCCTATCAAGTTTTCTTCAATAAATCCTGCAGACCGCTGAACGGCCGGCGAGTCTTGCCTGCCTCGTCAGTCGCCTCGTCGCCGGTCACGTTCCTCGGCGCCCTGCCGCACGTGAGCGGCGTACTGCACGCCGGCGCAAGCGGTAGGGCCAACAATAATTCTTCCTCGGCCAGATCCTTGAGCGACACCTGGCCGTTTTCAATCACAAACAACTCTCGCTCCGAATCGGCGGAAGCCGGGTCCCCGGAGGCCGCGAACTCGATCTCACTGCCGGAGGTCAGGGGCCATCCGAATCCCTGCATGCAGCGCTGGCACACCAGCCGCGGGCTCGCCTCGATCGTCACCTCGGCCCCGGCACGCCCCGACGGCAGTCTCGCAAAAACGAAACTCGCGGTGAGAGTCCCTTGCGGGGTCGCCAGCAACTCCTTCAAGCGGGGCAGTTCTCCCAGCTCATAGACACGCCGCAGAACCGCCGCCCCCTCGGCAACGCGTGCGCAATCGACGAGGTCAGGCAAGCCGGCTGCCATGGGCCGCGTATAATAGGGCTCATGCGAACACCTGTCAAAAAACAATCGGGTGCAAGTCGTTGTTTTTGAAGTCTCTGCCCCCGTTGATCCTCGCCTCGACATCGGTCTATCGGCGGGAGCTGCTGGGACGGCTGCAAATCCCCTTCGAATCAGAACCTCCCGGGGTCGATGAGACCGCCGAGGCCGGCGAAAGCGCGCTCGCGCTGGTGGCGCGTCTCGCACTGGCAAAGGCGCGCGCGGTCGCCCAACGGCGGCCCGACGCGTGGGTAATCGGGTCCGACCAGGCGGCAGTACTGCAGGGTGCGGCGCAGCAGTCCACGATCCTCGGCAAGCCGGGGTCGGCAGCGAAGTGCATCGAACAACTTCTGGCCTGTTCAGGTCGCACGCTCGCATTCATCACCGCCGTTGCCCTCGTCAGGCAGCGCGATTCACGGGTCGCCGAATTCGCCGACACCACACGCGTCGCCTTTCGAGCGCTCGACAGAGCGACCATCGAGCGCTATGTCGAACGCGAATCGCCGCTCGATTGCGCCGGCGGATTCAAGTGCGAGGGCTTGGGCATCACACTGTGCGAATCGATCGACAGCAGCGACCCGACAGCACTCGTCGGATTGCCGCTGATACGCCTCGCGGCGGTTTTGCGGACCGTGGGTTTCGAGCTGCCCTGACCGGCCGTCTACCGCGAGGGCTTGCGAGCCGTGCGCGGCGCCTTCCCACCGGCGGAGGCTCCTTTCGGGGCCTTGCGCTTCACCGGGGTCATCGCATCCAGCACGGCCGATAATTCGGCCGGCAAGGGCGCACTCACATGAAACGGCACGCCGGATCCCGGCCATTCGAAAGCCACGGATTGTGCATGCAGGAAGGTTCTCTTCAAGCCATGCCGTTTGAGCTCGGCGTTGCGTTCACGGTCACCATACTTGTCATCGCCCAGCAAGGGATGGCCCGCGAACGAGGCATGCACACGGATCTGATGCGTGCGGCCCGTCGGAATGTCCACCTCCATCAACGTCGCCAGCGACCCGAAGAACTGCACCGGCTTGAATACGCTCACCGAGTCCTTGCCCTTGGGCGCCACGCGCACGTGCCGCTCGCCATGCTGCCTATTGTCGGTTGCCAAGGGCGCATCGATTCGCTTGGTGCCAAGCTGCCAGCTGCCCGAAACGAGTGCGAGATAGGTCTTGTGCATGCCGCCGTTGCGGATCAACGCGTGCAAAGAAGTCAACGTCGGGCGATCGCGCGCCACCAGCAGGCACCCGCTGGTATCGCGGTCGAGGCGATGCACCAGCTCCAATGTCTCGCGCGGACGCGACGCGCGCAGGGCCTCAATGGCCCCGTAGCTCATGCCGCTGCCTCCGTGCACGGCCACCCCTGCGGGCTTATCGAGCACCAGCAAGTGTTTGTCCTGAAAGATCACCGCTCCCTCGATCAGTTCCAGCAGGCTGGTGGAGGGGCGCCCCGGACCCACCCGCCCGTGCGCATCGGCGGCGTCGATGCGCACGGGCGGCAGCCGGACTTCGTCGCCGGTCGCGATCCGGTATTCCGCGTCGACGCGCTTGCGGTTGACGCGCACCTCACCCTTGCGCAATAGGCGATAAACACGGCTACGCGGCACGCTCTTGAAGTGCCGCATGAGAAAGTTATCGATCCGCTGACCCGCCTCATCGGCGGTAATGGTGCGCATTTCGACGGCGCTTTTGGGGCCGTGCAGCCGGGCGGGTTCTGCGATGGGACTATTCATGATTGGAGATCTTCATTAGGCAATCTTCTGAGGTTTCGTTGGGCAATCTTCTGAGGTTTCGTTGGGCAATCTTCTTAAGGTATTGATTACATTGACCCTGACAGGCTGTCGTGATAATGTCGCAAAACCGTGTCGGGCGCTGAACCATTTTGAGGTACCGCCTAGTTCTTGGGCATACGCAAGTAAGTCAAGTCGACACCGGTTTCGGCGGCGCCCCCATCCGTTGGGGAGCCGCATATTAGTTGGATCTGGATTTCCAGACCATCGCTCGGCCGATGAGACAGATGCTAGAGAGCCCTGCAGAGCTTCAGCGTCTGACAAGCGGTTAACCGAGAACAAGGCCCCGGGCTTGCCGTATACGTTTGGGCAGAATTGGGTTGAATTGATGCCGGTCGCGTGGCTCGCGTTCGGCATGGCCTCAAGTTTTGTCGCTCACTTCGTCGCGGCCCCGGCTTCTATTCTCAAGCTCTCCTCCTCGGCCCCTACCACCTTAGTTGGGGCAAATGAAAAGAATGCTCGTCAACGCAGTTCAAGAAGAAGAACTGCGAGTCGCACTCGTCGACGGTCAGAAATTATACGATTTATCGATTGAGATCCCGTCACGGGAACAAAAAAAATCCAATATCTATAAAGGCCGAATCACCCGCGTCGAGCCGAGTCTCGAAGCTGCATTCGTGGAGTACGGCGCGCTGCGCCATGGCTTCCTTCCGCTGAAGGAGGTCTCCAAGGAATATTTCCGGTCCCAGCCGGCCGCCGGCGGCCGGCTCAACATCAAGGATCTGCTGCAGGAGGGCCAGGAGCTGATCGTGCAGGTTGAGAAAGAGGAGCGCGGCAACAAAGGCGCGGCGCTGACCACATTTATCAGCCTGGCCGGCCGCTTCCTGGTCCTCATGCCGAACAACCCGCGCGCCGGGGGCGTTTCGCGGCGGATCGAGGGCGAAGACCGCGATCAGATGCGCGAGGCCATGAACGCCCTCCAGATACCGGACGGCATGGGCGCCATCGTGCGCACCGCCGGAGTCGGGCGCACCACCGAAGAATTGCAATGGGATTTGAACAACTTGAAGACGGCCTGGGACGCGATCGTGGCCGCCAATGATGGGCGCCCCGCGCCCTTCCTGATATTCCAGGAAAGCGACGCGGTCACGCGCGGATTGCGCGACTACTTCTCGGACGACGTGGGCGAGTGTCTGATCGATCAGCCTGAGGCCTTCCAGAAGGCCCAGGAGTACATGCAGCGCTTCATGCCGCCGGATGCCCAGCGCAAACTGAAGCTGTACCAGGATCCGGTGCCCCTGTTCACTCGATATCAGATCGAGAGCCAGATCGAATCGGCCTATTCGCACAAGGTCACCCTGCCTTCCGGCGGCAGCCTGGTCATCGATCACACCGAAGCGCTGGTCTCCATCGACATCAACTCGGCACGCAGCACTCGCGGCGGCGACATCGAGGCGACCGCCCGCAATACCAACCTCGAGGCCGCGGAGGAGATTGCGCGGCAGCTGCGGCTGCGCGACATCGGTGGGTTGATCGTTATCGATTTCATCGACATGGAATCGACGGCCAACCAGCGCGCAGTCGAGGACATGCTGCGCGATGCCGTCAAGATGGACCGCGCCCGCATCCAGCTCGGACGCCTCTCGAGGTTTGGATTGCTCGAGCTGTCGCGGCAGCGCCTGCGGCCCGCCCTCAGCGAAACGACGCACATCAATTGTCCCCGCTGCACCGGCATGGGCACCATTCGCGGCGTGGAGTCGATGTCCCTCGCGCTGCTGCGGCTCATCGGCGAGGAGGCCCGCAAGGAGCGCACCGGCCGGGTGATCGCGCAGGTTCCGGTCGACGTGGCGACCTACCTCATGAACGAGAAGAGGGATTGGCTGAACCAGATCGAATCGAGGGACAAGGTCTCGCTGGTGATCGTTCCGAATCCGCATTTGCAAACGCCGGCCTACACGTTGCGCCGGATACGCGACGATGAAAAGGAGCTGCCTGAAAACACTGCCGCCAGCTATTTGATCGCCGACCAGCCCACGATCGATGATTCGAACATTGGGAATCGGGATAAGAAGCCGCAAAGCGAAGCGCCGCTGGTGCCCAGCATTCTTCCCGAGTCGGCCGCACCGATCATTCCGATGCCGGTTCCCGAGGCGCCCGCGGCGCCGCCCGCCGCCATCGAGGCGCCCCGGGAAGGCGCGCTCGTGCGCCTTTGGAAATGGCTGTTCGGGACCCGTTCCGCCGCGGCGAACGACGCCACGGCGCAGCTACCATCAACGGCTCAACGTGATCGGCCGCCTCATCGCGCGCCGCAGGATCGGTATCGCGGCGGCAGTGGCAGCGACCGCTATCGCGATCGCGATCGAAACATCCGCCGCGATGGTCCGGGACGCGACGGCCCGGGGCGCAGCGCCGAAGGCTCGCGCGATGCGGGCCGCGACCCGCGTCGCGAACGAACCGGACGGGACAGCCACGGCCGCTCGCCCAACGCGGCGGGGCGCGATGCCCCGCGCAGCGAGAGCGCACCGCGGGGTGAAACCGCGCCGCGGAGCGAGACCGCACCGCGTAGTGAGCAGACGGCTCGTCCCGATGGTTCGATCCGGGGCAGCGAGCTGCCGCGAAGCGCTGACCGGGACCCGAATGCAGAGCAACGCCCTGGCGGCGAGCGTACGGGGCGTAGCCGCCGCAGGCGCGGACGTGGCAGACGGGACGGCGGAGAAAACGTCCCCGGGGGCCAAGGAAGCGGCCGTGAACCGGACGGCGACGTCAATGGAGCGGCCGGCAGGACCGACGCTCCGAGGACCGATGCCGCGCCGCGAACCGACATGCCGCCCCGCTCCGACGCGCCCCGGTCGCCCGAAGCGCCTCGACCGGATGCCCCGCCACGATCCGACACCGCCGCATCCACTGGTTCGGTGCCGGTGCCGGTGCCCGCAGCGCCATCCTCCAGGATCGAAGCCGTGCCTTTGCCGCGCCCGGTTGAGCCACCGCAGGCAGCCGCCGGCAACGACAACAAGTACGTTGTCTGGTCATCCGCGCCGAGCGATGTGCCGCGCAGCGGGCCCGACGATCGTTAGGAAACCGTAGCTTCAGTTGCGCGCGGACCGCCGACGGTCCGTGCGCAATCGAAGTATCACGCTCAGACTGACAACGATCAGCGCAGCGGCAAAGCCGCGCAGTGCCGCGATGGCGTAGTTGCCGACGACGACCGCCAGGGACCCGCCGGACAGGAAGTGCGGCCGCCTGATGATCAGAAAAAGAAATGCCAGCACCAAGCTCATGACCGGGTAGGCAAGCATCCAAAGATGCCGTTCCACCGGTCCCAGCTCGCGCGCGGGAACCGCCGCACCACGCCGCGCCGGACGCAGCGCGTACGCCACGATCACGAGGACGATGACCAATCCGATGAGGGATGCGGCATCCTGCAGCAGCCGCGCGCCGATCAGGTGATGACCGGCGATTTCGACCACGGGATCATCCAGCATCGGAATCATTCTCACGCCGCGCGCGCCCTCATGAGTGAACGCATCCAACACCAAATGAGTGAAGGCGCCCACCTCGATTCCACATGCCGCCAGGGCCCACTGGGCCGCACTGCGAAAATCGGCCGGCGCCGCGAAGTTGCGCCAGCGCTCGTAGGCGGCGTTGGGCAAAATCTCGGTCATGGGGGTCTTTATCAGCAGCTGGAAGATCCAAAACGTCGCCAAGCCCATCGGCAAACAGAACGTCAGAAGGCCGATTATGCTATGAGTCTCGATCCTCGCCGGGCGCCACGGCATCAGCAGCCCGAAATCGGGCACCATGCTGCCGATGATGGTCGCCGACAGCAGCCGCCATCGCGCCAGCTGGCGGCCAAACGGCAAAACGACGGCGGCATGGGATATGGTAAACGGCATCAGATACCTTCATTGTCACTCGATCGCAATATTACAGATTAACATCGCACCCGCCGATCAGGCGCGCCGCATGCCGCCGGCGCAATGCCGCGAGCAGGCCGCGCGACGCAAGTGTGATGAGATCGAGCACTCGCTCGAAGCCATCCTGCCCGCCAAAATAAGGATCGGGCACATCGAGATCCTCCACGACCTCGGCATACTCCAAGAACAAGCGCACCTCGGCGCGTGAACTCCCCGGCCTGAGTGTCTGCAATGCGCGCAGATTGCTCCGATCCATGGCCAGAATGAGATCGAATCGGTCGAAATCGTCCGCGCACACCTGACGTGCCCGCAAGCCGCTCAAATCGATGCCGCGCCGCTCCGCGCTGCGCTGGCTGCGAATGTCCGGTGGATCGCCCACGTGGTAATCACCCGTACCGGCCGAATCGACGTCGACCGCGAGGCTCTGCCCCTCGCTCGCCAACAGATGCCGGAAAACGGCCTCGGCGCTGGGACTTCGGCAGATGTTGCCGAGACAGACGAATAGGACGGAAATTGTTTCAATCCGGCCATTGCGGCCGCCTGAACGACCCGCGGTCGCGTCGCCCTCCAATCAGTACACCTCGGGCACCAGCATCTCGGCCGGCACGGCCTGCCTGAAGTAATCTTCGCGGTGCTCGCGTTCCGGCAGAACGATCGGCGCCTTGTGCACCTCCTTGTACGGAAATTGCTTCAGCAGGTGATGGATGCAATTGAGTCGTGCGCGCTTCTTGTCGACGGCCTGTACCACCCACCAACGCGCCTCCGGAATGTGGGAGCGGTCGAGCATGAACTCCTTCGCCTTCGTGTAATTCTCCCATCGACGGCGCGATTCGAGATCCATCGGACTCAGCTTCCACTGTTTGAGCGGATCATGGATTCTGCCTAGGAATCGCAAATGCTGCTCGTCGTCGGTAATCGAGAACCAGTACTTGATGAGGCTGATTCCCGACCGCACGAGCATACGCTCGAACTCCGGCACCGAACGGTAGAACTCCTCGTATTCCTCGGGCGTACAGAATCCCATCACCCGCTCGACGCCCGCCCGGTTGTACCAGCTGCGATCGAACAGGACAATCTCGCCGGCGGCGGGCAGGTGGGATATGTAGCGCTGAAAATACCATTGTGTGCGTTCTCGGTCGTTGGGCGCCGGCAGCGCCACCGTCCGGCAGACCCGCGGATTGAGCCTCTGTGCAATGCGCTTGATGATCCCGCCCTTGCCGGCGGCATCGCGGCCCTCGAACAGGATTACCACCTTTCTCCGGGCTTCGACGACCCAATCCTGCAATTTGACCAATTCCGCCTGGAGCGCGAAGAGCTCGCTGAAGTAGGTTCTGCGATACTCCTTCTCTGCAGCCGCGTCCCCGCCCGCCGGCACGCCCGGAAGGGGATGCCGGTCCTCGAGCTCCATTTCGAGCTCTTCGTCGTAACTGTCCGCGAGATCGCGCGCGATGCGTCGAATCAGCTCCTCACTGTCGAGCGACGACATGTCCGTCATGGAGACTCCTCGTTGATTTGACCGTCATCCTGCCCGGGTCATGATACAGGGGCAAGTGACCCGGCGATCGGGAGGCAGACCTGAGAACGCCAATTGTCATCGCTCATGACAAAGAGGATGCCTCGAAGGCCCTCGAGCGCATGCAGGCCCATGGCGTTCGCCGCCTCCCCGTAGTGGACGGCGCATGGCGGACTGCCAGGCGGCGATCTTGTTCCCGTTCCAGCAGCCCGTGTAGCGAATCGGCGTCCTTCGCGTCCCATGCGGGATCGTCGCCGTGCTCGTGTCCATCGCCCGGCGCAGATATACGGCAATGGGGTATCACCCTGAGACGGGAAGCATCCGCGCATTGCGCTCGCGTGCCGCTTGGCGGAGTATTAAGTCAGTCGAATTCATGCGCGCACATTGAACGGAGGCCTATATGAAGGCAGTCCTGCAATCGGCCCATGTTGCCCCCTCGGCCACATCGTGCAGTGCTGATCCTTACACGATCCACGAGCGCGTACCGATACCGAAGGCGGTGCTCGATCGGGTTAGCACACCCGCCGAACGGCATGAAATGATTGCCCGGGCCGCTTACTATCGTGCCGAGCTTCGAGGCTTTGCGCCTGGAGGAGAGCTTGACGATTGGATGGTCGCCGAGCACGAAATCAACGCACTGTGCGGACTCATCGAACCGCACCCGAGTTGGGATTCCAACATCTAAAGGCAATGGATCGACAAAGCCTCGCGCGCGACCAGCGCGTCATCCATCGGGCACGCTCACACCCCGGGGATCGCTTGACGGCTAGAACGGCAGCCCGTGCGATTGACCGCCCATGCACATCAACATCGCCACGGAAAGAATGAAATTGATCCGCGACGCCTTGGCGGCGGTCTTTCGGGCTGCGGCTTTCTCATCGTCGGTCGCGGGCGTGATTCCGAGTATCTTTTTCTGGTTTGGCCAAATGAGTACCCAGACATTGAACAGCATGATCGTACCGAGCCAGGCACCCACTCCGATCGTCCGGAACCCGGTCTGCAGGGTGAACGCCTTCACAATGCCGCTGGCATCGCCAAATCCGAGGGTCAGGTAGATCGCGCCGGTGACCCAGGTCGCCAGGGCCGACCAACGAAACCATAGAAGCGCCCGCGGGGCGATGTACTTGGTGACGCCGGCGCCGCCGGGGCCCCCTTTGTCGGCCGCCGCGGCTGCGAGGCCGGGCGTCTGCACGACGTTGAAGTAGTACAACAGGCCGATCCACATGACTCCGCTGATGATGTGCAGCCAGCGATCGGCAAGGGCGACGTTGAAGCCGACGGGGGATCCACCCCAAAGGCCCAGGCCAATCGCTATGACGATGGCAACCGCGAATCCGGTGACGATGGCGCCTTTGACTGTGTTCAATGGATGCATGAGAAGACTCCTTGATGCTGGAAAATCACAATGAACGGCTTACGGTCGATCATCAGTGCGATCTGCCGGTCATTATAGGTCAGACCGTGGGCAAATATATTTGGAATAAATATGGGGCCCTCGGGCTCGCCCTAGGCGCCCGGCACGGGCATCAGTCAGGCACGGGCATCACAATCCCCTTGCGCCTTGCATCCGCTCCCTCGCCCTGGCAACGCTGCTCACGTAGATTACTCAGACAGGCTCCTAGGGCCGGCCGAGGATAATTCAAGGGGCATTTAGCGCCGCACGCACGCGTACCAGGTCCTCCGGCGTATCAATGCCTGCCGGAGGCGCCTGCGTCAGCGCAACCAGATGAATGCTCATGCCGTGTTCCAGGGCGCGCAGCTGTTCCAGCTTTTCGGTAATCTCGAGGGAGGTGGGCGGCCACGCTGCAAACGCCAGCAAGCTTCTTACGCGATACGCATAAATGCCGACGTGCCGCCATGCGCCCGCGAATGCCGTCGGCGCACCGTCGATCACGTGCTCGCGCGGCCACGGCACCGGCGCCCGGCTGAAGTACAGGGCACGCCCATCCAGCGCGCGCAGCGCCTTGACGCAATTGGTATCCAGGAACTCGACCAGGCTCCCGATCGGCGCCACGGCGGTCGCGATGTCGATCCGCGGCCGGGCGTCAAGCGCAGCCGCGATCTCGGCGATCACCGCGGGCGGAACCATGGGTTCGTCTCCCTGAACGTTCACGACGACATCATCCGCACCGAATCCGCGCGCCCTCACCACCTCGGCGACGCGATCGGTTCCGGAAGCATGCCGCAGGGAGGTCATGACGCAATCCGCCCCGAAATTCGCCGCGGTCGCACGAACCCGCTCGTCATCCGTCGCCACGATGACCGATGCCGCGCCGCTGCTGCGGGCGCATTCCCAAACCCATTGGATCAGCGGCCGCCCGGCGATGGTCAGCAAGGGCTTTCCCGGCAGCCGCGAGGCGCCATACCTTGCCGGAATCACTACGTGAAACAAGGGGTGCGCCCGGGCTCGTCAGCGCACGATCAAGGGATCGTCGGCCCCGAGCACCCGGGCTTCCTCCGGAAGCATCACCGGGATTCCATCTCGCACTGCATAGGCCAACCGGTCGGGGCGGCACACCAGTTCGAGCGTGCTGCCGCTTCCCGCGGTCCGCAATGGGCCCTTGCATATCGGACACACCAACAGCTCCAGAAGGCGTTTATCCATGAACCGGTCCTTGCGACACTCGATCGCGCTGTACAATTCTCTTGATGATCACATCCAACAAAGCGGCCGACTCGCCGCCGTCGAAACAGGCGCTCACCGGAACGTACCAATGTTGGGCGCCGGCGAACGCCGCGCATTTTACGGCATCCTTCTCGGTCATGAGCACCGACTTGGAGTCCCCGAAATCGATATCCTCGCGCGTCAGCCGCGCATGATCCACGAGCGGACGGCCGTCGACCTCGATGCCGCGGGATCGCAGCATGTTGAAGAATCTTTCAGGGTTGCCGATGCCGGCAAGCGCGTGGACGGAGGTGCCCCCCAAGGCGCTCAACGCCTGCACCGCCCCGCCCCGCAGCGCCACCGCATTCTTTGCTTCGAGCCGCATGCTGAGGGCTCCGGGAAGCAATGCCCGTCCGCCGTTCACGATGATGGCGTCTGCGGACTTCAACCGGCCCGGCGCCTCGCGTAGCGGTCCGGCCGGCAACAACCAACCGTTGCCGAAGCGGCGGTCACCGTCGATCACCACCACCTCGCAGTCCCGCGCCAGCGCATAATGCTGCAATCCGTCGTCGCTCACGATGACATTGCAGCCGGCGCTCACCAGCAGCTGCGCCGCCGCCGGGCGGTCGCGCCCGATGGCCACGGGCACCCCCGTGCGCCGGGCCAACAGGATGGATTCGTCGCCCACGACGCGGGGATCGTCGGAGGCCGATATGCGCCGCACGTCGCGCGATGAACCTCCATACCCACGGGTTACCACGCCAGGCTCGTAGCCGCATTCGGACAGCTGCGCCACCAACCAGCACACCAGCGGAGTCTTGCCGGTCCCACCGACGCTCAGGTTGCCGACCACGACCACCGGACAGGGCATGCGCACGGATCGAAACAGCCGATGGGCGTACGAGAAGCGGCGCGCGCCCGCTACGGCGCCATAGGTCAGGGACGGCGGCATCAGCCACCACGGTGGCGCAGCGCGCTCGTACCACACCTGATTGAGCCAGGATTGAACCGACATTAGGAGTAGGAGCCTGTGCTACGCGTTGAACTGCATCCCATGCAATGCGGCATACAGACCGCCGAGCGCCAGTAGCTCCTGATGGTTGCCCATCTCGACGATCCGTCCCTCATCGAGCACGATGATCCGGTCCGCGCCTTCCACGGTTGACAGCCTGTGCGCAATGACCAGGGTCGTCCGCCCCTCCATGAGCAAGGAGAGTTCCTGCTGCACGCGGCGCTCCGATTCGTTGTCGAGGGCCGCGGTCGCCTCGTCGAGGATCAGCACGGGGGAATCCTTCAGCAGCGCGCGCGCAATGGAGATCCGCTGCCGTTGGCCGCCGGACAGGTTCTGGCCGCGGTCGCTCAGCAGGGTGTCGAATCCCTGGGGCTGGAGCGCCACGAACTCCATGACGTTGGCAGCCCGCGCCGCCGCCTCGACCTGCGTCTCCGATTTGTCGACGGCGTTGAACGCGATGTTGTTTCGAATCGTGTCGTTGAACAGCACGACGTCCTGGCTCACGAAACTGACCTGGGACCGAAGGTCGTTCAGCCTGTACTCTCTGACGTCGACCCCGTCCAACAGCACCGCACCTTCCTGCACGTCGTAGAAACGCGGCACGAGTCCCACGAGCGTCGTCTTGCCGCTCCCCGAACGTCC
>Ga0182015_10001642_pt1 | contig 29002 bp, 27 predicted proteins | sample 712P3MmetaG_FD_120478 | JGI IMG/M metagenome (GOLD analysis project Ga0182015, IMG submission 120478) | Permafrost microbial communities from Stordalen Mire, Sweden - 712P3M metaG | ecosystem: Environmental > Terrestrial > Soil > Wetlands > Permafrost | place: Sweden: Stordalen | collected... | reverse complement strand
CATCGTTGGAACGACTAAGTCGGGAGCGGAAGAGCTGGCAGAGAAAGTTCCACGGGCGCATGTCGTTTGCGCTTTCAACACCGTGCCCAGTGAGGTTCTTATTGGCGTGTTCGAGGCAAAACGCAGGAAACCTTGGCCAAGCTTGGTGTACTGCGGAGACGACTCGCCGAGCAAGAGAATTGTCGCTGAGTTGATCCGCGACGTTGGTTTCGATCCGGTGGATGCGGGGCCATTAAGGATCGCGCGTTACATGGAACCGTTCGCCCTGCTCGTCGGCCAACTTGCGTACGAGGGCGAAGGAGGCCCGGAATTGGCGTACCGTTTCGAACGGTTTGGAGAATGAACGTTAACATGTTGGAGCTAGCCAAGTGGGATGGTTTCTACGTCATCGTGGGGTCGGCCGCGGGAGCCTTGATCGGATTGCAGTTCGTCGTGCTAACGCTGATTGCCGAGAGGCCGCCGGTCGGCCTGGCGGAAGCTAGCGCAGCGTTTGGCAGCCCGACGGTGGTTCATTTCGGCGCCGTTTTGTTTTTATCGGCTCTCGTACACGCTCCATGGCAAACGATCAGTATCGTGGCAGTTCTTTGGGGTGTTTTAGGCTTCGGCGGCATCGCCTACGAAGTGATCGTAGTCCGGCACATGCGAAAGCAAATCGCATACAAGCCAGTATTCGAGGACTGGCTTTTTCACTTTGTACTGCCTTTGGCTGCATACGCGATACTCGGACTGTCATCATTCGCCGCTTCCTCGCACACGCGCGAAGCCCTCTTTGGCGTTGGAGGCGCGGCGTTGCTGCTGCTTTTCACAGGCATTCACAACGCGTGGGACAGCGTCGCCTACCACGTGCTGGTTAGGGGTGCGAATACGGAGAGAGGTCGAGATAAGACTAAAGAGCAACGCAAGTGAAGGAATCGAGACATGGAAATCAAAAGAGTTGGCACGCAACCTTCCACAAAAGGGCCAGCAGACTGGTTCACTGGCACAGTGCGAATTGATCCGCTGTTTCAGGCGCCTGATCCGGCGCTGGTTCAGGGCGCCAGCGTAACCTTCGAGCCGGGTGCGCGCACTGCCTGGCACTCGCATCCGCTCGGCCAGACGCTCATCGTCACGGCTGGATGCGGCCGGGCGCAGCGCTGGGGCGGCCCGATTGACGAGATCCATCCCGGTGATGTGGTCTGGTTCTCTCCCGGCGAGAAACACTGGCATGGCGCCACGCCGACTACGGCCATGACGCACATCGCCATCCAGGAGAAGAAGGACGGCAAGGTGGTCGACTGGATGGAACATGTCAGCGACGATCAATACCAAGCCGGTAAATAAAGGAGATTCGTATGAGCGATAAGCCAAATCGGAATGACTCTCTAAGAGACCACCTTTCCCGATCTCGCGAAATCAACATCAGTGTGACCGGCAGAAAGTCGGGACGTACCATCTCAATCCCAGTCTGGTTCGTGTTGGAGGACGACAAGCTCTACCTCCTGCCGGTGCAGGGGTCGGATACCCAGTGGTACAAGAACGTGCTCAAGAACCCATCGATTCGGATCGAGGCAAGGGGCGCAGAGGCTGAATTAAAGGGTGTCCCTGTCACTGACGCCAAACAGGTATCGTCCGTGGTCGAGAAATTCCGCGCCAAGTACGGAGCGAACGACGTCAAGAAGTACTATTCAAAGTTCGACGTTGCTGTTGTCTTTCAAGTACGGTGATTCTGCTGTTGGTCAAACTTCCCGCCGGCGACGCTTGCCAGCCATCGACCCCGACGCGCTGTGCGTGACGATAAAGGCCCGCTTCACGAAGAATCGTGGATTTCCGCCCAATTTCTGAGCAGTTGTGGTACACATTTACATTTGCAATAAGGACTACTGCTCATGCCTGACGGAAGCCAAACAGCGACGCTTGCGGGCCGAGGCGGCCAATTGGTAAAAAGCCTGGGCCCGCTCGACGCCACCATGATTGTGGCGGGCTCGATGATCGGCTCCGGCATTTTCATCGTGTCCGCGGACATAGCGCGCCAAGTGAAGAGCCCTGCACTGCTGATTGCTGCGTGGCTGGTCACAGGTTTAATGACGATGATGGCGGCTCTCTGCTACGCGGAGCTTGCGGCGGCGATGCCGAAGGCGGGCGGCGAATACGTTTTCCTGCGTGAGTCTTTCGGCTCGATGTGGGGTTTTCTGTATGGCTGGACGATGCTACTGGTGATTCAGACGGCGACCATTGCCGCCGTGGCGATCGCGTTCGCGAATTTCACTGGCGTGCTGTTTCCGCGAGTCTCCGCCTCGGCTTGGATCTGGAAGCCGGGAACCTTAGGCCCTTACAAGATGTGGTTCGGTGTGCTCGGTCCGTATAGCCCGGGTTTGAATACACAAAATCTGCTGGCAATTCTCTCGTTGATATTTCTTACCTGGATCAACACGCGTGGCGTGCGGCTGGGGGCGAAGGTACAGAACGTTTTCACGTTGACGAAAATCGCAGCACTTGGCGGATTGATCCTTCTTGGTTTCGTTTTCGGAACGCGCGCGGTCCGGGCCGACAACTTCGGCCATTTTTGGCGCAACGCTGACCTCTTTGGCGTGCATCCGTATGCCATCGGCCAACAAACACTGTGGGTTCATACCCTGACGCTCGTGGGATTGGCGATGGTCGGGGCCTTGTTTTCCTCCAGCGCTTGGACCAACGTCACCTTCACTGCGGCGGAGGTGAGAAATCCTAGCCGCAACCTACCGCTCTCCTTGGCGCTGGGAGCGGGTTTAGTGACGTTCCTATACGTGCTGGCCAACTTTGCCTACCTGCAGGTGCTACCACTGGTCGGTACCGCGACGGGCGCATCGACGCTGGAGCGCGGCATCCAATTTGCGGCGGGAGATCGCGTGGGGACAGCAACGGCTGAAGCGATTCTTGGCCCGGTGGGCGCGCTGGTGATGGCTGTTGCGGTGATGATTTCGACGTTCGGCTGCAACAATGGCCTGATCCTCAGCGGAGCGCGCGTCTACTATGCCATGGCCAAGGATGGCGTTTTCTTTCGCCAGGTCAGCACCCTGAACCGGCAGCACGCGCCCAGTGCGGCGCTGTGGGTGCAATGTATCTGGGCTTGCGCCCTTTGCCTCTCGGGTACGTACCGCCAGTTGCTTGATTTCGTAGTCTTCGCGGTGGTGATGTTTTACATACTGACTGTCGCAGGGCTGTTCGTGCTGCGCATACGGCGCCCTGACATGGAACGCCCGTATCGGGTACTTGGTTATCCAGTACTGCCTGGAGTTTATCTTTTGCTGGCGTTGTTCATCGAGGTGCAGTTGCTGCGTTACAAGCCGCAGTACACCTGGCCGGGACTGTTGATCGTGGCGTCAGGCATACCGATTTACGCACTGTGGCGTATGCTGCAGCCGCAAAGGATTTTATGAGAAGGGACGCGCGAGAGCGCCGAGAGTAATCCCGGCCCCGCGTAGCGTGCTAGCCACGGCTGCGGCAATTCTCGGAGCGCCGGGAGTGTCGCCGTGAATGCAGATCGTTTGCGCATTGATGGCGACTTCGCTGCCATCCCACGCAATCACTGTGCCGCGTTGCACGATGTTCAAAGCCTGGCGTCCAGCCTCTTCGGGATCGCGTATTAGCGCGTCATCGAACTTGCGCGAGCGCAGCGTTCCGTCGGGCTCGTAGCGGCGGTCGGCGAAAGCTTCCGCAGCAACCGTGAATCCAGTCGCACGGAAAACTTCGAGCATCTGCGATCCGGCGAGACCCATGAGTACGACGTCGTGCCGCCATCGCGCGACGCCCTTCGCAATGGCTTCAGCAATCACGCGATTGCCAGCCGCCTGATTGTAGAGTGCGCCGTGCGGCTTAACGTGTACCAAGTTAACACCGTGGCGGGCAGCAACCTCGGCTAGCGTACTGACTTGTTCGAAGACAGAATCCGCGATGGTTTCGGCGGCCATTTGCAATTCCAGCCGGCCGAAATTTGCGCGATCGGGGTAGCCCGGATGCGCGCCCAACGCCAGTGTCCAGCGAAGCGCCTGCTCGATAGTTATCTTCATCGTGTGTTCATCGCCGGCGTGCCCACCGCAGGCGATGTTCACTGAGGTCAGCGAAGGCATAAGCGATTCCTGGGTACCGTCGGTGATTGCCTCGGGCAGTTCGCCCATATCGCAATTGAGGTCGATGGAGTTCATTCCTGAATCAGTTCCTGTGATGCCAGCAATGCTTCCTGCTCCCGCAGAAGAGCTCCCGCCGTTTCGAAACTGACCTGCTCAAAACGAATCTCATCCCGCGGACGCAATTGGCCAACACTGGGTAGATCGGCGGAAATCACATTGGCAATCTTAGGGTACCCGCCGGTGGTTTGTTGTTCCACAAAAAGAATGATCGGCGAACTAATGATCTGCGACCCTCCGCCTGGAACCTGGATGGCGCCCAGAGAAACGCCTTCGGTGATCATGTGGCCGCTGGATGACACGGGAATTGCGGGCCCATCCAGCCGGAGGCCCATGCGATTTGAATCCTCGGCGACGCGGTAGGTGCTGTTGTAGAAGAGATTCTGCGAAGATTCGGGAAACCACTCGCTCTGCGGGCCGGGAGTGCAGCGCAGGATCTTGCGAGGCGACAGGCGCGACAAGATATAAGGAGCTATCGTTAGCCTGCGGTAGGGCTGCGATGCGTTCGCGATGCTCAGCACGTCGCCCTTGCGCAGTGCTCTGCCTTCAAAGCCGCCAAGGCCGCTTAGGGCGTGTGTCGAGGCGCTGCCGAGGAAAGGTCTCACTGCCATGCCACCTTCTACGCACAAGTAACTCCGCGCTCCCGAGCGCGTAGGCCCGAGGCGGGCCGTCTGACCGGGAAGCGCTTCGAACGACATCCAAGGATCAACACCAACGCCATCGATTGTCGCTCCGAAATCAGACCCGCTCAGTGCCAGCACGGCGCCCTCGGGAAAGAGGAATGTGCCGCCGAGCAGCGTCATCTCGAGAGCCGCCGCGTTGTCGGGGTTTCCGACCAAGCGGTTTCCCAGGCGCAAAGAAATAGGATCGGCTGCCCCCGAAGGAGAAACTCCCAGGGGGCCAAACCCTTCGCGGCCAAGATCCTGCACGGTGGTGAAGAGGCCAGGAGCTTCAACTTGGATGGCCTTCATGCGTTCTCTAGAGCAGTGTATTGCCCGGGAGAGATCGGCGTGAAATGCACGCGGTCTCCAATGGACAACAGGCTCATGTCCGTGCGGTCGGAACGGAACATGGCGAGCGGAGTGCGTCCGATCAGGCGCCAGCCACCGGGCGTGGCGAACGGGTAGATGCCTGATTGCTGACTGGCAATGCCAACGCTCCCCGGGGGGACTCGGCGCCGCGGCACCGGAAGACGCGGCGTCACTAGCGCTTCGGGAAGTCCGCCCAGATAAGCGAAACCAGGGACAAAGCCGAGAAAATAGACGATGTACGTAGCCGAAACATGCAGGTCGATCGCTTGCTGGACCGAAAGGCTGTGTGTAGCGCAAACCTCGGCGAGGTCAGGACCATATTCTCCGCCATAGCAGACAGGGATTTCCCGATGGCGAGGCTCGGGCAGAGTGACTTCGTCGAGGCGATCGAAATATGGACGAAGACGGGTCTCGAGCTCCTCGTGGCGCAACTTGAGAGCATCGAACTTGAGCAAAACCGAGCAATAGGCAGGATGAAGATTGACGATGCCGGTGATAGGTTGCAATTCGAGCAGGCGTATCAGTTTAGCGACTTGTTGATGGGCGTCCAGCGAAATATGTTGATCGAAATAAATGAGCAGGGAATTGTCGCTAGCGGGTCGAAATTGTGCAGTACCATGTACAGATGCGGGCATCCGCGCGAATTATAACGCACAGAAGAGCCTTTGCTCGATGGAGTGAGCCCGAAAACAGCCAACTTCTGTTTGCTCCTTGCTCGACAGCCTGGCTCCGCTTCTCGTTAAACAATGGAGGACGGGCGTCTCGCCCGGCCTCCATTTGCCGGTGTTACGGTGTTCTTACGAAGACATGAAACACGCTACCCGCATCGAAATACTTCATTGAGTTATTTTCCTGAATCGTCCCGAAACTCTGACAGACTCCGCAGTTGGCGGCCGTTTGCATCGAGGTTGGAGGGATCGAGCCATTTCTCAAACGCCATTTTCCTGCTGGGCCATTCTTCATCTGTCATCGAGTACCAGGCGGTGTCCCGATTGCGACCTTTTATGATCATATGCTTCCGGAATATGCCTTCGAAGGTGAATCCCAGACGAATCGCGGCGCGGCGGCTGGGCGCGTTCAACGAATTGCATTTCCATTCGTAACGACGATATCCAAGATCGTCAAATGCGTGCTTTGCCATTAAATACATCGCCTCGGTGGCCCCGGCCGTGCGCTGCAAGGCAGGAACAAAGAGGATGCTGCCTATCTCTATCACGCGGTGCATGGGTTCGATGCGCATGTAGGAGGCATATCCGACTGCGCGCTCATCGCGGGAATCGATGATCGCGAAAAACAGAGGATCGTCTGATTTTGCCATTGCCTTAAGTCGCTCTTCGAACGATGTGGGGTCCGCGAAAGGACCGTCAAAGAGATAAGTCCAAACTTCGTCGTGCCCTCGAACTCCTTCGAGTTGTAAACTTAGAACATCGCGCGCTCTAACGTTTTCAATTCTGTTTCGCTGATTATCGGGAGGCTGGGATTCCAGGCGGAATACAGTTATGAATGCAGAATGCAACGGAAATTACTGTAGCCTGTGGAAAATCGAGCAGAACTTTTGCCAACCCGATCGTATAAAACACAAGTGCTCCGCGCAAACGTCCTGCGCGGAGCTGTTGTTGAACCGTAATCAACGATGCTTGATGAACTCGCCAGTTTGCAATTCGGTCATCGCCTGACGCAGTTGCTCTTGCGTGTTCATCACAATCGGTCCGTACCATGCAACCGGCTCTTCGATCGGCTTTCCCGACACCAGCAAGAAACGAATCCCCTCGTCACCCGCTTGAACCGAGATCTCATCGCCACGGTCGAACAGCACCAGCGAATGATTACCAACGTCGTAAACCGGCGGCACATCGGGTTTGTCGACTCGCTCAGTTAGAACCGCACGCGGATTCGACGAGTCGCGAAACGTGCCGGAACCGGCGAACACGTAAGCGAAGGCATTGCGTGTAGTTTCGACCTTCAGCCGCCTTCGCTGGCCTGGCGGAACCGAAACATCGAGATAATTCGGATCAGCCGCTACGCCTTCCACCGGCCCCCTTTTACCCCAGAACTCGCCACAGATCACGCGTACACGGGTACCGTCGTCGTCCGTGGCCTCTGGAATCGCACTCGCGGGAATATCCTGATAGCGCGGGTCGGTCATTTTCAGTGATGCGGGCAGGTTCGCCCACAACTGAAATCCGTGCATGCGTCCCTGGTTGTCGCCCTTTGGCATTTCCTGGTGCAGAATGCCGCTGCCCGCCGTCATCCACTGCACATCTCCTGCGCCCATCTTGCCTTTGTTGCCCAGGCTGTCGCCGTGTTCGACGGAGCCGGCCAGGACATAAGTGATCGTCTCGATACCACGGTGCGGATGCCACGGAAATCCCGCCCGATAGTCGTTCGGGTTGTCATTGCGAAAATCATCCAGCAGCAGGAATGGATCGAATTCTTTCGTTTTGCCGAACCCGAAGGCGCGTTGCAGTTTGACGCCCGCGCCCTCAATGGTCGGTTTCGGTTGAATAATCTGTTTTACTGGGCGGAGTGACATAAACTCTCCCTTCTTCTCTTGGGTGCCTGTGCGGCAAACTTCTTGCCGCGAGGCGAATTTGTTAGGCCTTCACGAACTGAACGTCGAGGGTTATGGTGACCTCGTCCCCGACGAGAATGCCGCCGGTTTCAAGGGCCGCATTCCAGGTCAGGCCGTAGTCTTTGCGGCTGATCTTCGTGGTCGCAGAAACTGCGACTCGCGTATTGCCCCACGGATCCTTGGCTGCCGCAGTTGGCCCTTCAACCGAGAAGAGCACTTTGCGCGTAACCCCATGAATGGTTAGCTCCCCGTCGACGGAAAGTTCACCGTTCCGTACAACTTCGATGCCGGTAGATTTAAAAGACATGGCAGGGAATTTCTCAGCGTCAAAAAAATCGGGACTCTTCAGATGAGCGTCGCGCTGGGCATCGCGCGTTTCAATCGAAGCCGTTTCGATCGAGGCTTCGACCTTCGATTTGGCAAGATCCGATTCGTCCAGCGTTACCCTGCCCGAAACTTTGGGGAATTGCCCCTTCACGTTCGAGATCATCATGTGTTTGACCTTAAACTCGGCAACTGAGTGAACCGGGTCAATGTTCCAGGTAGTAGTGGCAGTTTGCGGTGTCGCCAGGATGCTGGTGCTCATGGTGGTTATCCTTTCTTTTTCGATTAGGCGCTTCTGAATCTCTCTGCTACTTTTCAATTAGATGTCTTACCACGATAATCGTTGCAACAAATATATCGCTTAAAAAAATCAATAACCTACGGCACTCCGCGCAGCCTGTACCAGTTCCGTAAGCGCACGTAGCCGTTCCCGTCCCAAATGGCCCAGCGATTTGCGATGAGCTTCCTCGATTGGTTCATCGAGGCGGCTCAGAAGCTTAAGCCCGTCCGGTGTGATCCCGGCCATCACCATTCGCCGATCCTTGGTTTCGCGGCAGCGTGAGATCAGTCCGCGCTTCTCCAGTCGGTCTAGCAGGCGCGTGATGTCCGGGTCGCGGGTAATCATGCGGCTGGCAATCTCGCCGCAGGGAAGCGCACCCTGCGCCCCCCTTAGGATACGCAGTACGTTGTATTGGTTGGCCGAGAGGTCTTCGGGCTTGAGAACTGTTACAAGAGCGCGTGACAGCATGTCGGTCGTACGCATCAGATCGAGGAATACGGCCTCCTCGGGGCAGGGCGGCCGTCGTTTGCGGTTCACGGAATTCATCTGTCCTGATAATAGTCGTTGTAACGGATAGTGTCAAGACGCGCGTATTATCGAAATGAACCACCTTCGGTCCTAAATCAAGGGACTGCATGTCTCTCGGTGACCCCCATCACTCGTGCTTGTGACAAGCGGCCTTGTGGCCGCTTCTGGCCGCCGCACACAATATTGTTGAACACTTAGAACTCGCTCGGTGCATGATTAATGCCCAATGCGGGGGCCAAGCAAATTGGCACAAGGAGATTTCACGATGGCATCGAATAGCCTGACGATCACTGATAATCGCAATGCCAAGAATTACGAGTTGCCGATTGAGAACGGCACAATCCGGGCAATGGATCTGCGGAAGATCAAGACCGGAGCTGACGACTTCGGCCTCATGACCTACGATCCAGCGTTCATGAACACTGCGTCCTGCCACAGCGGTATTACTTTCATTGACGGCGATCGCGGCATTCTTCGCTATCGTGGGTATCCCATTGAGGTGCTGGCGGAGCACTGTACTTTCCTTGAAGTAGCGTACCTCCTGATGTTCGGCGAGCTCCCCACAGCGGATGAGCTGAAAAAGTGGGTCGACGATATTACGCACCACACCATGCTGCACGAAACTACCAAGAAACTAATGGAAGGCTTTCTGCACGATGCCCATCCCATGGCGATGTTGGTGAGCACGGTGGCAGCATTGTCGACGGTTTATCCCGAGGCCAGAGAAGTTCATGATCCGGCCAACCGGTTGCTGCAGATCAAACGCCTGATTGGCAAAGTGCCGTCCATTGCGGCCATGTCTTACCGGCACAGCCTTGGATTCCCGTATGTTTACCCGGATAACGATCTCAGCTATCCGGAAAATTTCATGAACATGTTATGGCGTATGGTGGAACCGAAGTACGTTGCCAATCCCGTAATTGCGCGTGCATTGGACATTCTCTTCATTCTGCACGCTGACCACGAGCAGAACTGCAGCACCAACGCCATGCGAGCAGTGGGCAGCGCCCAAACCGATCCCTACCTGGCGACCGCTGCCGCGGCTGCTGCCTTGTCCGGACCTCTGCACGGCGGAGCCAATGAAGAGGTTCTGAATATGCTCGACGAAATCGGCTCCAAGGCGAATGTCGCTGCATACATCAAGAAAGTCAAAGATGGACATGGCAAGCTGATGGGCTTCGGTCACCGCGTCTATAAAAACTACGATCCCCGCGCCAAAATTATCAAGTGGGTATCCGAAAACGTTTTCGCCGTGACTGGCGGAAATCCTAAACTTGATATCGCGCTCGAACTCGAGCGAATCGCGCTGGAAGATGAGTATTTCATCGCGCGCAAGCTGTATCCCAACGTGGATTTTTACTCGGGAATCATCTACCAGGCCATGGGCTTCAAGCCGGAAATGTTCACCGTACTGTTTGCCATCCCGCGCACCGCGGGTTGGCTGGCTCAATGGCAAGAGATGCTCACGGATCCGGAGCAGAAGATCGCGCGTCCGCGGCAGATCTACACCGGGTCCGCAGCACGGGAGTTCCTGCCGTTCGAGAAGCGCACCGGCGACTTGGTCGCGGTCCGTTGAGACCTCGCGTTCTTGCGATGCACGGAGCGCTGCTATCCCAGGCAGCGCTCCTTTTTAGCGTTATCGCGAACCCCTGCCGCCCAGGTCAGTAGCTCCCCGCCGTTTTCCGCAGGCGAATATGGTTTCGACTTCCACTATCAGTCTTTTCCCTCATCCGGGTTCTGGGTTCGAACGAATACTGACGTTCCAAGATGGCAGCAGGTCTAATTCAAACTAGCGGGAATTTGCAGACATGGTGCGCCCAGAGAGATTCGAACTCCCGACCTAACGGTTCGTAGCCGTTCGCTCTATCCAGCTGAGCTATGGGCGCACGAGCATCAGTTTATCAGAGCGTGTTGACGCGCGTCATTTGCCCGAACGCGTCAGCAATGGGACAATCGGGCTGTAGATTCCATCGCAGAGACGAGGGCAATCCGAGCAATTGTCCAAAGATCACATCCAGCCAGTCCCAACGGAGCGATCAGCCGCGTAGTACAGTTTATCGGATCGCAGTCCTGACCAAAATTCCGTCCCGCAAGCAACAAGAGGAATGTTTGAATGATTGAAGTCTGCGTCGTCGGCGAACTCAACCTCGATCTTATTCTTTACGGCCTGCCTGAAAATCCTCTGCCCGACCATGAGCATCTGGCGAGCAACATGGCATTCACCCTGGGGAGTTCGTCGGGAATCTTCGCTCACAACTTGCGTGTGCTGGGCACCGAGGTAGGTTTCATATCAAAGATTGGCAACGACCCGCTGGGCAAGATGGCCGCCGAACGCCTGTCCGCGGCGGGCGTCGACATCAGCCGCATGAAGCAGGGAAGTGGCAGCACATCCACCGGTCTTACCGTGGTCTTGCCTCACCCCGGTCATCGGTTTATGTTCACCTATCCCGGAACCATGTTCGAAATGCAGTATTCCGACATCGACCTGAATTACTTCCTCAGCGCGCGCCATTTTCACCTTTCGTCGTTCTATCTGCACCGCGCTCTCCGTCCGCAAATATTGAACTTGTTTCGGCAAGCCAAGCAAGCTGGACTCACCACTTCCCTCGACACCAATGATGATCCCGAAAATCAGTGGGCTCCGGATTTACTCGACGTGCTCCCGTATGTCGACATTTTTCTGCCCAACGATCGCGAGGCAAAACAAATCGCGCATACCAACGATTCTTCGCGGGCTCTCAATTTCTTAGCGGGGCTGGCTAAAATTGTGGTGGTGAAACGCGGCTCTAGCGCAGCCATCTGCCGCAGCGGAAATGAACAGTGGAGCGCGGCGCCACCTGCAGTCCAGATCGTTGACGACATCGGCGCTGGCGACACTTTCGACGCCGGTTTCATTCATGCCTATCTGCGGGGAGCGAAGCTCGATGATTGTCTCGCCTTCGCCAATATTGCGGCCGCATACTCGGTTACAAAGCCGGGAGGCACAGAAGCCTTTCGCGACCACAACGCACTTACCGACTTCATTCGCGAGCAATGGATGTTGACTGGAAAGGGGCCGTTGCCGGTAAAAGAATGAAAGACAAAAAAGATTGGGAACGGGCCGCCAGATTTGAGTCATACGGTAATCACTGTATGCGGGCCTTAAGTATCGCAACCGTGCTGTCGTGGGCGTGACGTGATGATTCTTTTACGCGGGCGTAAATCTTGCTCAGGGAATGCAATTCCTACCGGTCTCCCGCTGATCTAGAGCGTGTATTTTCAGGCAATTGGAATTGGCAAATGAGGTGCAATAACTTTCAGCAGACGAAGTGGCGCGCAACGGGGCGCCCTGGAAGATAAACTTCGGCCAGAGGTTTTCTTGGACGCCCCTTGCATAATCCCTTCAATCGATTTCATCTGGCCGACGGTAGACCTCCCCCAAAGCTCACCGTTGGCCGATGAATTTACCTTCAGCCCAGCTTCTCTTCCAAGTCCAGCCCCGCTTCCCGCAACAAACTCGCAACCGCCGGCTCTTTCAGTCGTGACGCGTCGAACTCCACGCGAATAATTCGCCCCTGCTCAAACCGCATTCGACGAATGCCATAGACTTCGCGCACGCTTCCCAAAGCCCGCATTTCCAAGGGTCCAGGATTAGCGCCATAACGGTATGCCACTTCCACTTGTGTCATGTGAGGCTGGTTGCTCCTCTTTTAAGATACAACAACCCGCAAGCCGAGGCGGCTTTCAGGACCCAAGTCACTCAGATAGGAATCTAAACTAATGCTCTAGCAGGCTGCGGAAAAAGTATGACTGAGGCAGGTTTTGGGTAGGGCCCGACTTCAGTCGGGCGGCTAAGCCGTTGAAAATGTTTAGGCGCTTTCGCGCCTGAGGTAAGATCTTCGCGTCCTCGACGACTTTTTCCGCAGCCCGCTAGAGGCGTAGCATGGTGGTTTCAGTACCGTGCAAAAGGCAACGCGCAATATGACGGATGATGTCTCAAAAGCCGCAACCCTGGTAAAAGATCCGGTCTGCGGGATGAATGTGAATCCCGCGACCGGCAAGCACAAGGTCGACCACGTAGGAAAATCATATTTCTTTTGCTGCGCCGGCTGCGCGCAGAAGTTCAAAGCGAATCCTGACAAATACCTCAATCCTGCTGCCCGTGCTGCATCTCCCAATTTAGTCATGTTAGGCGGCCCTGCCGCGAGACCCGCAGCCTCCCGTTCGCCCGAACCCGAAAAACAAGCTGCATATGTCTGCCCGATGTGCCCACAAGTTCGTGCCAGCAAGCCCGGACCATGTCCCATTTGCGGGATGGCGCTTGAGTCCGAGGTTCCTCAAAGCGCCACGCGCACAGAATACACGTGCCCGATGCATCCGGAAATCGTCCGCCCCGGCCCCGGATCGTGCCCAATCTGCGGCATGGCACTGGAACCGCGCACGGTTACCGCGGTCGAAGAAGACAATCCTGAGCTGCGCGACATGACTCGCCGTTTTTGGATCAGCTTGGCTCTTACAATACCGCTGCTCCTAATCGCCATGGCAGGCATGGTGGGCGGAATGCCAGCCCAGGGAAGCGGCTGGCTCTCGGGAACCAAGTTATCCTGGATCCAACTGTTGCTGGCGACTCCGGTTGTTCTGTGGGGCGGATGGCCTTTCTTTCAACGCGGTTGGACCTCAATCATCAACCGCTCCACCAACATGTTCACGCTCATCGCCATGGGCACGGGAGTTGCCTATTTCTTCAGCCTGGCTGCTACTTTATTCCCCGGAATGTTTCCCGCGTCGTTCGGCGCTGTGAACGGTGCCCCGCCGGTCTATTTCGAAGCGGCCGCCGCCATAGTGACCCTGGTCCTGCTCGGCCAAGTGCTCGAACTTCGCGCCCGCAGCCGCACCGGAGCCGCCATCCGCGCCCTGCTCGATCTTAGCCCTAAAACCGCCCGCATTTTGCGCGATGGCACGGAACGCGACATTCCCCTCGATCAGGTGAAGCGAGGCGACCGCTTGCGGGTACGTCCCGGTGAAAAAATTCCCATCGATGGCATCGTCCTCGAGGGAGGCAGCTCGGTCGACGAATCCATGATCACCGGAGAATCCATGCCGGTCGCAAAAGAGCCGGGCAGCCCGGTGATAGGCGCGACCGTAAACGCCACCGGATCATTCATAATGCGCGCCGAGCACGTAGGCAGCGAAACTCTGCTGGCGCGCATTGTGCAAATGGTCAGCCAGGCGCAGCGCAGCCGCGCCCCAATCCAGCGGCTTGCTGACCGCATCGCAGGCTGGTTCGTGCCCGCGGTAATTAGCGTCGCCGTGCTTACTTTTATTGTCTGGAGTTTGTTTGGTCCCCAGCCGCGTCTGTCCCACGCGCTGGTCAACGCCGTGGCAGTCCTCATCATCGCTTGTCCGTGCGCTCTAGGATTGGCCACTCCCATGGCGATCATGGTCGGCACTGGACGCGGCGCTCGCGCCGGTGTCCTCATCAAGAACGCTGAAGCGCTAGAAGTCCTTGAGAAAGTAAATACGCTCGTCTTCGACAAAACCGGAACTCTCACTGAAGGCAAACCCAGCGTCGAATCCGTGACTGCGGTTCTCGGAGGCGACGAAACTGAACTGGTTCGCCTGGTCGCAAGCCTGGAGCAGGGAAGTGAGCACCCGCTTGGCTCTGCAATCATCGCCGCCGCCCGCCAGAACAATCTCGCGTTGACGAGTGCCGGCAAATTTCAATCGCACACCGGACTCGGCATCAGCGGCGAAGTCGATGGAAAAGTTGTCATGGCGGGCAATGAGAGACTCTTCGAGCAACTGCGTTTGCCCATGGATGAACTAAAACATGAAGCCGAAGATTTGCGTCGCAAGGGTCAGACCGTCATATTTGTGACGATCGACGGCCGCGCAGCAGGATTGATCGGCATTGCCGATCCCATCAAACCATCCACCGCGCAAGCGCTTCGCGATCTCAAAGCCGCTGGCCTGCGCATCGTCATGCTCACCGGCGACAGCCGCAGTACAGCCGAAGCCGTAGCCACTCAGCTCGGCATCGACAACTTCGAAGCAGAAATCCTGCCCGACAAAAAGTCACAGGTAGTGCGCCGCTTGCAGGAACAAGGACGCATCGTTGCCATGGCGGGCGACGGCATCAACGACGCTCCGGCTCTCGCTCAAGCTGACGTGGGCATTGCCATGGGCACTGGAACCGACGTCGCTATGGAAAGCGCCGGCATAACTTTAGTGAAAGGCGATCTGGCCGGCATCCTCCGTGCCCGCAAACTGAGCCAGGCGACAATGCGCAACATCCGCCAGAATCTTTTCTTCGCTTTCATTTATAACTTGCTCGGCGTGCCGATCGCCGCCGGTGTGCTCTATCCATTCTTCGGTCTGTTACTGAGCCCAATCCTCGCCGCCGCCGCCATGAGTTTCAGCTCCGTGTCGGTAATTACGAACTCCCTGCGCCTGAGGAATACGCAACTCTAGCGCGACTTGTGTGGGGACGTGGCGCCTAGCGAGCTTGCCCGGAGCGAAGTCGAAGGGTCCATGCGGAGCAAAGCTCCGCAGGCATTCGGTGGAGAAGCTGCCATTGCTCATGCGAGAGGCAGTTTGACGTAGGAGGCCGCGGCCACAACTCTCAGCTGCTCTCTACGGTGTGCGCAGCTTTTTCGCGACTTCCGGCCCCAGGCGACGAAAGTGGTCGATGTTCCACGTAAAGATAATCTCTGCTCTTGCTTTCGTGGCACAGCGTGCGATGAGGGCGTCGTAGATCGTACCCCCGACCAACCCTTCCGCAGCAGCGTCCGCAATAGCAGAACTATATTCTTCGCTATCTAGGACAACGGTCCTGAGCCGATCGTTAATTTCATCAAGAAAAAGCAAGGCCTGTTCGCCACTCATTCTTTGTTTTCCGGGCAGTCTGGTAAGCGTAGCGTATAGCTCGGCTAAGCTGTGCGCCGCGCAACAGGCTTGGCTCTTGTTTCCGGCCAGATAAACTGCCAGGCTAGGTGCGTGGTGGACGTGTTGTACTGATACGGCAGCTACTAGAACCGAGGTGTCGAAGAAAAACTTCACCGCGGTTTCCCTAGATTGCGGCGCTCCCGTTCCTCCCGTCCTTGACGGATCGTTTTATTTACCACGTCGGCATCAAGAGGTTCGCCGGAGTCGAAAACCCAAACTCCCTGCTTCTTGTAGATGCGCCCATTTCCCCGCACCGGACGCAGGATAACGCATTCCTCGGAACTATCGATCTCCAAAGCATCGCCCGGGCTTAACTGCAACTCATCCCGGACTGGCTTAGGCAGCACAATTCGCCCAGCTTTATCGATTGTCAGAGTGGTCGTCATAGTGGCATTCTACCATGCCATTTGGTAGGCAAGACTGGATGCACAGGCAAGCTGCCCGGAACGCCAACGGGCCACGATGCCGCAAGAACTGCAACCAATCTGCAATTCCATGCATGTCGGATCGGGCTCCCGCAGCAACCGACACTTCCACAAAATACTGACAGCACGTTTTTTAACGGCATTTTGAGCGCCGCACGGTCCTGGCATCTCAATTGCTAATGTCGGTGAGGCAAATAAACTCTATTAGACTAATAGAGTTTATGGCATAATTCCCGACTTATGAAAATCTCACAAAAGGGTCTATACGCTCTGCAGGCAATGATGATGCTGGCGCGCCACTACAATCAGGGCGCCATTCGCATCCGCGACATTGCCTACGAAGAAACTTTGCCGGAAAAATTCCTGGAACTGATCCTTCTGGAACTCAAGAACGCGCGCATGGTCGAAAGCGTGCGCGGCGCCAAGGGCGGATACCAACTGCGCCGGCCTCCATCCGAGATCCATTTGAGCGAGATCATCCGCCTGATTGACGGTCCGCTAGCCCCATTCGGAGACGCCGACCAGTTGCGCACCTTGATAGATCGTGACGCCGAACATCGCGCCCTCTACCAGGTTTTTCTCGATGTACGGGACGCCGCCGCCAAGATCCTTGAGCACACCTCGCTGGCCGACATCATGAACAGCAGGGGAGCGGATTCCGGCAAGCGTCGAAAGAAGAAACACGACTCGTCCTCCAGCGTCTTATCCATGGTGGTTCACGGAAATCCGAGTCGGGGCCGGGACGAATAGAAAGTTTTGTGCTCGACTGTTTTATAGGTGCCGTTAGTTCCAGGTAAATTCTGTGGTGTAAAGTACTCGACTCCCAAGGGATCGAAAACAACAGGAGTGTGTAGAAAGCAACGGAAGCAAGGCGGGGGTCGCACATCAATCTCTACTACGTTGATCATGATAATTCCATTGATCACACTAGCTGGATCGATATCAGCCCCAACCGATGCCTCCGCTATTACTCCCTCGGTATGTGTTGTTCGACTAAAAACTCAAAAAGGAGAGAATTTAAATTCCATGAAAGCAACTAAGACCCTACTTCTCACCGTCCTCACGCTAGTGGTTCTCACCACCGGCGTTTGGGCGGAAAACCCGGCATCCGGAGCACCGGCTTCCAAAGAGACCGCCCCAGCGCCCGCGGCACCACCAATTACCGCTGCCGACGTCCAGGCTTTGAAAGATGCCATGGCTGCGCAGCAGCAACAGATCGAGCGGCTCACGCTGCAGTTGCAGAGCCTGCAGTCTGGGCATTCGCAGCAACCCGCGCCGGAAGCCGTGGACAAGGTCAACGCAACCCCAAATCAACCGCAACAGTTGGCGGAAATTAGTAGTCCTGCAGTCCAGCAAAATACCTCGCCAAGCCCAGGACTTAACCTCCAAGAAACGACGCCGCAGACTCCTGCGAACCCGCTGGAGAGCCCTGTCATATCCATTCACTTCCGTGGAATCACAATTACTCCGGGTGGGTTCGCGGAAGCTGCATTCGTGCGGCGGTCAAGAGCCCTCGGAGCAGACCTGCCCACGCCCTTCAATTCGCTGACCATGCCGGGTGCTTCGCAAAGTCAGCTGTCAGAGTTTTTCGGTTCGGCCCGTCAGTCCCGGCCGACGATATACGTCGACGGGCGTCTGGGGAATGTAGAGCTCTCCAGCTATGTCTCCGGTGATTTTCTCTCCGCCGCCGACACCTCCTCAGCCACTTCTACGAATAGTTACAGCTTCCGTCTTCGCCAGGCGTGGGGACAGGCCAAATTCGATAATGGATGGAGCTTCATTGGCGGCCAGATGTGGAGTCTGGTGACCGAAAACAAAGCCAGCATCGCCCCCAGCGATGACCTCGGCAAGACCAACGATGCCCGGCCCATGACCATTGACCCGGGGTACAATGTCGGGTTCACTTTCGCGCGCCAGTATGGAATTCGCCTAACCAAAGACTTCGACCACAAGGTTGCATTCGCCGTAGCCGTGGAAAACCCGCAAGCTACACTTACCTCTCACGGCAACACAGATAACTTCCTGCTCGGCGAGGCGGGCGCGACCAACAGTTACAACGACGCGATCACCGGTTGCGCCACCAACTCCTACACCCCCACCGGCGCAACCACTCCCACCTACTACGTTACTTGTACCCCTGCAGCCACTTATTCCTTCAACCCGTCGCCGGACATTATCGCCAAGGCCGCGTTCGATCCGGGTTTTGGGCACTACGAGGTCTTCGGACTGTTTGACCGGTTCCGCGACCGCGCCTTTCCGTGCGCAAATTTCGCCATCGGCAAGACTGGACCGTGCCCCAATGACGCCGCAGTTACAGGTCCCAGCGCTATAGGCGCCTATAACGCCTCGAAAAACGGTGGCGGCTTCGGCGCCAACGCCCGCTGGAATTTCTTCAATAAACACATCGTCTTCGGTTTACACGGTTTTGGAGGCAGCGGAGTGGGGCGGTACGGTGCAGGTCAGCTTTCCGATCTTTCCATTCATGCCGACGGAACTCCTGACGTGATCAAGAATCTCCAGGGTCTAACTTCGCTGGAATGGCACGGCAAGAAACTGGATGTCTATCTCTACGCTGGCTCGGAGTATGACAGCCGGACCTCCGATTACGATGCCAATACGAAAGCCTACGTCGGCTACGGATCGCCGCTTTTCAGTAACTCCGGTTGCACCACCGAGACGACTCCTTCGATTGCGGTTACGGCGGGATTCAATCCAGGCTCGCTCTCCAAATGCACCGGCGACACGCGGGCACTCATCGAGGGTACGGCCGGTTTCTGGTATCGCTTCTACAGCGGGCCCAGGGGCAAGTTCCAGTTCGGCACGCAATATTCTTACGTGACTCGTCAGACCTGGTCTGGCGTCGGCGGACTAGGACCGGAAGGCTTGGACAACATGGTCTACACCTCGTTCCGTTACTATTTGCCGTAAAACCGAAAATGGTCCCGTGTCAGCTTTCGACGCGGGACCACCAGGTTCAATGGCCACTCAACTTTCTGAGGGGCGCATCCCTTCGGAAACGCCGCCGGTCCGGTTTCGGATTTCTCTCCTTCGCCGGGCCGGCGGGGATACATCATCTGGGTCGGATTGCTAATCTCGTGGGTATTCTTCCACGGCGTGCTGCCGCCGACGCTGAAAGGATGACTTATGACAGAGCTTAAAGTAGGAGAAGAACTGCGAAGAATGGCGAGCGAATACGAACCCCTGCTCCCAGTCGAACGCAAACTGATCTGGTACACATTCTCGACGGGAGTCGTGCTCTTAGTGATCTTGGTATTCGTCAGCCGGATGTTTACGTAAACACCGGGGGCCCCGGACGTGAATACCGACATCCGCGTGCAGGGAAGCGCTGCAAAGCCGCAGATCAACATTAGTGCTCGACGATGTTAGCGGGTCGGCACCCAAAACCAATCCCCAGCTAATGCAGCAGCGATTCCCAGTTAGCCGGTACCCTCCCCGCAGGCCCAGGCGCGGGTTGATTTGCCGGATGCGAGTGCGGCGGAAGCAACTCCACTCCTCTAATCATCCTCTGCGTCTCGTAGTCGTAGAACCAATCCTCACCCGGTTCGAAGCTGGCAATAATCGGATGTCCCGTCGCTGCCGCATGCTTCGACGCATGCTGGTTCGGAGAACTGTCGCAGCACCCGATGTGCCCACACTCCGCGCATCGCCGCAGATGAAGCCACCAACCCTTCGGCGACGCCAGACATTCCACACACCCATCGCCACTCGGCTTAGAAGCCGTGTTGATCCCGCGCTGAGCTTTCTTCATTTTTGATTCTCCATGTAAGGTCATACGCCCGAGCAACAACTTCAAGCCACCAGCAAAACCTTTCCAATCCCACCCTTTTCTGCCGCCGCTTGACCCTCGGCCGCGTCGCTCAGTGGCAGCTTCTCGCTAATCGGAATTACCAGTTTGCCATCTCGCACGGCCTCTGCCATGAAGCGAAGAATTTTGGTATCGGGCGTAGCGTGAACCGGCACCACCTTAATCGATGGATACTTCTCCGCATTCTGCGGCGCTCCGAGCACCGAAGCAAACACGCCTCCCGGTTTGACCTTAGCGAGCAACTTCTCCGCGGTCTTGCCGCCTACCGTATCGGCAACCACATCGACCGCCGCAAGATTCGCAATCGCGTTGTCGTCGTCGGTCGCGACTACCTGATCCGCGCCGATGCTCTTCGCGTCGTCAATCTGCTTCTTCAAAACCCCCGCAAACACGGTTGCTCCGCGTTGCTTGGCCGTGAACACCGCCGAACGCCCCACATTGCCTGCCGCACCCGCGACCAGCACCGTCTGCCCCGCTTTGACTCCAGTAGCAGACATCAGTTGATTGCCCGTTGTCGTAACCAGCGGCAGCGCCGCCGCCTGAATCAAATCCAGTCCCTCGGGAACTTTCGCCAGGATGTCAGCTTTCACCACGCAAAGTTCGGCATAAGTGTTAGCCGCCATGGCGAATACGCGGTCGCCGGCAGAAAAGCCTTCCACTCCCGGCCCCACCTTGACGACAGTCCCCGCAATATCGACTCCCATCAAGCCCGGAAACTTTATAGGATAGAAATCTTTCGTCAGACCAGCACGTCGCTTGTAGTCGATCGGATTCACGCTGGTAGCAGCCACCCGCACCAGCACTTCGCCCACACCCGCCACCGGATCAGGAAACTCCTCGAACTTCAACACTTCAGGACCGCCATATTGGTGAACAACTACAGCTTTCATATTCGATCTCCTTAAAGAAGGTTGGGCGAACAACGCCGATGAGAACTTGGATGACCGAAACCAGAATTGGTCGCGAACAGATAAATTCTAGCCCACGTCAAGTCACTTGAGGACGCGCAGTGGAAGCAGAAATCAGCGTAGTGGAAAGCTGGAGCCGACGACCAGAGTTGAACTGGTGACCTGCCGATTACGAATCGGCTGCTCTACCAACTGAGCTACGTCGGCCTTTGATTAACACTGCGGGAACATCGACAGCGGCTGATTGCAGCCGACTGCCGTCCCTGATTTTAACAGAATGCAGTCTCTGCTCAGCCCGCATCTCGACTCCCGCGCCGCCTGCCTTTACACTTAAAGAGAGATGAAGATTGCGCTGGGCCAAATCAATCCCACCGTCGGAGATTTCGCCGGCAACGCGGCCAAGATTATTGACTTCGCCCATCGCGCCCAATCCGCCGGCGCGGGATTAATTCTTTTTCCTGAACTTTCCGTCTGCGGTTATCCGCCCCGCGACCTGGTTGAACGCGCCTCTTTTGTCCAGCACAACCGCGAAACCCTCGACCGCATCGCCGCTGAAACCCGCGGGATTGCCGTGATTTGCGGCCTCGTCACTCCCGCCCAGGCGGAGAGCGGCAAATCGGTAATGAACTCCGCCGCGCTGCTCAAAGATGGCCGCGTGGCTTTCCTGCAATCCAAAATGCTGTTGCCCACTTACGATGTCTTCGACGAAATGCGTAACTTCGCCCCCGCGAAAAGCCAAGTGCTGTTTCCATTTTGCGGCAAGCAAATGGCGCTCACCATCTGCGAAGACGCCTGGAACGACAAGCATTTTTGGAACAAGCGGCTGTACACCTTCGATCCCGTCGAAGCCCTGGTTTCCGCCGGCGGCAATTTCGTGCTGAACATTTCGGCATCACCGTTCTGGCTCGGCAAGCGCGAATTGCGCCGCGACATGCTCGCCTCTATCGCGCGCAGTCACAAAGTTCCCGTCGTCATGGTCAACCAGATCGGCGGCAATGACAGCCTGCTCTTCGACGGTTCCAGCCTGGTATTGAATCCTGCCGGAGAAATAATTGCGCAAGGAAAATCCTTCGAAGAAGACCTCGTCTACTTCGACTCCGATCAACTCACCGGCGAGATGCACCCGCAGATCGAAGGCGAAGAGGCAAGCGCCTACGCCGCGCTGGTATTGGGCACACGCGACTACGTCCGCAAATGCGGATTCAGCCAGGTAATCGTCGGCCTGAGCGGAGGCATCGATTCCGCGCTAACCGCCGCCATCGCCGTCGATGCGCTCGGCCCAGAAAATGTCATCGGAGTCGGCATGCCCGGCCCATACTCCTCCACCGGTTCCATCGGCGACGCCCGCGCGCTCGCCAACAATCTTGGGATCCGTTTCGAACTGCTCTGTATCACCGACATTTTCGAAAGCTACAAAAAAACTTTGGCGAAAACTTTCGCCGGACGCAAAGAAGATGAGACCGAAGAAAATGTCCAGTCCCGAGCCCGCGGCACGCTGCTGATGGCGCTCTCCAATAAGTTCGGCGCCATCGTGCTCAGCACCGGCAACAAAAGCGAACTCGCCGTCGGCTATTGCACTCTCTACGGCGACATGGTGGGAGGGCTCGCGGCAATTTCCGATGTGCCCAAAACTCTGGTTTATCGTCTAAGCCACTACGTGAATTCGCGCCGCCCGTTAATTCCGCAAGCCAGCCTGGACAAGCCGCCATCCGCCGAGCTTCGCCCCGGTCAAATGGACAGCGACACGCTGCCACCCTATGACGTGCTCGACGCCATCCTCGAAGACTACGTCGAAGATTCGCACACCGCCGATCAGATTGCCGCCGACCGCGGCTTCGATGTTAGTCTGGTAAAACGCGTCATAAGGATGGTGGAGCGCAGCGAGTACAAGCGCCAGCAGGCCGCTCCGGGTATAAAAATTTCCGCGAAAGCGTTCGGCTACGGCCGCCGCTTTCCCATCGCCGCCAAGTCGGATATTTAGTGTTAACGGAAACAAGTGCCTTCATAGCTTGCGGAAGAATTATTTGAACGTTTGAGTTTTGAAGGGGCACGGCTTCAGCCGTGCCGTAAGTCTTTGAAAATGCTGTAAGGCGCGGCTGGAAGCCGCGCCCCTTCAAGGCTCCGGTCGCCGAAGCGAAGGTTTGTCCGCAGCTGGTTCAGGCATACCGCACAGTCGCATTAAATGATTTCGGCTTTAGTTAAACTCAATCGCACCGATTAATTTGAAAGGAACGCATGCAATCTCTGCTGAAATATGTCTTTATCCCGGTCCTCTTAATAGCGCTCGCGAGCGCCCAACAAGCGCCAGCCGCGCCTCACACCGCCACCAAGGCCACGGCGAATCTTCCGTCCGAAGAAACGGTCAACGCTTTTCTCCATCAATGGTTCGGATACGACTCCTCACTTACCTGGAAAATCGTCAGCATCAAGCCTTCTGAAATAGAAGGCCTGTCCGAAATCAATGCACTCCTAAGCGGCCCGCAGGGCCAGCAGCAGATGAAACTCTACATTACGCCCGACGGCAAGCATGCCATAACCGGAGAGCTCATGCCATTCGGCGCTCATCCCTTCGCCGCCGAACAAAAGGAATTGGAGCGCGGCATAAATGGACCCTCGCGCGGCCCCGCCGACGCTCCGGTCACGGTCGTTGATTTCAGCGACCTGCAATGTCCGCACTGCAAAGACGCCAATCCCACTCTCGAAAGGCTCGTCGCCGAAAACAAGAACGTTCGTTTAGTCTTCCAAAACTTCCCGCTGCCCATGCATGATTGGGCCGCCAAAGCCGCAGCCTACGCCGACTGCGTCGGTCGCAGCTCCAATGACGCCTTCTGGAAATTTGTTTCCAGCGTCTTCGCCGCCCAGTCCGACATCACCGCCGCCAACAGCGATGAAAAACTAACCGCACTCGCCGAAGCAGCAGGAGTAAAAGGCGCTGACATCGCGGCATGCGCCGCAAAACCGGAAACTACTTCGCGAGTGGAAAAATCCGTAGCCCTGGGCAAGGCTCTCGACGTCAACAGCACGCCCACGATTTTCGTTAACGGCCGCAAACTGCCCGCGGTCCCCTACGAAGTTCTGGTAAAACTGGTAGATTTCGCCGCCAAGGAAAACACGCAGGCAAAGAAGTAAACCTGTTGTCATCCCGAGCGATGCGAGGGCTCTAGGTGTCCTGTGCCCAACCACAGGTGCCGCTCGCCGCCTACTGCCCGCCCTTGGGCAGCCACACTTCCACGCTCTGCCCCGGACTTATATCCACGATATGCGGTGTGATCACAAGCAACAACTCATCCGTCTCATCCATCTTGCTATTGGTCGCCATCACTTGATTGATCCCCGGAATCGCACCCAGCCCAGGAATTCCATTCAAACTAAGTTGTTCGCTCTGACTGATCGAACCTGCAACCACAGCCGGTTCGCCATCCACCAGGGTAAAGTTGCCCTTGTATTCGCGATTCGAAATCACCGGAATGCCATTTATACTTTGCCCCGCCAAGGTGCGGAAATCCATTTCAAAAGCCAGGCCTACGTCCGAGTTCGAATATACCGTAGGCTTCACTTTGAAGGTCAAGCCCAGGTCTTCGTAAGTAAACGAAGGAAACGGTGCCTGAAAGCTGCCATTCTGCAGCACCGACGAGATCGCCGGAGTGTTGAATACAGGCGCGAAACTCGCGTTCAGAATGGGATAACGCGAGCCCATGCGAAACGTCGCCTCATTGCCTTGCGCAGCGCGCAAGGTCGAATGCTCCAGCGTTTTCACCCAACTCTCATTCAACGAAAGCGTCGCGCTCAGCGTGTCCAGGCTCAACCCCATTAAAGTCAAACCACCGCCGAACGTAGCCAGAGGCTGGCTGAAAATCGAATTTTGCTGTCCCTGCAACTGCGCCAGCAACCCCGCAATCCCTTGCGAATTCGCCTGATTGATGCCGCCGCTCGAAATCAATTGGTTGATGAGGCTTTGAATATTCCCGCCGCCCAGCGCTCCAGTCAACGCAGCGATCGCGCCCGCCGGAATGTTATACAGGTTGAAGTTGTTGGGAATATGCATTCCCATGTCCCGCGTCAACTGGTGGTCAATCTGAAATACTTTTATGTCCAGCATGACCTGCGGACGCGACGTGCCCAAGTTCTCCAACAATTTGGTAATCGCATCCAGCACGCCCACTGGCGCGCGCACCCCCAACAACCCCGATTGCGCTTGCTGAGTCACATAGCGCACATCGAAAATCGTCCGCAACAGAGTTGTCATTTCGTTCATCTCTTGCGGCGTGCTCGCTCCAGGAATGTAAAAAGTGCGCAGCGCCATGTGGTCGTACTGACGATGGTTCTCCGTAGTGTTGCGGGCCACAAAAATCTGCTTCTCTGACAACGGAACCCAGAAGGTCGCCGTCACGTCGCCCGCCGCCCGCATGGCGGTGAAGAAGTCGACTGCTTCCATGTCGAAGTGCACATGCTTGGAGGGAATCGATTCGTCGAAATCGGCCGTCACTCCATAAGTGTTCGCAACCTGCGTCAACAGCGCGTGTGAGTCTCCGCGAAAATGGAATTCATGCAGAGCAGGATTCGGAACCACGCGTATCTCTGGCGACTCCAGCACCACGTGTGGACTATCCGCAATTTTCGGCGTCCACTCGGTCAGCGAATCCCGCAGCCGCTGCTTGGCAAAATCGTTTTGCGGATCGAGATTAGCCGCGCTGCGAAACTCAGCCTGCGCCTCTACGTTCTTGCCATGGGTCAAATCATCGCTGCCGCGCTGCAAATGATTGAACACCAATTGCTGCCGAACCATGGCCAGCGAAGTTACATATTCGAGATTTTTCGGAACCATGCGCGCCGCCGCATCAAATTCCTGAAACGCTTCGTCGAAGTGCCCGGCCTTCTGCAGCTTCAATGCGCGGGCAAAATCAGCTTTCGCTTTTTGTAAGTCAGCTTTTGAGGGATTGCATGCAGCATCGATCGCCCCTTGAGGACAAGGCAACACGGCAAGATTTTCCGGCTTGTCCGCGGCCATTGCCGCAACCGCGAGCAACGTCATGGCCGCGGCCGACCATCCCCAACGCATGCGCATGTTCCGATTGTAACCGGAGAAAAACCATCCCGAACCATATCCGGTAGGGCCTTGTACCTTCGGGTTACCTCCTAGGAACGGATGAATCGGCAAGTCTTGCAAGAAAGGCTGCCTTCAGCATTCAGTACCAGAGTTACATGCGAGTCCGCCCTATATGCCATACGATTTCAGACGTGACCAAGCGAAACCAGTCTTTAGACGGGCGAGCCGCCAGTCCACGGCCTTCTCAGCCGTGGAGGCGCATCGTTGTTTTCGTCGCCTTAGGTTGCGTGGCGGCTCCGGTGTGGGCACAAAATTGTACGGCGAGCAACCCGCAACTCGCGGTCGCCGTCCTCGAGAAAGTTCTGGACGCGTGCTCGTCGCCGGATGAGGTCCAGGCGATGCAGATGAAGTACGGGCACGATGTGATCCTCGATCAAGCCTCGATTGCCGGGAAACTCGCTATTCCCGTGCTTCGTGTATTCGCCAGCCTGCCCAGGAATAACGAGTGTACGTCGTCGACCTTCGATGCCGCGGCGCGCACCGCCCTCGCGAAGTTCGGCGACGAAAGTGCCTACGCAGTGATTAAAAAACAATGGGCCGAACACCGTGTCAGCCCATGCCCAGCCAATATTGATTTCATTGGCGATGACTGGGCGCTTCAAACCCTGGTCGAATATCTGATTGAACACGTGAACGATCCCAGAACGAGGGTAGAGTTCGGGCCATCCGACGCGCCTTACGACGGGCGCAAAGGGCTGCTTGCGGAGATTCGGGGCATTGCCCGCCGCCACGTTGTCCCTGACGTCCCCGACGCCGACTATTCGCCCTCTGGCATTGCGCAGTGGAACGCCTGGCTCGAAAAATACAAAGGTCAGCATCTAAGCACGCCAGTCTTCGAGACTGTGTCCGATCCTTATCTTCAATGTCTCGCCCGCAGAGTCGAGTGGGGTCACCCTGATGCAATTCTCGACATCGCAACTTTCGGCGGCCCATCCGCGGAGGCCATTCTCAAGCAGTTTCCCGCACCGCATGCCGGCGAAGTAATGGGCGCTCGGCAGTTATTCCCAGACATACTTCAGAATGAGGATGGAAGACCCGAGCTGTATAGTCAGATTCAGGGAAATATCCAAGCCGCTTTACTGCGCCTTGGAGACCAGAAAATAGCAGCCCAAGTTGCGGCCGAGTTGAATGAGCTACCGATTTATCCCGGCTACTTTCCGCTCGAGGCAATTCGGAAACTCAGGTTCGCTGGAGGCAAGACTGCCGTTGGAATCCTCATCGATGGATTGGGAAACTCGAATCGCATGACGCAGGATGCGCAGAAAAACTTTGACGCATGCGTGGCGAGGATCATCCCCGTGAACCAACCGTCGCCGGAACAAAAAGAAGCCGCACAGAAGCAATGTGCCGGATTTTTTTCCTGGCCGGACCGCCGCACAGGTTTTATCCTAAACGCCCTCGCCGAAATGGTGAAAAATCCACCGCTGCCGGCAAACGCGCCTCCTACCCCGGAGAACTCTCAAAAATGGAAGGATTGGTGGGCAAAAAATCGGGACAAAGCCATTTTTGTTATCCCACCGCGTGCCTCCTACGATTGGCACTGACGTCGTCGGAAAACTGAATGCAAAAATGACTTGCTCGCCGATTACATGGTCAGCACGGCGCGAAATCGGGCCTTGCCCTGTGCCACGCGATCGTACGCCTTCGGTGCCTCTGCCAACGGGTACGTCTCTACAATCGTTTTAACTTTCCCTTGCGCCACGAAATCAAGCGCTTCGTAAAGATATTCGGGACCGTTTTGCTGGCTGCCGATGATTCGAATTCGCTTCGAGATGAGGTCGATCAGTGAGACCGAAATTGGCTCCGCATCGGCACCCATGGTGACGAGCCGGCCGTCGGGCCGCAATCCCTGGATGCTGTCCACCATCGCTTTGGTCGAATTAGACGTACTGAGGATTACATCTGCGCCGCCCGCTGCTGCAAGGCTTTTGCCGTCGCGGACGATCTCATCGGCGCCAAGATCGCGAATCATCTTGTCTTTGTCCGGGGAATGCGAAACTGCGATAGTCTCGAAGCCTGCGGCCTTCGCGTATTGCACTGCCAGGTGCCCAAGCCCGCCGATTCCGAGCACAGCCACACGCTCATGCGGCTGAGGATCGGCCCAGCGCAGTCCGCCATAGACCGTGTAACCCGCGCAGAATATCGGTGCTGCCTGCTCATAAGAAACCTTGTCGGGAATCAAATAGGTTGCGTCGGCATTCATCACCATGTACTCGGCGTGTCCGCCCGGTGCGTCAACCCCTGTACCCTTCAGATAGGGACAGAACATTCTGCGGCCACGCTGGCACCATTCGCAGCGCCCGCATGTGGATTGAATCCAGGCCGTACCCACGCGATCGCCCACCTTTCGCGCGGTGACATCGGACGCCACCGCAATGATCTCGCCGACCGGCTCGTGGCCGAGGATTCGGGGAAACGGCCCGGGCAAGTGTCCGAGCGTTTGATGGACGTCGGTATAGCAGATGCCGCTCGCATGCATCTTCACCAGCACTTGATTCGGTCCGGGCTGAGGTTGCGGAATGTCTTTTAACTGCCACGAACTGTTCGCAGCTGGAACCACGGCAGCTTGCATAAAAACTTCCTCCTCGCGTAATTGATGCGAGTACCTTTACCACGGGTGCATGATTTTGGATTATCCAGGCGGGTTAAATGTATTTCAGGGTCGAGACGTTTCTGTCGGAGCGCTTTTGTGTTGGCGCGGATAACGCAACCCGCAACCAGTGGCAGGCTATTATTCTGAAACGTGACCAAAAGGCAAGACAGAACTTTCAAGCCCCTGCTGCTTCGCAAAGCTTTTCTCCGATCGTTTGTTCGATGGCTTGTCATCGGTGTGGTGCTTGTTTGGTCGCTTGCCGCGCTGATCCTTTTAGCCAGCCGATGGATCGACCCACCGACAACCGCCGTGCACATCCAGCGCCGCTTGCAGTCCTGGATT
>Ga0182015_10001641_pt1 | contig 29013 bp, 25 predicted proteins | sample 712P3MmetaG_FD_120478 | JGI IMG/M metagenome (GOLD analysis project Ga0182015, IMG submission 120478) | Permafrost microbial communities from Stordalen Mire, Sweden - 712P3M metaG | ecosystem: Environmental > Terrestrial > Soil > Wetlands > Permafrost | place: Sweden: Stordalen | collected... | reverse complement strand
GCCGGTACCGCCGGTCCTGGACGTCGCCGCAAGCGAAGACCCCCGGAATCCGGGTGAAGACATCATTGTGCGTCTTGATATACCCGTCCTCATCCAGATCGAGCTGCCCGGCAAACATCGCCGCATTCGGAATATGCCCAATGCCAAGAAAGAGCCCACTGATCCCCAGCTCGGACTCGACCCCGGTCTTCGTGTCGAGCAGCCGAACGCCCTTCACTTCCTTGTCCTCGACGCCCAGCACGTCCTCGATTACCGTGTTGGTCCTGAAGGCGATCTTCGGATGAGCAATGGCGCGGTCGAGCATGATCCGTGAAGCCCGGAACTGCTCGCGACGATGGAGTAGAGTCACTTTGCTCGCGAATCGGGTCAGGAAGAGCGCTTCTTCCATCGCCGAGTCGCCGCCACCGACCACCGCGATCTCCTTGCCGGAGAAGAAGAAGCCGTCGCAGGTCGCGCACGAGCTGACGCCATGCCCGATCAGCGCTTGCTCCGAAGGCAGCCCAAGCCAGCGGGCCGACGCTCCGCTGGCAATGATCAGTGTCCGCGCATGAATGGTCTCGTTGCCAAGGTTCAGCGCGAAAGGATGTTGGGTCAGATCCGCGGTCGCCAGGTGCCCGAGCCGAAACTCGGCGCCAAAGCGAGAAGCCTGCTTGCGCATGTTCTCGATCAGATCCGGTCCCTGAATGCCCTCCGGCCAGCCCGGAAAGTTCTCGACCAGAGTCGTGATCGACAACTGGCCGCCCGGCTCGTGACCTTCGAGCAGGAGTGGTTTCAGATTGGCGCGAGCCGTGTAGATCGCTGCTGTCAGTCCGGCGCAGCCGGAGCCAAGGATGACTGTGTCGCGTATGTTTTCTGCCATTTGCGTGAACTTTCAAATTGTACCTGCGACCTGGACCAAAACCCGTCCCCCGCAGCCGGACTCTCACCTGCTCCCGAATTGGAACCACATGAGCCCGCCGTCCCGGACTGAACAGATGCCGACCGATCCACCTTCGATTCTTTCGCCGCAACCACCCGCCCTGTGTCGGAATGGAAACGGAAGCAGCCATTGCACTTGTCCTGGCCGCTTCCGGAGGGCCCGCGATGCGTCGCGATGCTGGATTAGAAGATTCTCAGTCGGATCGACTTTCCGACCTGTTCGTCCTGGCCGCAGTAGTTCTGGTTTTCGCGGTTCAGATCGCCCACGCCGGAGGACCGCGCTGGGTCGTCGGCTCCAGCTATTTCAACGCCTCGGCCAAAGGCCAGCCCATCGTCTGGGCGAACGGCCAGGTCACCTACTACACCGACCTCGGCGATCTGAGCGCTCAGGTCAATCAGGCGCAAGCCAACGCGATGGTGGCCACCGCCGCCGCAGTGTGGAGCAATGTCAGCACCGCAGCGGTTTCGATCCAGCGAGGCGGAAGCCTGGCCGAAGATGTCAGCGGATCGAATGTCACCGTCGGGACAAGCGGAATCACGATGCCAGCCGACATCCAGTCAACTATGACAAGCGAACCGGTCGCGGTGATCTACGACCAGGACGGTTCGGTGATCGATGCGATCTATGGGCCCGGCGCCAGCTCACCGCTGGTCTGCCAAAACAGCGGCGTGATGGTTTCGGTCGACAATCTGGCGGTGACGGGCAACATCGTCCATGCATTGATCGTGGTGAATGGGTTGTGCGCGACCACCGCGAATCAGATTGCCACGCTGCAGTATCAGCTCATCCGCGGTTTCGGCCGGGTGCTCGGTCTCGACTGGTCGCAGACCAACGAGGAGATGTTTGAGAACGATCAAATCACGACCGCTGGCCTGACGGGCTGGCCGATCATGCATCCCATCGAGCGGCTCTGCAACGGAGGCGGCGGCCAATGCATCGCCAATCCAACGCAGCTTCGAACCGACGATGTCGCCGCTCTGAACCGCCTGTATCCGGTGACCTCTGCGAACATCGGCAGCTTTCCGGGCAAGGTGATTACCGCGACCGCCACGATTTCGGTGCAGGGCACCATCCAGTTTCCTGGCGGTCAGGGAATGCAGGGCGTCAACGTCGTCCTGCAACCGCTCCTCAATGGCGTTCCCGATCTTCGCTACACCGCAACGGCGGTGAGCGGGGTCTTTTTCCAGGGCAACGCCGGCAATCCCGTCACGGGTGTAACGGACGCCTCCGGAAACGCCCTGAACAGATTCGGCAGCGACGATCCTTCTCTCGAAGGTTTCTTCAGTCTGAGCGGCGTGCCTTTACCGCCAGGCACGACGGCCTCGCAATATCAGCTGACGTTCGAAACGCTGGATCCGCTATATACAAGCGGCTCTTCGGTTGGTCCCTACACAACGGGCCAGGTGACTCCTTCAGGCACCATGCCCGTGATTCAACTCGGCACGCTCGGCGCCGGATCGGCAATGACGCAGACCGTCGTTATCGACGATGCGGCGGATGAGGGGCAAAGCGGAGCCGACGGAACGGAGAATGCGCCGGCGGCGGTGCCGATCACCGGAGAATGGACAGCCCGAATTACTGGCTTTGCACACACCGGTTGGTTTGAGTGGTGGGCACGTGGAGGTCGCGAGTTCACGATCGAAGCAGAGGCGCTGGACGAAAACGGAATCAGCACAGAGAAAAAAGCGCAAGTCGTTCTTGGGGCATGGAATGGAACGGACGCGGCTGGCACCCCGCCGGTCACCGCAACAGTTCAGCCCTTCAACGGCAGCGTGGTGAGTCTGACAGCGCTCCCGGTGCTGACTATCGCCGACAGCGAAGTTCGCATAGGGCTGGCCGACCTGCGGGGCGATGGACGGCCCGATTATGCCTATCGGGGGCGCATTCTCTACGCTGACGGCGTGTCTCCTGCTCGCTTGCCGGTTAATGGCGGGCAGATCGTGATTCAGGGCATGGGATTTCGTCCCACGATGACGGTGTCAGTGAACGGTCTCGCCGCGCAGGTGCTCAGCATGACTCCCACAACGATCGTCGCGACGGCTCCCGCTTCTGGTGGCGCGACCGGTACAGCCGTCGTCCAGCTTCAGGACTCGCAAACCCTCGGCGTGGCGGCCATCACGAGTGGAGTTAGCTACGATGCTGAACCCGACGACGCGATCTCGCTCCTGATTGCGCCGATGGGTTCAGTCCCGATTGGAGTACCGCAGCCCTTTGTAGTGAGAGCCATGAACGTCACGACGCAGGCTTCCGCAGCCGGCGTGACCGTGACCTTTACCGTCACCGAAGGAACGGCAGAGCTCGGCTGTGGGAAAAATCTGTGCAGCGCCTCGACCGCGGGAGACGGGACGGCAACCATGTCCGTTACTCCAAACTCCACCGCGCCGGCGCAGGTTACGGCGGCGTTGACCAATGCAAACAGCGTGCTTGCCGAGTTCACTGGTGCAACCCCGCCATCCATTGCGGTTCTGACGTCGAATCTCTACGCTGCCCTCGGGGCCACCGTGCAGTGGCCGGTGCAGGCGATAGTGCTCAATCAGTCTGGTGTTCCAATCGCGGGGCAAGTCGTCATCTGGACAGCGGGGGGCGTAGGGGTCAATGTTTCGGCCAGTCAAGGCATCAGCGATGGGAACGGCCTTGTTGCGAACACGATTGGCGCAGGATCTTTCAGCGTGAGCACCAATGCAACTGTGAGTGCTTGTCTCGGCGGGACCACGAATTGTGCGACCCTTACCGTCACTCCGGTACATCCGGAAACCGCTGCGCTGGTTCCGTGGAGTAGCACTTCGCAATACATTTCTTTGGGCCAGGCATTCGCCCCTGTCGTGCTGCGCGTCACGGATGCGTTCGGGCATCCTCTGGCCGGAGCCACCGTTACCTTTGCGGAATTGCTCGAGGGCTGGACGGAACCGTGCCCGCTGCAGGGAAGTTGCGCTCCCGCGCCCGTGCTTGGCGAGCAAACTTTCCAGGCAACGTCGGGGATCGATGGTTCCGTCGCGTTGACGCCGCTCTCCGCCGGTGGTCTTGCTGGCCGTCTGCTGGTGATGGCGGCGACGGGGGATGCGACGCTGAACTTTGAACTCGATGTCCATCCATAGCCTGTCGGATCAATACGCAGCATCTTTACTTAACTTTACGACGTGCGGGAAGCCGGATACTCTCAGGGAGATTCCTTCGACCGAGGTTCTTCGATTTCCAGTCGCCCGTTCTCTTATTCCGATACTGCTGGAACTCTAGGCTGCGAAGGCGTCAGCATGGAGCAGATGGCACGCAAGCATGGAACGCCGCTCTATATCTATTCCGCCGGACATATTACGGAGCGGGTGGCGCTCTTCCGGCAGGCATTCGGCGCAATTCCGCACATGCTGTGCTATGCCGTTAAGGCAAATTCGTCACTCGCGATTCTTCAACTGCTGGCGCGGTTGGGGAGCGGATTCGATGTGGTTTCTGGTGGCGAACTGGAGCGTGTGCTTGCAGTCGATCGCGCGGCAGCGGGAAGGATTGTCTTTTCAGGCGTTGGCAAGACCGTGGCTGAGATGGACCTGGCGTTGCGAACGAAGGTTCTGCTGTTCAACGTCGAGAGCGAAGAGGAACTCGAACTTCTCTCCGAGCGTGCTGCAAAACTTCGTAAGAGAGCGCGGATCGCTCTGCGGGTGAATCCGGATGTATTTGCGGAGACGCATCCTTATATATCGACCGGGATGCGGGAGCACAAATTCGGCATCGATATTCGGCGAGCGAGAGCGGTGTACCGGAAGGCAGGGAAGCAACTCGAAGCGTGTGGAGTCAGCGTGCATATCGGCTCGCAGATTCGGAGCTCGGATCCATTTGGGGCGGCGGCGGAGCGGGTGTCGAAGCTGATCGTCGATCTGAGGAAGGACGGCCATGCAATCCAATACATCGACATTGGCGGAGGCCTGGGGGTGGAGTATCGCCTGGACCGTCCGTTCGATGCTGCGGAGAAGGTTCATCAGTATGCGGCGGCAGTGATTCCGGCGATTCAATCCGTGAAGGGACTCAAACTGCTGCTGGAGCCGGGGAGGTTTATCGTCGCTCAGGCTGGGGCACTGCTGGCGAGGGTGCTCTATGTGAAGAAGAACGGCGAGAAGACTTTTGTGATCACGGATGCGGGGATGAATGACCTCATTCGGCCCGCTCTGTACCAGGCGTATCACGAGATCGTGCCTGTGAAGCGCAGCCGATCATCGCGCCAAATCATCGCCGATGTCGTGGGTCCGGTGTGTGAAACGGGAGACTTCTTCGCGCGGGACCGTGAGTTGCAGCCGCTGAAGCGAGGCGATCTGGTCGCGATTCTCGATGCCGGGGCTTACGGGATGTCGCTGGCTTCGAACTATAACTCGCGGCTTCGCCCCGCGGAGGTTTTGGTGGGCGGACGCAAGTCGCGGCTGATTCGGCGAAGAGAGACTGTGGAAGACATGCTGGTGACAGAACACAAAGGTCCTCCGCTCTGATATGGTGGTCTGTTTTGTGAGAATCGCCATTCGAAGTTTGGAGGGTGTAAGGTGCGCTTTCCTGTTCGATTTTTGTGCGCGGCAGCATGCATGTTGAGCTTGGTTTTCGGGGCATCTGCCAAAGCAGACGATCAACTGACGGTCAAGATAGACACCGGCAGGATCCACGGCAAGAAGAGTGACGACGGACAAGTGCGCGTTTTTCTGGGAGTGCCCTATGCGGCTCCGCCGGTCGGATCGGCGCGCTGGAAGCCGCCACAGCCAACTTTCCGATGGAACGGGGTGCGGGAGACAACGAGCTTCGGTTCCCGCTGCTTGCAGCCGGATATTTTCCACGATATGCAATTTCGCGATCCGGAGGGGAGCGAGGATTGCCTGACACTGAATGTCTGGACGGGAGCCAAAGATAAGCATTCGAAGCTGCCTGTGATGGTTTGGATCTACGGCGGGGGATTTGTTGCAGGGGCGACGTCGGAGCCGCGTCAGGATGGGGAGCATCTGGCGCACAAGGGCGTGATCGTCGTATCGATGAACTATCGGCTGGGGCTGTTTGGATTTTTTGTGCATCCGGAACTCGCAGCGGAGTCGCTCCAGCACGCGGCGGGCAATTACGGCTTGATGGACCAAACCGCGGCACTCCAGTGGGTGCGGCGCAATATCAGCGCGTTTGGCGGCGATCCGAATAATGTGACAATTTTCGGCGAGTCAGCGGGATCGTTTTCTGTGAGCGCGCAGATGGCCTCGCCGCTGGCACAAGGGCTGTTTGCTCATGCAATCGGCGAGAGCGGCGCGGCGTTTAATAGCCGTGGTCTGTCGTTCCCCGCGCTCGCGGAACGGGAGAAGGCCGATCCGGCGTGGGCGATGTCTGTGTTTGGCACTTCGGAGCTGGCGGCGCTGCGGGCGATGACTGCGCAGGACCTGATGCAGAAGATGGCAACACAGACGAGTCCGGGGCGTGCCGGAACCGGGCCAGATGTGGACGGCTACTTTTTACCGGAGGGTGTTCCGCAGATTTACAGCGAAGGAAAGCAGACGCACGTTCCGCTGCTGGCGGGGTGGAATCGCGACGAACCGAGTGCCCTTGCTGTTAACTATCCGCAGCCGCCGACAGTGCAGAGTTTCCAGGTGATGGCTCAGAAGAGCTTCGGAGACCGCGCACCGGAATTCCTGAAAGTCTTTTCTGCGTCGACTGACGCTGACGCTGTGCGTTCGGCGATCGACTTTTCCGGGGATAGCTTCATCGCGTTTTCTACGTGGGAGTGGCTGGATGCACATTCGACGGGGGGCTCGCCGACGTATCGCTATCATTTCGAGCGGCCAGCGCCGGCGGATAAGTACCATCCGGCGGGGTCGGGAGCATTTCATTCGGACGAGATCGACTATGTTTTCGGTACACTCCATGCGCGCCCGGATGCGGTGTGGCAGCCGGAGGATGAGAAGTTGAGCGATCTGGTGGAGACTTACTGGACGAACTTCGCGCGCACGGGCGATCCGAATGGCGGAGATGCTCCGAAGTGGCCGCAGTACAAGACGGACGATGGGTGGCAGTTGATGCATCTCGATGTGAACTCGCAGGCGGGGCCGGATCAGCATCGGGACCGCTATCTGTTTTTGCAAAGCGCGTGGGCGGCGAAGAAGGAGTAGGTCAAAGGCTGAGTTGGTGGAGGAGATGCTCGCGATGCGTGGCGAGCACCTGCCGCAGCGGTCCGATGGCGGTGACGCGACCGGATTCGAGAAAGACCACTCCAGCAGGCATGCGCCAGATTTCGGCCAGATCGTGCGAAACGTAGAGCATGCGCACGTTCAGTAACAGAAGGCGCGACAGGATATCCTGGGCTGATGCGTCGTCGAGTCCGGCGAGGGGTTCATCGAGCAGAAGAAATTCCGGAGCCGGCGCCAGTGCACGCGCCAGTGCAACCCGCTTGCGCTCTCCTCCGGAGAGGTGTGGTGCAGGCCGATCGGCGAGCGCCTTGGCTCCGAAGAGGCCAAGCATTTCGGCCACGCGTTCTGCGCGGCGATGACGGTCGAGATGGCGAATGCTGAAGGCGACATTCTCCCGCGCGGTCAGATGCGGGAACAGGGCTGGTTGTTGGGTGACATAACCGATCGATCGCCGGCCTGCCGGAACCGATATGCTGTTTGCGGTGTCGAGCAGAATCCTTCCGCCGAATTGGATGCGTCCGGAATCGGGTTCCTCGAGACCAGCGATGATGCGGAGCAGTGTGGTCTTACCGGCACCGGAAGGGCCAAAGACGACCGTCCACTGATTATCGAGCGAGAATTCCGCGTCCAGAGCGAAGCGGCTGAGGCGATGTCGAATGCTGATGTCAGGCATGGTGAGTCCCATCCCTGGTGTGGCGCATGTAGAGGAGCACGAGCGCAAGGGCGGAGATGCTGACCAGAAGGAGCGAGGTTCGATTCGCGGCGGAGTAGGAAAATTCCTGGACCTGGTCGTAGATGGCGATGGAGAGAGTGCGTGTGGCGCCGGGGATGTCGCCGCCAATCATGAGAACCACGCCGAACTCGCCGACGGTGTGGGTGAAACAAAGTGCCGCGGCCGCGACCACCGAATGGACGGAGAGAGGCAGAAATATGCCGGTCAAAATGCGGAATCCGCCCGCTCCCAAAAGGCGGCCCTGCTCGATGAGTGCTGCGTCGATGGCGCGAAATCCAGCCGTCAGGGGCTGCACGGCGAAAGGAAGGCTATAGAGGACGGAACCAATGACGAGGCCGGAAAACGAAAAAGCGAGTGGATGCCCAAGCAGGCGTGATGTTAGTCGTCCGAATGCTGTGTGGGGTCCGAGGAGCACGAGAAGATAAAAGCCCAGGACAGTGGGCGGCAGGAGAATCGGCAGTGTGGTGATCGCTTCGACGATTGAACGCCAGCGCGCTCGCGTGGAAGCGAGCCAATAGGCGAGCGGGATTCCGATCGCGAGCAGCAAGATGGTCGTGGTAGCCGCGAGACGCAGAGTTAGCCAGAGTGCCTGAAGATCCATTAGTGAACTGGCTCAAGGCCCTCGGTGGCGAGCGTCTGCTGGATCTCTGGCTTCGAGAGGAATTCGAGGAAGCGATGCGCTGCGCTTGCGCCTGCGCCTGCTTTGATCACGATGGCGCCCTGCAGAATGGGAGGATAGTCGTCGGCCGGGACTTGAATAAAGCGGCCGTCCGCTTTGAGGCGAGGAGTCAGAGCCGAGGTGAGGGAGATGAATCCCACCTGGGCATTACCGGAGTCGGCGTACTGGGCAGTCTGGGCGATGTTCTCGGCGGTGACGAGTTTCGGGCGGATCGCGTCGAGAAGATTCAGGTGCAGTAAGGCGGCCTGAGCGGCTCGTCCGTAGGGCGCGTGTTCGGGATTTGCGATCGCGATGGTTTTGATCGCGGCACTGGACAACGCGTCGAGAGAAAGGGTGGTTACGTCCGAGTCGTTGCGCGTCCACAATACGAGCGTGCCGCGCGCGTAGGGCATGGGCTTTGCTTCTTCTGCTCGTCCGGCGTCGATCACGCGTTGAGGGAAGGAAAGGTCGGCGGCGAGAAAGAGATCGAACGGGGCGCCATCGATGATTTGTGTAGCCAGGGTCGCTGAGGATTGATACGAGGCTTCAGCGTGAATTCCGGTTTGCTGTTCGAACTGACTGAGCAGTGATGGCAGGAGAGGCTGGAGATCGGCGGCGGCTGCGATTCGCAGGGTCTTGCCCTGCGCCGACGGGGCCGGCTGTGCAACAGCTCCTGGCAGCGTGAGCAGAAGCGAGAGAGCAGCACCAATGAGTCGGCGATCAGACACGGAGCACCATCACTTCGGTCGATTTGATGAGGGCGGCGACAGTCTCGCCCTTTTTTAAACGCATTTCGCGAGCAGCGTCAGAAGTGATGATAGAGGTAATGATCTGGCCTCCGATGGAGAGGCGAACCTGGGCGAGCAAGCCCTCGATTTTGAGGTCCACGATGCGGCCGACCAGCTGGTTGCGCCCACTGACTGTGCGCATCAGGTGGCGTCTTGGGGTTTCAGGGCGTTTCGCCTTGAAAAGCAGCGCATCCAGTTCGGGCTCGGGAATACGGTAATGGCCGCCGGGAGTCTTAATGGCTTTGAGCTTGCCGCGATAGATCCACTGCTTGATCGCGGCGTAAGAAATGCCTAGCCTCATTGCTGCATCGCGCGGGGTGAGGAGAGGCGCCATTCGGCGATTTTAAACGAAAAATCGATTCCGGAATAGGCGAATGTAGGCGATATGAGGAGCAGAACGACGGTGTTAGGCTGAAGACAATTGGCTCAGAATGAGTGAAATTTATCAGTTGCGGTGCATCGGCTGCTCGCATGTAACGGAGCCGCGGGCGTTGCCCGGCAATTTTCGTTGCGAGCAGTGCGGCGAGTTGTACGAAGTGACGTATCCGGGGTGGAAGGGCCCGAAACAGACGCGGCCCAATCCCAGCGCTCTTCGCTGGTTGTGGAAGGAGCGCCGCTCATCGCTGGAACTGGCCGATCGTAGCGGCGTGTGGCGGTTTCGCGAGATGCTGCCGATTCTCGGGTCGGAGAGCAATATCGTTTCGATCGGGGAGGGAAACACACCCCTGTTCGATTTGCCACAGTCGGGACGGCGGCTCGGTGTGTCGCGGTTATATGCGAAACATCAGGGGATGAATCCCACCGGATCTTTCAAAGACACGGGAATGACGGCGGCGATTTCGGTGGCACGCGAGCGCGGCGCCCGATGGGTGGCCTGCGCTTCGACGGGGAATACGTCCGCAGCGATGGCGGCTTACGCTGCTCGCGCCGGCATTCGTAGTCTGGTTCTGCTTCCTGATGGGGAGATTGCCTGGGGCAAACTGGCGCAAGCGATGGATTACGGTGCACTGGCTCTGCAATTGAACACGGATTTCGATGGTTGCGTCCGCGTGCTCGCCGAAGTGGTGAAGTGCGCGCCGGTGTATCTGCTGAATTCGGTCAATCCGTATCGACTCGAAGGGCAAAAGACAGCGGCGTTCGAGATTGCGGAGCACATGGAGTGGCAGGTTCCGGACCATCTGATTGTCCCCGGCGGCAACCTCGCGAACAGCTCGGCATTGGGAAAAGGGTTTCTGGAGATGAAACATCTGGGTCTAACGGTGAGGGTTCCACGGATTTCCGTGATTCAGGCAGAGGGTGCAAACCCGCTGGTGCGCGCAATGAAGGAATTCGGTGGGGAGAAGATCGAACCGGTCGAGGCCCATACGAGGGCCACCGCGATTCGGATTGGCAACCCTGCTTCGTGGCGGAAAGCGGTACGCATCATTCAGGAGACGGGAGGATGGGTCGAACAGGTTTCTGAGGCGGAGATCGGACTGGCCAAGGCGGAGATCGGTGCCGAGGGAATCGGCTGCGAACCGGCGTCGGCCGTGACGCTGGCCGGATTGAAGAAGCTGGCAGCGCAGGGAAAAATCGGCAAGGACGAGTCCGTGGTGCTGGTGCTGACAGGGCATACGCTGAAGGACCCCGACTACACGATCCGGTACCACCGTGGGGAACTGCCGACCGAAGCGGAGGTTGGGGGTTTGGGGCCCGAGATTGAATCAACGCGCCGCAATGCGATTCGAGTCGAGGCGTCGGCGGATCGGGTTCTGCGCGAACTGGAGCGGTTGTCCTAATGAGGGCGTTGCACCTGCGGCTGCCAGCTACTTCGGCAAATTTGGGACCGGGTTTTGATTCGCTCGCTCTGGCGCTGATGCTCTATTTGTATGTCGACGCCTACCCGCAGGAGCGCGTCACGGTGGAAGCGACCGGACGCAACGCGGAGATCTGTGGCGCCCTGGAGAACAACCTGCTTCTTGAGAGCTACAGAAACCTTTTGGCCTCTCAGAACAGGGAGTTCGTTCCGCTTCGGCTTGAGGTACGGAACGAGATTCCGTTGGGCATGGGACTTGGCTCATCGGCAGCCGTCCGGCTTGCGGCAGTGGCTTTGGCGTCCCATTTTGGTGAGCTCGGCTGGAGCCACGACCAAATCCTGACTCAAGCGTCTCGGCTGGAAGGTCATCCGGACAACGCAGCCGCAAGCTTGCTCGGAGGATTTGTTGCAAGCGCATTTGAGGGGGACGAGGTTAGGGCGATTTCGATTAGACCCCCCAGGGATTGGCATGCTGTTATCGTGATGCCGGATCAGCCCCTTGCGACGGGAGCCTCGCGGGGCATGCTGCCCGCGACCTACGCTCGAAAGGATGTAGTGGCGAATTTGCAGCGGGTGGCGTTGTTGACTGCGGCATTCGCGACAGGAAGGGCCGATTTCGTCGCAACGGCTATGGCGGACCGGCTGCATCAGCCGTATCGAGCCGAGGCGTGTCCCCTGATGCCCCGGCTGCTGCCATTAGCGGGAAGAGGCGGGATCTCCGGAGTCGCATTGAGCGGCGCAGGGCCTGCAGTGCTCTTGCTAACTATTTCGGAAGAAGCGGCTTCGGACGCGCGAAATATAGCAGCTCGCGAGCTTGAAGAGGCAGGAAAAATCGAGTTCCTGACCTGCAGGTTGGAAAACAAGGCGATCACTTTTTGAGGAGGAAAGTGGTTATTTGGACAGGATTTTGGCCGAAGTTGCGACCTGGAGAGCGCACCAACGAGCATGCCCCATCAGTAATGCAAAATTCTCCTCAATCGTAACTTGTTCAGTCTATTACCAAAAATTACTGAAGATTGCTTTACACGGGCCACCGCAAGCCCTATGTTCGCATCTGTGGGCAGTTCTGGGGGAGGGCTGCTCCGGCGTCCGTGATTCTTTACAGAATCCGGGCGCCTTAATTTTTGCACCGCAAACTGTGCGGCGATCTCCCATCCTGCGACCCCCGGGCTCCGATTGCATCTATAACATCGGGTAGACTAATGAGTGCACTGGGCACGCAAAGGGGACAAGAGGACATGGCCGCAGTAGGGATCGCCGAGGTAAGTGATGCGACGTTCGATCAGGAGGTGCTTCAGTCGGAGCAGCCGGTACTGGTGGATTTTTGGGCTACATGGTGTGGGCCCTGCCGGGCGCTGGCGCCGATCGTCGACCAAGTTGCTGCTGAATACAGCGGCCGCCTGAAGGTTGCAAAAATGGACGTCGACCATAACCAGGCGACTCCGATGCGTTACGGGATCCGCGGCATTCCGGCTCTGCTGCTCTTCAAGGGGGGCAAGGTGGCGGATCAGATTGTGGGCTATGTCCCCAAGGAAACGATTGAGCGAAGCATCACGCGCGTTATTGGATAGTCGGCAAAAATGGCGGTCTTTAGTATTTGCGGAGTACGCCCAGCACGCGTCCCTGGATAGCCACTTGCGCGGCCGGAATGATGATGGGATCCATTTCGGCGTTGGCAGGCTGGAGCCGGACTACAGAACCTTCTCGATAATAGCGTTTTAATGTGGTTTCGGAGCCTCGCACCAAGGCCACCACGATTTCCCCGGAACGGGCGGTGCTGGTGCGCTCAACGAGGACGAAATCTCCATCGACGATGTGTTCATCGCGCATGGACTCTCCCCGGACCTGGAGCGCGAAAACGTCGCGATTGCCGACAATGTCGGCGAGCGAGATACTTTCCGGAATTTCCATCGCTTCTACCGGATAGCCGGCTGCGATGCGACCAGCAAGCGGCAACCGATCGATGCCACGGCCTTTAGACCGGGGTGGAAGCACGTCCAGCGAACGGCTGCGGTTGTGAGCGCGCGCCAGCAAGCCTTTGTTTTGCAAGTTCGTGATGTGCTTGTGGACGGTGGCCAGAGAACGAAGATCGAGCCCACGAGCGATTTCCTCGAAAGACGGGGAATAGCCGTTCTTCTGCACGAATCCCGAGATAAATTCGAGGACTTCCTTCTGCCGGCGGGTAATTGCCATAGCGGCATTATAGCGAACAAAAAGCGAATCGCAGAAAAAGTTTGATCGGGCGTGGATTCTCTTTCCGTCCCAGATCTCATTCCCAGTTTGGTAGGTCGATGAGGAGCCGTTCCGGACCCGGAAACGTGTTTTGAGTTTTCTCATATTTCCCTTTAAGTCCGTGGCAATCGGGTAGATCGTGGGGCTGGGAGATGAAGTCATATGCGTTTGCTAATCGCAGAGGACGATCCAGCGCTCGGATTTTTCCTGGCTCGGGGGATGGAGCAGGATGGGCATGAAGTCACGATGGCCACGGACGGCGCGATGGCGATGGAAGCCGCCAAACATGACCTTCCCGAGATGGCGGTGCTCGACCTGAATCTTCCGCGGTGCGATGGCACAGAGGTGCTGGCGTTCATCCGGGCGCTCACTGAGGATGTGCCCATCCTCATTTTGACCGCACGGTCTGAGCCCGAGACGAGGTTGCGCTGCCTTGAAATGGGTGCGGACGACTTTATGCAGAAGCCGTTCTCGTTTGCTGAACTGCGTGCGCGTTGCCGTGCGTTGTTGCGGCGGAGATCGCCGGGTTTGGTATTGAGGCACGGGGACCTGGAACTGAGACGCGTGGAGCGTTCCGTAGCACGTAACAGCAAACCGGTGTCGCTGACCACCAGGGAATTTGCTCTCCTTGAATACCTGATGCTGCATCGCGGCCAGCCGGTCTCCCGCGCAACGCTGCTGCGGGAGGTCTGGAACATGAGCCCGACGGCCGGCACCAATGTGGTGGACGTCTACATCAACTACTTGCGGCGCAAGCTGCATGACGATCCTGCGCCGCCGGATGGGGGCGCCGATGGATATTTCGGCAACGCAGGACCATCGCCTTTGATCCAGACAGTGCGCGGTGTGGGATACACCATCGGCCAGCGCGCCTGATCGATCCAGTGCAAAGAGAAATGACCCCGTGGGAGGAACAGTGATGGGAACGACAGCGCAATCAAGGATCGCATTAACGCCGCGGACAGCAGTTCTGGTCAGCGCCGATGCTGCGTTTCGGCAACGACTCCACAGCGCGTTATCTGATCTGCGGTGGCAGGTGCGGGAAACCGCCGGGGGCGCGGAGACACTCGCCTGCCTGGATGCGTCACCGGCGGAAGCGGTGGTACTCGACTCCTGGCTCCCGGATCTGGAGATCCACGAGTTTGTGCAGGAGTTCCGAAAGGTCCATCCCGATGTCGATCTGATCATGGCGGACTCTTCGACGGCGGGGGACCGCGATGCACCCGGACCGCGTCGGAACGAGCTTCTGCACGCACTCCGGCGGGCCCAGGCCACCGATGATGTGATTTGGAAGGCGGCCCCGGGGGGCAGGTTCGGCCGAACATCCGCTGATACCTGCGCATCGCGGGAAAAGCTTGACCCGAGCACGCCAGGGCCCTCACCCGCCCCTCTTTCATCTTCGACCGGCATTGCCTACGATTCACGTTCCAATGCCGGTGCCAACGTTCTGCCGGAATTTGTTGGCTCGCATCCGGCGATGCTCGAAGTGAGCCGGAGAATTCGTCTGGTCGCACCGCGGACGACCCCGGTGCTGATCGAAGGCCCTACCGGCAGCGGCAAGGAAATGGTGGCTCGCGCGCTTCACCGGCTGAGCCCCAGGTCGACGCGAAGGCTGATCGCTTTGAATTGCGCAGCGATTCCAGAGGGCCTGCTCGAGGCCGAACTGTTTGGGCACACACGCGGTGCGTTCACAGGCGCGGTGGACAATCGAACGGGACGAATCGAAGCCGCCCACGGGGGGACGCTCTTTCTGGACGAAGTTGGTGAAATGCCGCTGGGGTTGCAGGCGAAACTGCTGCGATTTCTGGAGACGGGGGAACTGCAGCGTGTCGGCAACAACGAGTCCATCGCAGTGGACGTCAGAATCGTCGCCGCTACCCATCGTCCACTGGCTCGACTGGTGGCGGACGGGGGATTCCGCGCCGACCTTTATTACCGGCTGGCGGTCTTTCTAATCCGCACGCCGGCGCTTCAGGGCCGCAACGAAGACATCGCAACGTTGACGGGACATTTTCTGCAGAAACTCGGGAGAACCAGCCCTGCGAAGCAGATCACCGAAGCGGCTCTGGCGTGTCTGGTCGCTCACTCATGGTGCGGGAACGTGAGGGAGCTGGAACACGTGCTTGAGCGTGCGTGGATTCTTGCCGAAGATCGCCCGCGGATTGACTTTGAAGAGATCGAACTGGACGAACCGCAATAAGGGTTTTCTCATTTAGGCTGCAGTGCGGCGGGTGTTTCATTGCAGTCGTTGGGATGGAGATTCAGTTGAGGCGAAATCGATGCAGATAACAACTCCAGTGACCGAGGCGTTGAACCGCTATCTGGACCTGTCTGCTCTCGAACTGAAGCTGACCGCGCAGAACATGGCGAACGTCGATACGCCCGGATACCAAACGGAGGGGTTCGATTTTGCCGCGGAGATGTCTCGTTCGCTCCAGGGGCTGAACTCGTCCGACGGCTGCGCAACGATGGCCCCGTCACGTCCTCCGGTGCACGTGGGCCTCGTGGATGGTCTGCTGGAGCGTCCCGATGGGAACAACGTCTCGATGGATCGCGAAGGAATGGAGATGGCTGAGGCCCAGCTGCAGTTTCGTACCGGAGTGGAATTGCTGAAGCATGAATTCTCGCGGGAGTTGGATGCCATTCATGAGGACCAAAAGTGACGGGTGGCAGCGATCCCCGCAGGGGGGCGGGTGTCTGTGAATCTGTTCGGAGTGATGGAAGTGAGCGGGTCGGCGCTGCAGGCCGAGCGCATACGAGCGGAGGTGGTCGCGGCGAATATGGCGAACGCGGAGACGACTCGGACGGTGGACGGCGGTCCCTATCAGCGCCAGCAAGTTGTGTTTGCTTCGACGGCTTCGGAACAGAGCTTTGCCGGGCAGTTGCTCGGTCAGTCCGGACAGCCCGATCAGCAGATCGGCGGAGTTCGTGTCGCAGCAGTTGAAAGCGATAAGACAACCCCACTGCGGCGTTATGATCCGGGGCATCCGGATGCCGACAAAGACGGCTACGTTTCCTATCCGGACATCAATCCGCTAACCGAGATGGTCGACCTGATGGGAGCAACGCGCGCGTATGGCCTGAATAGCTCGGCAGTACAGGCGGAGAAGGGTATGCTCTCCGTTTCGCTGGATATTTTGAAATAGGAGGTTCGACCATGCAGCCAACAGCGATCACTTCATCTGTCGTGCCAGCCATCATCGCGCCATCGGCAGCGGCGGGAGCCGGGTCTTCCGGGACGCCTCCATTTGGTGACTTGCTCAAGAATGCCGTTGCGGGCGTGGACAGGCTTGAACAGCAGGCTTCCTCGGCAGTGGAAGGACTTCTGCGAGGAACCGGAGTCGATGTTCATGATGCTCTGATTGCGACGCAGAAAGCCGATATGAGTTTCGAGCTGGCCCTGGCGGTGCGCAACAAGGCTGTCGCAGCGTATCAGCAAGTCATGGGCATGCAGTTTTAAGAACGAGCTGGGGATAACGGATGGGCGACAAAGCTGAGAAACCGCAGACCGCGCTGACCGTACAGCAGCGAGCAGGCGTTTTGGCTACGGAGGCTGCAACCCGTTTCCGCCACCTTGAACCCGGCCAACGGAGCCGTCTTTTGATGGCGGCGGCCATTCTCGCGGCCTGCTTCGGAGCTCTTCTCTGGTATGCCTCGCGCACAGACTGGAGGACACTCTATGCGGGACTCGATCCGGACGACGCGCGTCAGATGACCGAAGCCACGGGACAAACGATCGAATCGGAGGGGCCACCCTGCTCGGTGGGGGAATGTTGCGAGATACGAGACTCGATGGGTAAGGTTCACTCGGCGGAAGTCATTGGATTCCGTGGCACCGGCGTCCTTTCGATGACGTTGGGCGCGGCCGCCGGAATTCGTTACGGAGATCCGATATCCGCGCTGGGCATTACTCCACGTGTTGAAGTCGGAGAGGGTCTGATTGGCCGGGTGCTGAATGCCACTGGCCAGCCGCTGGACGGAGGGCGTAGACCCGCTCTGCGCAGCGCAGTTGCGCTGGAACGACTCGCCCCTGCACCCTTCGATCGCGAGCCAATCCGCGAAGCACTGGGTACCGGGATCCGCGCAATCGACGGGTTACTCAGCGTGGGGCGCGGCCAGAGGATCGGCATCTTCGGAGGATCAGGGGTGGGCAAGAGCACGCTGATCGGGACGATGACGCGTAACACCGATGCCGATGTGATCGTGGTGGGTTTGGTAGGAGAACGGGGCAGAGAGGTCGGGGAGTTTCTCGAAGAGGGGCTGGGGGTCGAGGGTAAAAAACGCGCTGTGGTCCTGGTATCCACCTCCGACCAGTCAGCCTTGTTGCGTATGCGCGCGGCGCTGGCTGCCACCAGTGTGGCGGAGTACTTCGCGAGCATGGGGAAAAATGTGTTGTTGGTTCTCGATTCGCTGACGCGCTTCGCGATGGCCGCGCGGGAGGTGGGGCTGGCGGCCGGAGAACCACCGACGACCCGCGGGTATACTCCGTCGGTCTTCAGCCGGCTTGCACGGCTTGTGGAGCGCGCCGGCCGCTTTCGTACCGGAAGCATCACGGCGTTCTACACCGTGCTGATGGAGGCAGATGATCTGCAGGATCCACTCGTGGATGCGGTGCGCTCCTATCTCGACGGCCATGTTGTTCTGGCGCGCACGCTCGCGGCTGAAGGGTGGTATCCGCCCATCGACGTCATCGAGTCGATCAGCCGGCTCATGCCGGTCGTGATCAGCGATGAGCATTTGAAAGCAGCCGGGACGATCCGACGCATACTTTACAGCTGGGCTCGATCCGAGGACCTCGTCAGGATTGGAGCTTACAAAGCCGGGACCGATGAGGATATCGACCGGGCGTTGCAGTTCCGCCCCGCGATTCGGAATTATCTGGTGCAAGGCTCGCGAGAGTCCGCAACCTTCGCCGATACGCGCAATCAGCTGCTCAAACTGGTTTCCGCCATCGAGAGCGGGCATTAGGCCTGCAATACCATGAAGCGGCAACTGCATCGAATCCTGCGCATTCGGGAGTTGATTGAAGATCTCTCGTGGCTTGAGTACGAGGGCAAGGCGGCGCAAGTGCGCCATCTGGAAATAAGCGCCGATCGGCAAAGGCAGATCGCCCTCGACATGCGTGCGGCTGCTTTGCGGATTCTGACCGATAGGGAGCGCGCGAATAACGAGACCTGGCTGATGAGAATCGCCGACGCCGAAATTTCCGGCCGGAAGGAAGCGAAGCTCGAAGAGTTTGCGAAGGCGGAGCAGCCGGTGGTCGACAGAGCGCGCGAGGAACTGCTGGAGCGCCGACGCGAGCGGCTCCAGCTGGAAATCCTGCATACGAACGCAATGCATGAGGACGAGAAGTGCCAGATTCGTCGAGAACAGAATCGCACCCATGATTGGTTCCAGAGTCAACCCAAACGCAGCGATGGAAAGCAAGATTAAGACGGGTCTCACATTCGACAAACAGGAGTGGCAAAGCCATTGCAATCTCTTTCTGGCAGAGGAATTCAACTTTGGTCGCTGCTCAGATATCAGTCGCACTCGCTTGCGAGGCAGGCATGGCAGGCACGATGCGACAGACTCCGTTTGACAGCAGCGGCTCATTCAGCGAGCTGGTACGACAGCAACTGCAGTGTGGCGAGGGCTTGCCCTCCGAAACACGTGGCCCGGATCCAGTAAACGAGACGAATGCCGACCGCCTCTTGCCGAGGTTCGCTTCCAACACGGTCTCGACGGTGCCGGAGGAGCAGAAGATGACCGGGACGGCATCACCCGGCTCGCCAGCGAGAGTGCCTTCACTCCATTCAGCTCCAACGGCGATCCGGCAAGCTCCGCCAGACGCGATGCCTCCGGGAAAGATCGAAGGGGCCACCGAGAAGACACCTGAGTCGGCGCTCATGGTGGCAACGGCACGACCCGCGGCGGCGGGATGCGGAAGTAGTTCGGGGGCGCTCGATGAAGTCGCAGGGCCTTCACCAGACACAGGCCCGGATCCAACGGCGATGGTTGATGGGCACCACGGTACGAGGAGTGCACGACCTACCCCTGGGGCAGGCACCGGTATTCCGTCTCCTATGGACGCTGGCGATCTCGAGGGCAAAACGGACGGGACAAAGATCGACGACCGTTCTGGTGTCACAGGTGCGGGCATTGCTGATACAGATTCTGCGAGCACCTCTTTCCGCCGGGTTACAACTCGGAGAGAATCAGCAATTGGCCCTCCAGTGCTTGATCCGGAAGTTGCCGCGTCACCAAATCCGGGGCGAACCGCATCCAAGCAAATTCACGGGCTTGGTTCAATGGATGAGACTGTAGCAGGCAAACCGGTCCTGTCAGCGCTGAACGCGGACGAGACATCGAGCCCCCTAAAAGTGGTTTCGTCAAAATCAGCTTTTCCTAAAGAGAATGAAGCGAAAGCGTCGGTTTCCCACTTGAGGGTTGCCACGGAATCGCTCCGGCCGACGATCGCAGCGGAGCCGTATATAGGATCGAGCGCATTGGCGGAATCGAGTCCGGTAGCGGCCACTTTTGCATCAGTGGATGCGGTTCGAAGCATAACGGTCACGTTGCCGGTGAGTAAGGTCATTCTAACGACCGCCAAGAGTCAAGGGGCGAGGGTTCGTTTGCCGATCGGTCAGACTCAGTCGGCACAGGCAGCAGGAAGAAGTATGGCTGGCTCGTTGGACGACCAGCAAATTACGGGAAATTCGGTGGGTTCCGATGACCGGCCGGAATCATCGCCTCACGCGCACAGCGGCACGACGGCAGGGCGCGCGGTTGCGCTCAACAAAGTAACCGTGGCGCAGATTCCTCTCCTGACTTCTCCCTCGACTTCGGCGAAGAATTCCAACCCGGATATTATCGCTTCCGTTGCGCCGAGTCAGGCGCCGCCGATCCACCCAACGAGCGGAACTGCAACAGCGCAACCGTCCGACGTCCGATCTCTTCGGACTCCAGCGAGCGCGACCTTCGATCGAATGGATGCGGCAGCTGTGCCTCAGGTCATCGAAAACGCTCCGCAGCGACTCGTGGTAGGAGTGCATAACGCTGGACTTGGATGGGTGGAGATCCGGACCAACAGCGTCGCTGGCCAAGTCTCAGCGACTTTGGCCTGCGGTTCGGCAGAAACCCATAGCGCGATCTCCGCGCAGTTACCGACGATGCGGGAACATCTCGCGTCCGAGCATGTGCATATCGACACGCTGGCCTCGGAGAGATTCTCGCCGTCATCGGGCGGCCGCCACAACTCTTCCGAAGAACAATCCCGCAACGGAGGCAGCCCCCAGGCGAGAGCTGTGGAACCGGAAATTTCCCCGGGAACGTCTTCCATGGATGTGGATACGGAAATGTTGTCCTACATCAATGTGCGGGTCTGATGCATAAGACTGATGAAAGGAGCATTATGCAGATATTTTCAAATTCCATCGGCGCTTCGGTACTCCCGTCTCCGCAGCCGGAGGATGCAGGGTCAACGTCCGGCGCAGGTTCAACTTCCTCTGCTGCGAGCACAAACTCGGCGACGATCTCCGCCAATGATTTTTTGGAGCTGCTGGTTTCGGAGCTCAAGAACCAAGATCCGACCGCGGACACTGATCCGAACGAATACATCAATCAGCTGGTGCAGGTGAATAGTCTTGAACAGCTGATCTCCATTAATCAGGATCTAACGCCGGCGTCGTCATCCTCTGCCGGCACTGGCTCGGGTACGGGCTCAGACACCGGATCCGGGACCGGTGATGTCGCTAACCAGACACCCGGCTCGGTTGCGCCTCAAACTGGCGCGGCTGTTGGTGCGACAACTGGAAACCTCAGCGCTCCCAATGCAGTGAACTCAGCCTCCCGTATTGCAAACTCCCTGGAAAAAGCAGCGCTGACTCTTGCGCCGACTTCTCCGGGCGGATCCCTGGATTCGGTCATCAGTTCAATGAGAGCCCGCGCGCAGCAGGCCCGCCCATTCACTTCCAACCCCGCGCGTTAGGGCGCGTGGTCTACAAACGGAGGAACTATGTCATCTTTTTCGATTCCGCTGAGCGGACTCAAGGCTTCGTCTGAGGCACTGAACACGATCGCGAACAATCTCTCCAACATGAATACAACGGCCTTCAAAAGCCAGAGTGTCAGTTTTAGCGACCTTTTCTACCAGCAGGTTGGAACCACTGGGTCCGGAAACCCACTGCAGGTAGGTGCCGGCACCCAGGTTGGATCTACGGAAACCAACTTCTCGCAGGGAGGGGTACAGGAAACCGGTAATGCTTCCGATGTTTACCTGAACGGCAATGGATTCTTTGTCGTTCAAGACGGCAGCAGCACCCAATACACGCGCGCAGGGAACTTCACCCAAAGCGCTGACGGGCACCTGACTACTCAGGATGGCCAGGACGTGATGGGCTATCCGGTGGTGAACGGAGCTGTAGACACCAATGCTCCTCTGGTTCCTATTGTGATTCCTTCGAATGCGGTCGAACAGCCCCAGGCGACCAGCACCCTGTCGTTAAACGCGAATCTGGATGTGTCGTCGGCTGTGGGAACAACCGTGCCTGCACAAGTGACAATCTACGATTCGCTGGGCGTGTCCCACGTCGCCACGATCAACTTCACAAATCAGGGCGGGGGTAACTGGACATATGGGATTTCCTTGCCGGACAGTCTGACGCCGAGTTCAACCACCGATACGGCAACTCCGCCGAACACAATCGACACCTATACGTTTGCCCAGAGCGGCGCCGTCACAGGCACAGTGGATCCATCGACAAGCCTCACGATCTCCGGCAAGACAGCGACTGGCACGGCAACCATTATTGCGCCCACGGTTACGGCAGGCGAATCGATCAGCGCTTATAAGGATGCATTGAACCAGGCACTCGGCGACGCCGGAATCACCGGTGCCAGCGCGACGGTGAGCGTCGGCGCGGGCGGCAACACGCTCGTTATAACGGGCAACAGTTATTCGACGTCCGGCGGCGTGGTTCAGGAGCCTGTTGCAACAAATGCATCGGGCACTTTGAGCTTCAACGGAAGCGGGAATCTCACTTCTCCGGTCGGCAACCTTAGCGGGATTGCCTTCACCGGACTATCCGACGGCGCTACACCTCTGAATTTCACATGGAACCTCTACGGGTCGAATGGTCAGCCCTCAATCAGCCAGGTAGCGGAGGCGTCCGGCGTTTCCGGGACGACGCAAAACGGCTATGCGGGGGGAGAATCCAATGGATTCACCATTGATTCCAGCGGAGTCGTTTCGGCTACGTTTACGAACGGGATGACCAGTCCGGTTGGGCAACTCGCATTGGCGAACATCGTCAACCAGCAGGGGCTGGTTCTGGAGGCTGGTAATAATTACCAGACCACGCTGGCTTCGGGCTTTGCGAGCATCGGCGTTGCCGGGTCTGCGGGGCTGGGCACGATCCAGGACGAGGCGCTCGAGGCCTCGAACGTCGATATTTCGACTCAATTCTCGAACCTCATTGTCGAGCAGCAGGCGTTTGACGCCAGCGCGAAGGCAATTACGACGTTTGACACGATCTCTCAGGACACTCTGAACATGATTCACTAACCGGTTCCGGCAGCACCGTCCAGAATGCGCCGATAGAAGCTCTCGTAGAGAGGAAGAATCTTTGAGGCGCAATAACGGCTCTGGGCGGTGCGTCGCGCCGCTTCTGCCATCGCACTATAGGAGTCAGAGTCGCGCAGCAATTCGAGCGCGCCTTCAGCCATTCCTTCGACGTCGCCGACCGGAAACAATCTGCCGTTAATTCCATCCTCGATTAATTCGGGCACGCCGCCGACGCGTGTTGCGATCGTGGGCACGCGGCACGCCATCGCTTCCAGAGCTACAAGCCCGAAGGATTCCTGCTCGCTGGGCATGAGCAGTAGATCGGCGAGGGGCAGAATTTCCGAGACGCTGCTTTGTTTCCCGAGGAAGTGAACGCGATCCTGAATGCCCTTGCGATGGGCGATCCATTCGGCAGCGGAGCGGTCCGGTCCGTCGCCGATCATCAGCAGGCGGGCCGGCAGCTCGCGAGCGACTCGCGCGAAAACGCGGATTACATCAGCAGTACGCTTTACAGGACGGAAGTTCGACAAGTGAACCAACAGCTTTTCGCCGGGCTCAGCGTAACGAGCGCGGCCAGCGGCGCGTTCCTCGTCGCTGAGAGGCATGTAGACATCGCAATTCACGAAGTTCGGAATTACTTCGATTGCTCTTTCGGGATGGAACTCCTGGATTGTCTTGTCCTTCAGATAGTTCGAGATGGCGGTGACGCCGTCGCTCTCATTGATACCGAAACGAGTAATTGGCAGATAGGAATGGTCGAGGCCAACCAGGGTTATGTCCGTTCCGTGGAGTGTCGTGATGAACGGCAGGCGACGCTTCTGCCGCGCCAACATTTCCCGCGCGAGATAAGCGGAGATGGAGTGCGGAATCGCATAGTGAACATGCAGCAGGTCGAGTTGGTAATAAGCCGCGACCTCGGCCATGCGTGTCGCGAGCGCAAGATCGTATGGAGGATATTCGAACAGCGGATAATTCGAAACCGGCACTTCATGAAAAGCGATGTCCTGTTCGCGTCCACGCAGACGGAACGGTTGAGAATAGGCGATGAAGTGGACCTGATGTCCGGCTGCGGCGAGTTCAATGCCGAGCTCGGTTGCGACAACGCCGCTTCCGCCGTAGGTGGGATAGCAGGTGATTCCGATCTTCATAGTTTTCCAATGTAGAGAGTACAGCCTAAAGATGCGGGATCGAGTAAAACGACGCGCAACGCCGGAATTCAGGGATAAACCGGTGATACTTTCATGCGGTTCGGCCTCCAGTCCCTGTAAAGTAGCCTCGATTCAACCGTCAATCGCCTTGATCTGTGCGACGGGGAGCCGTAGCGCCGTTGCAATGAGCGCGGCGATTAAAAACGCTGCAGAGGTTATGGTGAGCGCCGAGCCGAGGCCAGTCCGCTGGGAGACCCGGCCGATAAACCAGGGAGAGACTGCGCTCAGCACGCGGCCGATGTTGTAGACGAAACCCATGGCGGACGCTCGGAGAGCGGTGGGAAAAAGCTCGCTTGCGATTACCGCGAATCCGCTGAAGTAGCCGGTTCCAAAAAAGCCGACCAATGCTCCAGCGAAGATGACGGCGCCCGAATTCTGAACGAACGCGAACACTGGCACCATCAACGCCGCCACGAGCAGGTAGGCGATGTAGGTGTATTTGTGACTGAAGCGGTCGGCAAAATAGCCGAAGCTGACATAGCCAAGGAATGTCCCGATCTGCATCACGATGGTCCATTCCGAGGTCATGACGATGCCGAGCCCGCGACCGCCCTGGGCAATGGGTAGCGAGAGGAATCTGGGAACCCAAGTGAACAACCCCCACCATGCAAAGAGCGACGCGGCATTCATGGTTGCGCAAACCAGCGTGCTTCGGCCCATTCGGCCACGAAACAGCTGCCCCCAGTCGGGACGGCGAGTCTTCTGCTCACGCCACACCTCAGGTTCGTGCAGGCGCGACTGGACCCATAACGCGATCAGGGCAGGCGCGGTTCCAACAAAGAATACGGCGCGCCATCCAAAGTGGGGCATCACGATGGCGACCAGGGCGGCGCCGAGCGCATATCCGATGGCCCACGAACTCTGGACGAAGGCCAGTGCCTTGCCGCGATTGGGTGCCGGCCAGGTTTCGGCAACGAGCGCCGCGCCGGAAGCCCATTCGCCGCCCATGCCCAGGCCGAGGAGTACGCGGCAAAGGAGCAGTTGGACGGCGGTGTGGGTAAATCCGCAAAGGCAAGTTGCGACGGAGTAGATCAGAATGCTGGTGATCAGGGCGCGAACCCGGCCCGCGCGGTCGGCGAACCAACCGAAGGCAATGCCCCCGACGGCGGCGCTCAGCAAGGTCATCGACATCATGGCGCCGCTGGTGGCCGGGGAGAGGTGGAGTTCGCGCTGCACCTGTCCGAGCACGAGGGCGTACAGCATCACGTCCATGCTGTCGAGCATCCAGCCCAGAGAGGCAGCCAGCAAGACGCGCTTCTGCTCCACGGATGCTTCCAGGAGCCAGCCGACGATTCCGTTCAAGGTTTGCTCCCTGGTTGCTTTACAGTTCAGGAATACGGCCTAGCCAGCTCGGAATGCCGTCATACCACGATACGAGAGCAGAGCCCTTTGCGCACGGCGATTGATACCGGCGGCACTTTTACCGACTGCGTTTACCTGGAAGACGGACAACTTCGCGTCCTGAAGCTCTTCTCGACTCCTGCCGATCCCGCTCGCGCGGTGCTGGATGCTCTGGCGCAGATTCGACCGCGGGGAGCCATCGAGGTTCGTCACGGAACGACTCTCGGAACCAACGCGATGCTGGAGCGGCGAGGCGCACGAGTGGCCTTCGTCGCGACGGCGGGGTGCGAAGAAACGATTAGCATTGGGCGCCAGGCTCGGGGCGCTTTGTATGACTGGTTCGCCCCTGCTCCTGAAAGTCTGGTGCCGCGGAGATTGCGGTTTGGGGTTGCCGAACGCGTTGGTTCGAACGGGGCGGTCCTGCGCAGTCCGACCGATGCCGAACTGCAAGCGATGGTCGAGGCGGTTCGGGGCAGCGGAGCAGAAGCTGCGGCAATCTGCCTGCTGTTCTCGTTCGCCAACTCGGAGACGGAAAGGCGTATCGAGGCAGCGCTTGGCGGTCTCGGCATTCCTGTCTCGGTTTCGCATCGGATTTTGCCGGAGTTTCGTGAGTACGAGCGGGCCTCGACGACGGTGGTGAACGCTTATCTTGCGCCTAGCATGCGGCAATACCTGCTGCACCTGGAGCAGCGAGTAAGCGAGGAGCATGACGCCGGCGGGGTCGACGTGATGCAGTCTTCGGGTGGGATCGTTTCGGCGCGGGTTGCCGCCGAGGAGCCGGTTCGCACGGTTCTCTCTGGCCCGGCGGGCGGCGTTATCGGCGCGTCGCGAGTCGCCGAGTGGGCAGGATTCGATCGCATCATCGGGCTCGATATGGGAGGAACTTCGACCGATGTTTTTCTCTCCGACTCGGCGCGCGGCGGCGTGAGACGAACGCGGGAGTCGGTTGTGGCCGGTGTGCCTGTGAGCGTGCCGATGCTCGAAATCCACACGGTCGGAGCGGGTGGCGGCTCGATGGCTCGATTCGATCCAGGGGGAATGCTGCGGGTGGGGCCCGAATCCGCTGGCGCTGATCCGGGACCGACCTGCTTCGGGCGAGGAACGATGGCGACGGTGACGGATGCCAATCTGTTGCTGGGACGTCTCGATCCGGTTAGTTTTCTTGGGGGCAGCGTGCCTCTCGATCGCGATCGGGCCGAGCAGCTGATGCGGGAGCAGAAGGGTTCGCTGCCGTCGCTGGAAGATTTCTGCGCGGGCATTCTGCGGGTGGTCGAGACCGAGATGGACAAGGCGATTCGGGTTATTTCTGTTGAGCAGGGTTATGACCCTCGGGACTTCACCCTAGTGGCGTTTGGCGGCGGTGGACCGCTGCACGCTTGCTCTTTGGCGCGGGCGTTGCGGATGCAGACAGTGCTGATTCCGGCTATGCCGGGGGCGCTTTCTGCTCTCGGCATTTTGCTTGCGGACGTGGTTCGCGATCATGCGCGAACGGTGATGGTGACGGGCGAAGCGATCGGTGACCTTGAGCCGTTCTTCGCCGAACTCGAAGAGAGCGCTCGGGCGGAGTTTGCGGCCGAGGGACTTGCGGGCTCGGGGGAATGCTCTCTGGACCTGCGCTACGCGGGGCAGGGATACGAGTTGAACGTTGCCTGGAATGCGGACTCTCCAGCGAGGTCGATCAGGGAGTTTCATCGGCTCCATCAGCAACGTTACGGTTTCTGTGAGCCCGATAAGCCGGTGCAAATTGTGAACCTCCGGTTGCGCATGGTTGCGGTTTCTGAGCCTTACACTCCAAGGCAGCAAGAGCTGGTGCCGGGCGATGGCGCGGCAGCTTGCTACGCCGAACGACCGATCTACTTTGGCGGCACGTTTTTGCCTTCGCGGCTCTATCATCGCGAGCGGCTTCGGCCGGGCGATGCGATTGCTGGGCCGGCGATGATTACTGAGTACACCTCGGCGACGGTTTTGCCTCCTGACTGCCGGGCGGTGGTGGATGGATTTGAGAACCTGACGATCGCGATTGGAGAAGGACGATGAGCGGGCAGGCAGTGGAGCAGAAGGTAGATCCAGTCGAGCTGGCGATCTTTCGCAGTGCGGTCCATTCGGTGGCGGAGGAGATGGGCGCGGCTCTGCGGCGGACGGCCCTCTCGCCGAACATCAAGGAACGGCGGGACTACTCTTGCGCGGTCTTCGATGCGGAGGCACAGGTGATTGCGATGGGCGATCACATGCCGGTGCATCTGGGATCGATGCCGATGTCGGTGGAAGCGGCGGTGGCGGCGGTCCGGTTTGCGCCTGGCGACATTGTGGTGCTCAACGATCCTTATGCCGGCGGGACGCATTTGCCGGACATCACGATGGTGCTTCCAGTCTTCCTTTCCGGCTCCGAGAAGCCTGGGTTCTTTGTTTCGGCGCGGGCCCACCACGCTGACGTTGGCGGCTCGTTTCCTGGATCGATGGGGCCGGCGCGGGAGATCTTTCAGGAGGGAATCCGGATCCCTCCGGTTCGGATTGTGCGCGGCGGTGCGGTCGATCGCGAGATGCTGGACCTGATCCTGCTGAACGTGCGGACGCCGCAGGAGCGCGAGGGCGATCTTGCGGCGCAGATTGGGGCTTGCCGGGTGGGCGAGCGGCGGATTCTCGAGTTGGTCGAGAAGTACGGCGAGGCTCGACTGCGCGGGTTGACGAGCGAACTGCTCGACTACTCGGAGCGGCTGGTGCGGACCGAACTGCGGCGTATGCCGGCTGGCGAGTTCTGCGCGGAGGACTGGCTGGACGACGACGGCGTTAGCGACAAGCCGATCCGGATCGCGGTCCGGATTCGGCTGGATCCGGAGGCGGCTTCGATCCTGGTCGACTTCAGCGGGTCGGCGGGGCAGGTACAGGGCAGTGTGAATGCGGTTCGGGCGATCACGCTTTCGGCTTGCTTTTATATTTTGCGGTGCCTTTTGCAGCACGACGCGCCAGCTACGGCTGGCATTTTGCGGCCGCTCACTCTGGTGACCGAGCCAGGCAGCATTGTCGACGCTCGGCCACCGGCCCCGGTGGCGGGGGCGAATGTTGAGACTTCGCAGCGGATCGTGGACGTTCTGATGCGGGCTCTCGCGCAGGCGATTCCGGATCGGGTGCAGGCGGCGAGCGCGGGGACGATGAGCAATCTGACCATCGGCGGGATCGATCCGCGGACGGGGCAGCCTTTCACTTACTACGAGACGGCGGCGGGCGGGATGGGCGCGCGGCCTGGGCTGGACGGGATTTCGGGCGTCCAGACGCATATGACGAACTCGCTCAACACGCCCATTGAGGCGCTCGAGTATGCCTACCCTTTTCGGGTTCGGCGGTACGCCTACCGGGAGGGTTCGGGTGGCGCGGGGCGGTTCCGCGGAGGCGATGGGCTGATTCGGGAGATCGAGCTGCTGGCTCCGGCGCAGGTGACGCTGCTGGCAGAGCGAAGGAAGTTTCGGCCCTGGGGCCTTGCGGGCGGCGGGGAGGGAGCGGCGGGTCGAGCGATAGTAACCAAAGCGTTAACAGGGGAGACCATTGAGCTGCCGGGAAAATGCAGTTTGTATCTCGAGGCGGGCGATGTTTTGCGGATCGAGACTCCGGGCGGTGGTGGGTGGGGCGCCGAGTAAACAGGTTACAGGGTACAGGTTACAGGGTACAG
>Ga0182015_10001640_pt1 | contig 29014 bp, 23 predicted proteins | sample 712P3MmetaG_FD_120478 | JGI IMG/M metagenome (GOLD analysis project Ga0182015, IMG submission 120478) | Permafrost microbial communities from Stordalen Mire, Sweden - 712P3M metaG | ecosystem: Environmental > Terrestrial > Soil > Wetlands > Permafrost | place: Sweden: Stordalen | collected... | reverse complement strand
CAAGAACAGCTCCGGATGCCCGAAAACACTGGCGATCAGGCAAGCCGGCTAGAAATTGGCGACGGAGTTGTGCCTTTTTGTGCCTGCGCAAGAAGTGGCCGTTCCCCGTAAGCTCTTGAAAAGGTTTGGCGTCCCCGACGGGATTTGAACCCGTGTTACCGCCGTGAAAGGGCGATGTCCTAGGCCAGGCTAGACGACGGGGACTGCGAGGGTGGGAATCGTTTGAACCCATCGATGGTATCAGTGCGTCTACAACAGTGTCAAAAATGTTTCTGCGGATAGCACAGCCATCAGCGAGTTCGGGAAATCAGAATTGCGACTCTGCTTATCCGCCCAATTGGTTGGCACGTAGCCGCATGTTCTAGAATTATTCATGTTGCCTTGCGGCGCGGGAGAATAATCTGTGGCTGATGCGCTATTTCTTAGCTTGTGGTTTCCCAGTTTTGAACTCGACGAGATGTTGCCGCGAGCCTTGGCGGTGATGCGGCAGTTTCCATTTTCAGCTGCGCAGCCCGGGATCAGCTATGTGGCTATACATCCGGTGTCGTGGAACGAGCCCACGATTTTCGAGCAGCGCTTCAGGCCCGATATCGCTCCCGAAGAAGCGGCGTTGCTGGCTTCGGACCTGCTCCATGAGGATTACGCTTATTTGTTCGAAGCCTACTGGGATCTTTGGATTTTCGACGTCAATGAGCAACAGTGGACACTGCAACCCTCGAAGGTAAAATTTCTGGTGCACGGCCTGGAATTTGATGACGGAGTTTATCGGCACGAAGGTCATGTGGAAGTCGATTTTGGCATCGATTCACCTTTCCTTCAGGACGAAGTGGAACTCGATGGCCAGGCTGAAACTCGAGTTCGCGCCAACGTGCAGAAGTTGGTAGATTTCACCAATAAGGCGGAAAAGAGTTCAGGCGCCAGCGGACGTTTGCTGTGGTCCGAGTCAGAAGAAAACTTCGCGCAGAAACTAATTGCCCGTCTGCAGAAGGTGCAGTAGTTCTTTCTAATGGAGGCCCGTGCTCCATTATTTCGTTCGGCCGCCTTCAACCTTCAACTTATCGCTGGCTCCTGCTTGGGCGGCGGCAAGACGCGCGGTCAGTACACGGAATGGGGAACAGGCCACATAGTCCATGCCAACCTGGTGGCAGAACTCGACCGACGAGGGATCGCCGCCGTGTTCGCCGCAAATTCCTACCTCCAGATTGGGGCGGGTTTTTCGTCCGCGTTCGATTCCGATCTTAACCAGTTCTCCCACTCCGTCGCGATCGATCACGGCGAAGGGATCCTGTTTGAGGATGCCTTCGGCCAAGTAGGTCGGCAGGATTTTGTTCACGTCGTCGCGCGAGAAACCGAACGTGGTCTGGGTGAGGTCGTTGGTGCCGAAGGAAAAGAACTCAGCGTCCTTAGCGATCTCGTCCGCTACCAAACAGGCGCGTGGCAACTCGATCATGGTTCCCACCAGGTAATGCACTTTTTTCCCTTTTTCTTTAAACACCTCTTCCGCTACTCGCCGCACGATTGCTGCCTGGTTCTCCATTTCTTTTACGGTTGCGATGAGAGGAATCATGACTTCCGCATGGGTCTTCCCGCCGTTCTTTTCCACGGCTACTGCCGCTTCAAAAATAGCGCGCGCCTGCATCTCGGTAATCTCGGGATACGTGATGCCTAGCCGGCATCCGCGATGTCCGAGCATGGGATTGAACTCATGCAGCTCTTCCACGCGTGCAAGTAGTTGTGGAAGGAGCTTCTTTAAATCTCCGATGCCTTTCGCGCCGTAATCACGGTATTCGTCTACCAGAGTCTTTTTCTGCTTGGCGTTCGCGCTGGGCAAGGTGGCAATGTCGACCATGAGTTTCTCACGTTTGGGCAAGAACTCATGCAGAGGCGGATCCAGCAAGCGGATGGTCACCGGCAGGCCATCCATGACCTCAAGCAACCCGATGAAATCGGAGCGCTGCATGGGCAGCAGCTTTTTTAAAGCGGCGCGGCGATCCTTCTCATTATTGGCGAGGATCATAGCTCGCATGTGTGGGATGCGATCCTGGGCAAAGAACATGTGCTCGGTGCGGCACAGGCCGATGCCCTCGGCGCCAAAGGCGCGCGCCTGTTTCGCGTCGCGCGGAATATCCGCATTCGCCCGCACGCCGATTTTGCGGAACGGCTCTGCCCAACCCAGGAACTTCACCAGTTCAGGATCGTCCGGTTCGGCGTCGAGCGTTCCGAGTTTGCCTTTGATCACGCGGCCAGTGGTTCCATCGAGCGAAATCCAATCGCCCCGTTTGAATACCTGGCCTTTCACTCGCATCTCGCCAGCACGTTCGTTTACTTCGATGTCGCCCGCTCCCGCTACGCAACATTTCCCCATACCGCGCGTGACCACAGCTGCGTGACTGGTCATGCCGCCGCGCGAAGTCAGAATGCCAGCAGCGACTTCCATGCCGTGAATATCTTCTGGGGTGGTTTCAGCTCGCACCAGGATGACGGGATTTTTGTTGCTACCGTGTCCCGCCTTTTCCACCGCCTCATCCGCGGTGAACACAATCTGCCCGACGGCTGCGCCGGGCGACGCGGGCAAGCCCGTTGCCAACACTTCAATCTTCACTCTCTTTTCATCGAGGCGGGGAACAAGGAAATCATAAAGCTGGTTGGGTTCGACGCGGAAGATGGCCTCTTCTTTCGTAATCAATCCCTCATCCACCATTTGGATAGCCACCCGCACCGCCGCCAGCCCAGTACGCTTGCCATTGCGGGTTTGCAGCATGTAGAGCTTGCCATCCTGAATGGTGAACTCGAAATCCTGCATGTCGCGATAATGCTTTTCGAGGCGAGTCGTGATTTCGCGGAGTTGGTTGTAAGCCGACGGCATGATCTTTTCGAGTTCAAGGATCGGCACCGGCGTCCGCACCCCTGAGACCACGTCTTCGCCCTGCGCATTCACCAGGAACTCACCGTAGAACTCTTTATTGCCAGTAGCAGGATTTCGCGTAAAGCCGACGCCGGTTGCGCTGGTGTCCCCGAGATTGCCGTAGACCATGGCTTGCACGTTCACCGCGGTACCGAGCATGTCATCGATGTTATTGATGCGACGATAGTGCTTGGCGCGCTCGTTCTGCCACGAACGGAATACGGCGTCCCGCGCCATGACCAGTTGCTCGTGCGGATCCTGCGGGAAATCACGCTTGGCATGTTTCTTTACAACTTTCTTGTATTCTTCAATCACTTCCTTCAACGCCTTGGTGTCGAGGTCGGTATCGAGCTTGGCTTTTTTCTGTTTTTTTTTGGCATCGAACACTTCGTCAAATGCGGACTTGGGAATTTCCAGCACCACGTTGCCGAACATCTGAATCAGCCGCCGATAGGAATCGGCCGCAAAACGGGGGTTGTTGCTGCGCTTAGCCAGCGCCTCCACGCTCTTATCATTCAGGCCAAGGTTGAGAATCGTATCCATCATCCCTGGCATGGAAAATTTCGCGCCCGAGCGAACGCTCACTAACAAAGGATTCTCGCCTGTGCCGAGCTTTTGACCCTGCAGTTTCTCAAGACGAGCCAACGCATCTTCCATCTCGCGGTCAACTTCTTGTGAAACGCCCCCGTGCCGCATGAATTCGCGGCAGGCTTCGGTTTGAATGGTGAAACCCGGAGGAACTGGGAGCCCGGCGTTAGTCATTTCGGCCAGTCCTGCTCCTTTTCCGCCCAGTTCATCTTTCATCTTGCCGTTGCCGTCGGCCTTGCCTCCGCCAAAAAAGTACACGTACTTGACGCGCTTCTGGCTGGATTGTTCTTCTTGAGTTTCAGGAAGTGCAATAGTGCTCACAAGTTTGTCCTCTCTTAAAAACTTAAGATATCTGATGAATGAAATGTTACTCTTCACGACCTCCGCAAGATGGGCAAAAACTAGCCGGCTTTGAAGGTACCGAGGAGACTATCCAGTTTACCCGATTACGGCATCTCTAAGCATGCGCGTGCCAGCAGGGAATGATGGGATAGTTCAATTGCCGGAAGAAGCCAGTCTTCGACGATCCCCGGGGCTCGCACTAGCGCAGCGTAATAAAGTAGTACGCGCTCATTGCGACGCCAATGGAAATCACTACGGCGCGCACTTTTCCGGGATCGGCTTTTTGCGCGTAGTGCGCGCCAAACCATCCTCCCGCCATAGATCCCAGAATCATCACCAGGCAATGCGGCCAAAACACCGCGCCCGCGAGAATGAATGTCAGGACCGCAGCGGCATTAATCACGGCTGCCAGTAAGGTTCTGATCGCGCCCATGGCGTGAATGTCCCGCATACCGAGGGCGGTCAACATTCCCAGGATCATGAATCCGATGCCCGCGCCGAAATATCCGCCGTAAGTCGCGACCAGCAGTTCACCGGTAGATATCAGCGCGATCGCCCGCCATGACGCGCTGCTCAAATCATCGACCACTGCGGTCTTGCCCGCGACGGTGCGGATTTTATTGCCAAAAGCAAACAGGACGGTACCGCTGAGCAGTAGCCATGGAATGAGGTGCAGGAAAGTGTGTTGCGGAGTCTTTAGCAGCAGTATCGCGCCCACCCAGCCGCCGCCGATGCTGGTCAGTAATAACGGAACCAACAAACGCCGCGGCACATTCAACCGTTTCAGATAAGCCGCCGCGCTAGCGGCCAATCCCGGCCACAACGCGACAGTATTGGTCGCATTGGCCTGCACTGCTGGCATCCCTGTAGATAGAAGGGCGGGGAAGGAAATGAAACTGCCGCCGCCCGCGACAGCGTTGAGGGTTCCACTAATGACTGCAGCGAAGAACAGAAAAATGGCTTGGTGTAGGTGCAAACCTAAGGTTTACCACGGAAGCTGGGCAGGAAAAAGCGGAACCGAAACGGATCAACGACAACAACACGGCTGCGAAGCCGTTCCTCTCTCTGAGATGCAGGGACTTTTCGGCCTCGCGAGCCGTACAGTGGGCAGTTTTCCCACTTGTTAGTCGGGAGTGTAACCGAGAAATTCCTGGCGGCCCTCAAAGATCTCAGCCAGTAGACTCTTGACCGACCGCTTTGCCTCGATTTTTCTGGGCTCGACGCTTTGAATTTCTTCTTCCTCTACCGGAGGTTTAATTTCCGGAGCGACGCATGTGCCTGCCATAAAAAGTTCTCCTTTCTATGAATGTATGAATTCGACGTCTACAAAACTCCCGCTACGTGTTTCTCTTCTTCGCTTACTCGGTCTGCTTCCGCGAGCGCCGCTGACAGCGCCATTCCTTCAGCCAGCCGGACTTCTTTCTCGACCCTCCTTCTGATCAACGGCCTGAGAATGAACAATGAAAAAAGTGATGCCAAAGCGCACAGGAACGCCGAGATATAGAAGGCGACGGCAAACGATCCGCCCAAATATGCTGCCAGCGCTGCCGCTCCAAATCCGGCAAAAACCGAAGCCAATCCCTTGGCCGTATACACCATGCCGTAGTTGGCAGAAGCGTTCTTGGGACCGAAAACATCTCCCGTGGTGGCTGAGAACAGGGAATAGATCTCACCCCAGAAAAGGAAGACAAATGAGAACAGCAACACAAAGGCGATCGGTTTTCCGGCAATTTTCGTCACCAGAAATACCAGGACTGCCTCGATGCCAAAGGTCAGAAACATCGTGTACTCGCGACCCAAACGATCCGAGACCGAGCCCCACAGGATTCTGGACAAAGCGTTACAGATTGATGTCAGAGTCACTGTCAGCGGAACAATCGCCAGACCCCAAACCCGCGCGTCGCTCACGTGGAGTGACTTGGCGATCTGCGATAAGTTTGCGGTAGCGATCAGTCCGCCGGCACACGCAAAGAAGAACATTGTGTAGAGCAAATAGAATTCGGGGGTGCCGAGAGCTTGGGTCCAGGTAAGATTTATCTTCGATTGCGCGACAGCCTTGTGCACCTGTTTGGCGCGCTGCTCCCATCCGGCAGGAACCCAACCGGCCGGTGGATGGCGAAGTATCATAGCGGCAACTAATGCAATGACGCCTTGGCCGATCCCCCAAACTGCCATGGCCCGTCCCCATCCCATGCTGTGAATGGAGTTGGCAATAGGTATGACAGTGAGAGCGGCGCCGCCTCCGAAGCCCGCGGCCGTGAGGCCAACTGCCAGCCCGCGCCGGTCAGGAAACCATTTCACCGCATTGGCAACGCACGAGATGTAAATGATTCCCGCGCCAGTTCCGGCGATCACGCCGTAATAGAGATATAAGTCAAACGGAGATTTGGCGATTGTGCCGCCCAACACCCAGCCGAGGGCGATGCACAATCCGCCGACCGTCATAAGCTTTCGGATGCCAAGCTTATCGACGAAATATCCAGCGACCGGCATGGGCCAAGTCTCAAATAAAATGAAAGCCGAGAATACAGCGGCAATTTTCGCGTAGGGAACTCCCGGGAATGACAGTTTCATTCCAGGGGTAAAAAGTGTGAAGGCATACTGGTAGTTGGAAATGAGAATCATCGCGACGATGCCGCACACCAGCTGGATCCAACGGTTTCCTGTAATCCTGCCGAGCGTGGGTTCGGTATGAACAAAGGAGGTCACATTCGTGGCCATGGTGCACCCTCCTGAATGGCAAATGTTTTAAAAGTCTTTTCTCTGCACTCCTGCGGAATGCCTCCGGGCAAATAAAAATCCCGCCCTCGTAGCGAGGGCGGGGGCGTTTAGTCGGTTTCCAGATCTTTCTGGAGCGGAATGACTCCCGGCACCAGCCACTTATTCCACATCTCGTCGATCTTGCTCTGGAAGTAATCGATATCGTCATCGATAAAGTGCGCGAACCTTCCTTGCTTGAGCAAGTAATCGCGAACCGGCAGGCGCTTGAATCTGCCGCTGGCAATCTGTTCGGTTTTGCCGTAGAGCTTCAGCTTGCCGTTTTCGATTTCATATAGAGGCCAGATGCCGGTGTTCACGGCCAGTTCGCCCAGTTCGAAAGAAAGTACAGGATCGAAATCCCAGCCCTTCGGACAGGGGTTGAGGCAGTGAATAAATGTTGGGCCGCCGATGGACAGCGCCTTGCGAACGTTGTTCATCGCCTGCAGCGGATAGGATGTAGAGATGGTTCCTACATACTTCACTGTGGGATGGCCAGCCGCGATCAGGGGCGCCATGTTTTTCTTCCAGCGGTGATTCATAATGCGCTTTACTTTTCCTGGCGTGCTGAACGAGGTGTTGACGCCATACGGCGATGTCCCAGAAATCTGGATATCGGTATTGGCATACGATTCGTTGTCGTACATCAGGATCAGCAGGTTGTAGTCGGGATGGCACATGGTGGCTGAGATCGCTCCCAGACCCATGTCCGCGCCGCCGCCGTCGCCGCAGAAGGCGATGACGTTGATGGGCTCGTCCTTCATGAAGCCCTTGCGCATCTGGACACGGAATGCTGCAGCCGCTCCCAACGCGCTCGAGCCCGCGCTCCCCAGTTGCGTGTGCATCCAAGGAACGCCCCAGGGCGTCGCGTAGTAAGAAGTATTAGCCACGTACATGCAGCCGGTGCTGCCCAGAACGATGGTCCTGGGGCCTGCAGCCTTCGCCATCAGTTTCATGATTTGCGCAGACTCGCAGCCCTGGCAGGTGCGGTGGCCGGATGTGTAATATTCCTCGTGTGGAACCTTCTTGACTCCTTTGAAGGGCTCCAGGTTTTGCGTCGGTTTTTCATCTACGAATGTGCTCATTTGTTTTGTCCTTTCCGGCTATGAATAACGCCATGCGTCGAGCTGGCGTTATCCCCGCAGCCCAATCCATTGCGTCAGCGGTTCTGGTTTGCCCTTTGCCGCGTTGAAGACTGTCTCCACGGTCTTTTCCACGTCCGGCACTGTGATTTCGCGTCCACCCAGTCCACCGATGAAGCCAATTACCGGCGGCCTGGTGCTGCTGCCGGTGTACATCGCGGACCGAACTTCCGTCGCCACCACGCCACTCAGGTTCGGCGAACCGAACGAGAAGTCGCGATCGATTACGCCAATGGCCTTGAAACGCTCCAGGCACTTGGCAATCTCTGGACCGGCAAACGGCCGGAACCAGCGCAGGCGAACGAAGCCAACTTTCTTGCCTTCTGAGCGCAGCTTTCGGATTGCGACCCGGACTGGCGTCGAGAGTGTTCCCATTCCCAGCAGCACGACTTCCGCATCTTCGGTCATGTACTCTTCGAAGAACGGGTTGCCGTACTTGCGTCCGAAGGTTTTCTCGAAGTCGGCATAGACTTCGCGAATGACGTCGCAGGCAATTTCGGTGACTGCGTAGTTCTGCCGCCGGATCTCCATCACCCAATCCTCGTTGGCCTGTGGGGCTACCGAAATGACGTTGTCGGGATGGAGCAGCAGATCGGCGCGGTTGTAGCGAGGCAGGAATTTGTTTACCTGCTCCTGTGACGGGATATGGACCAGTGCTTGCGAGTGGGTGAGGAACGCGCCATCGCAACTGATCGCCAATGGAACGAACATGCGGCGATCTTCCGCCACACGATAGGCGATCAAAGCAGTGTCTAACGCTTCCTGCGCGCTGTCGACCCAGGTCAACATCCAACCCAGATCGCGCACTGCCAGAGCATCGTTGTGTTCGACGCCGAAGGCGCCGGGATCATCGAGCGCCCGGTTGCCCACCATTGCGATCATCGGGATACGCAGAGCCGGAGTTACGGTCAGCGCTTCCATGGCATACATCCAGCCCACGCCGCTCGAACCGCAGAACACGCGCGCCCCACAAACCGACGCATGCTTCACGATTTCAAATTGTGAATGTTCACCTTCCGCCACGATATATTCGCAGTCCATTTCACCGTCTGCTACCAATTGGCTGATGTATTGCATAACCGTGTCGTAAGGCCGGATTGGGTAAGCCGTAACTACGTCGACGTTGGCCAGCTTGCAGGCAATCGCAATGGCCTCGGCGCCGGTAATCAGGGCTTCCTGCTCCAAGGGTTTCTTCTTTTCCTCAATCGGTATTGTTAATGTCGCCATTTCAATCTCCTTTGGTATTCAGGTTGCTCCCCTGCGGGGCATTAGCCTTTCTTTGCGACTTCCAGGGCCTCGGGGACCTGTTCTTGATATTGGCCGCGATAGCGGAAACCGTGCGATCGCTTTTCGATCGGCTCAGCTTTCTCAATCGTGGTTTCCAGCCATTTGAGGTACCCATCCTGATCTTTCTCAAATGCTGCCCATTGGCTGTCGTTGCCGCGGAACTCAGACTCATTGACCATGGTGACGCAATCTTTCACCGGGCAAATTTCCTCGCAGATACCGCAACCGCAGCAGGCTTCGAGGTTGACGTCGTAGGTGCCTTCGGTCGTGACATCGAACGCCGCATCGGGACAGTTCAGCCAGCACAGCGTGCACTTGGTGCAAGTGGAAAAGTTCACCACCGGCCGTTGAGTGCGCGTCGAGTACTTTTTGAACAGTTCGTTGCGAGCTGGCCGAAATCCGCCGACTTTTCCGGTGACGGGATCAGCGAACGCGCCGCCTTGCGGTTGACCTTTGATCGATACGCCGCACCGCATGTCTTCCCAGCGGGGCAGATCGAACTTGAACAGATCGTCGGGATTGCCTTCGCCCGCTTTTACTTCAATGCTGGAAAAGCGGTCGTAGGCATTGCGAGCGGACGTTACCTTCAGTGAACTCTTGAGCTTCTGGTTGATGAATTTCTCCACCGACTCGAAGGTCATCACTTCGGGCAGAACCCTGGCGATGGCGCCCAGGACACGCACGTCAGTGTGATCATCTTTGAAAACCCACATGCCGGAGAAACTGGTGACGCCCTTGATGATTCCGAGCTTGTAAGGTTCTTCCCGGCGGTGAATGTTCTTCAGTAGGGCGGGTGCGTCGTCGCGAGAAATCACGATGAGCGTGTGCCCCGGTTTCAATGCCTGATGCACCGGCTTCAACCCGTACCAGGCCCACGACTCCGCACCCTTGCAGAGCGTGTCGTCGAGAACCACGGTCAGGTCGACTTGTTTCGGTTCGTATTGCGCCATTCCGGCTTCGAGGGTCTGTTCATCGTCGGCGACGATGGCGAAACTCTTGGCGGGAATGCCGTTCCTTTCCGGAGCATCTCCATAACGGCCGAAGGAAATACCCAGCTTGCCTTGGTTGTGCGCGGCGAGAACGATGTCGCGCGTGATGTTTTTCGCCAGGGTCTTTTGAAAGACCCCACGGTAAACGACTTCAACCGCGAATAATTGGCCCATGTGGCAACCTCCATTCTTTAGTAAAGCTTCTTCAATACGACTTCTTCGATCTCCTGCAGGTGCCGGCGCATGGCCGCTTCCGCGGCTGCGGCGTCTCCCTGCTTCAAAGCAGAAAGAATTCGGTAGTGTCCGGCGAGCGATTTTTCCTGACGTCCGTCAGCTTGCAAGGAATGCTCGCGGGTCTCGCGCAACAAATCCATCAACACATCCACGACTTTCAGGAGCACGCTGTTATCCGACGCCAGGGCAATGCTGTAGTGAAACTCAGAGTCCTCTTCGATTCCGAGTTCGCCCTGGCGCACCTTTGCCTCTTGGCGTGAGAGGATGTTTTTCAGGTCAGCGATTTCATCAGAAGTCGCGTGACGAGCGGCGCGCGCAGCCAAGGGCGGCTCGATCATCTTGCGCACCTCGAGCAATTCGCCAATCATCTTTCGCTTTTGAATTAAGGCAATAGCTAGCGGAGTCCCTGCGCCTGAAGCAGGATTGCAAATTAATGTGCCGATGCCCTGGCGGGTTCCAGCAAACCCATGAGTTCCAGACTGCGGATAGCATCGCGCACCGAGCCTCGGCTGACGCCAAGCAGTTGCGCCAATTCACGTTCCGGGGGGAGCAAGTCACCCGGCGTGAGATCCTCTGTGATGCGCCGTTCGAGTTGCTTGGCGACTTCCTGATAGACCTTGCTTCGAGAAATCGCTTCGAATCCCAGCGTCGGTGCTTCAGTGTTCGCCATGGGCGTTGGTCTGATGACTGACCAATCCATTTCAGGCCAGAACCCAAAATGGCGCAATGACACAAGTCACCTATGGATGTGACGATATTGCGAGAGCCGGAACCCGAGATGCCATCCGCGCTGAATGGGCTGAACAAGAAAGTCTTGATTCGTAACAGGGGATGCCTTCACAGCTTGCGGAAAAACGCCAGGCGTCGGAGTTTTGAAGGGGCACGGCTTCCCAGCCATGCCGTAAGTCTTTGAAAACGGTGTAAGGCTCGGCTGAAGCCGCGCCCTTTCAAGGCTCCAGTCGCCGGGGCGAAGGTTTTTCGCAAGCTGTTCAGGCACACCGTGAGTCGCTGCAAATAGTTTCGGCGAGGAAGCGAAACTGAAGAAATGTCGCGGAGGACAGTCTGCGCTAATGGGGTACGACGAAGCGCGTCTAAAGCCCTAACCGACTCCGTCAGCAGGGAATTCAGAAATTGCTGGAGCGGAAGCACGGGCGGGGACGCCCGCGCCTACAATTTCATCTACGCCGTGATGAGCGACTCCAAGGCAACACGGTTCGGGATTACCAGCGTGCAACCATTTTGTTGGATGAGGCGCTGTTTCTTGAAACCCGCGAAAAGCCGGCTGACGGTTTCACGTGAGGTGCCGATCATTTGTCCGATTTCCTCATGGGTCAAGGCCAATTTAACCTGCGTGGGATTTGTCGCTGTTGCGTTCTGGTCGAGCCATCCAACCATGAGCCGGGCAAGTTTTTCGCTGGCGGAATCGGAAAGTATGAGATCGCGGATTTCGCGGCAGGTGCATGCGTAATCCTGGCTGATATGTTGCGTCACCCAGAGGGCGATTTCGCCGTGCTGGCGCATGAGGCGGAGCAAGTCGCTTTGCCGCAGGAAACTGACCTCACATGGTTCCTGGGTTTCGGCGGTCGCTTCATATTGGCGCCCTGAAACCGCGGCGGCGACTCCCATGGGGTCACCGGCGTCGACGATGCGTAAAATCAGCGTGCGGCCGTCACTGCCACAAATCGAAAGCTTCACTCGCCCCCGACGTACGATGAACACTCCACGCGGGGCCTGGCCCTCGGCGAACAATACCGCTCCCGTGGGATAGGTTGTAGTCAGGGCTTCTTGCTCTATGGCGCTGGCAACGGCTGCCGGAAGATCGCTAAAGGCTTTATCTGCTACCGCATTTTTGTTGACGTTGTTCACGATGTGTGTGGCCATTTTGTGCCTCCGCTCACAGCTACTATGGCAACTGCCTGGCCATACTTTTAACGGTGGTTAAAGTCCGCTCGAAGAAGGTAAAGTCAACAAAATAAAGCAAGTGGCGTGCATTAAGCCAAGTTCATGGTTCTGAAAACTGCGTGCTTTCACACACCGCTGTGTGATCTCAATCACTGACGCAATGGTTATGCGACCGAAAGCTGTCAGCTCTCAGCCTTCAGCCGTCAGCTCAAAAATAGCGATTTTGCTTTTCGGGTGGGGTCGAAAGCTGCGGCGGCGATCGTCGAAAGGCACGAATCGTGTCAGGCTGTTTTCGACGTTTTAGCCCAACGCAGTGTGGATCGTATTCAGCAACGCGGTTCGGCTAAAGGGTTTTTCCAGAAGCGTTATCCCTCGTTGCAGAACCTCGCGTTCGGCCATCTGCTCGCCTGTGTAGCCCGACATATATACGACTTTCAGCGCGGGATGTGATGCATTCAGGTGATCCGTTAGTTCAGGACCGCTCATTCGGCGCATGACCACATCGGTTAACACAAGATCAATTCGGCCACTATAAGACTGCACCCATTCGAGCGCGGATTTCCCGTCATTCGCTTCAAAGACGGTGTACCCATGCTCCTGCAGCAATTGCCGAGTGAGGCTGCGCATGATTTCATCGTCTTCCACCAGAAGAATCGTAATCCCTTCTCGTTTCGGAGTGACGGTCTCCGCTTCGGCCTTGAGCCCAGTTCCAACTTTGTGTTCTGCGTTGGGAAGATAAATCTTAAACGTCGTACCATGACCCGGTTCGCTGTAGACGAGGATGTGCCCGCCACTTTGTTTGACAATGCCGTAGACGGTGGCCAGCCCCAAGCCAGTTCCTTTGCCGACTTCTTTGGTGGTGAAAAACGGTTCGAAGATGCGCGATATGGTGGCTTCATCCATTCCGACGCCGGTATCGCTGGCGGAGAGCTGAACGTACTTTCCGGCGGGCATCGTCTGGTGCCGGTCGGCGAAAGCTTCGTCAAATCGCACGGTGCCGGTCTCGAGAATAAATTTTCCGCCGCGAGGCATGGCGTCGCGGGCGTTCACGGCGAGGTTGATCACAATCTGGTCCAGTTGGCCCGGGTCGGCCTCGACCACGGCAGTGGGTGATTTGGATGTGACTAAAATCTCTACGTCGTCTCCCATGAGTGGACGCAGCAGCTTGCTGACGTCTTTCAAACGCTCGTTCAAATCCAGAATACGAGGTTGGACGGCTGAGGTCCGGCTGAACGCCAGCAGTTGCTTGGTCAACAAAGCTCCGCGCTCGGTGGCTTTCTTGATGTTGTCGACGTAAAGCGACGCATCAGCTGCTGGATCGATGCGGTCGCGGAGAAATTCCCTGCAGGCATTGATAATTGCCAGAACATTGTTAAAGTCGTGCGCCACTCCGCCCGCGAGCCGGCCAATCGCTTCCATTTTTTGTGCCTGCCGAAGCTGACTCTCAGCCCGTTTCTGGTTTGTAATGTCGCGTGCGATGGCTGATGCTCCCACGATATTGCCAGCAGCATCGCGCAGAGGGGCCACGGAAATAGAGACGTTCAAGTGGCGTCCATCTTTGGTCACGCGCACCGATTCGTAGTGCTCGGTGCTTTCACCCTGGGCAATCTTTTTTAGAATTTCCGAGATTTCGTCCGGACGGTCGGGAGGAGTTAACAGGGAAATGTTTTTTCCCACGATCTCTTCTGCCGTGTATCCGTAGATATTTTCCGCCCCGCGATTCCAACTGGTAATAATGCCGTTCAAGTCTTTACTGAGAATGGCGTCCTCGGACGAATCGATAATCGAAGCCAGCCTTGACCGATATTCGCCCAGTTGCTCGGCAGTCCTCCGGTGCAGTTCTTCGTTTGCCCTCCGCAGTTCCTCTGCGATCCGTTTGCGGTCGCTGATGTCGCGAATCGCGCTCAGCACAAACGTACCCTTCTCGGTAGAAATCGGGCTAAGACTCACTTCCACCGGAAACTCTGAACCGTTTTTTCGCCTTCCGTGCAAATCCAGCTCCGCTCCCATTCGTCTGGTCTTGGGGGCATCGGCGTAATTCTCGCGGTGACGCTTGTGTTCCCTGCGATAGCTTTCGGGTACGAGTAACTCGACCTTCTGTCCAACCAACTCGCCACGGGCATAGCCAAACAATTCGAGTGCCTGTGAATTCACTTGAACAATGCTGCCTTTGTAATCGACGGCGACGATGGCGTCGGGAAGCGCCTCCAGAAGGTCACTGGAAAGCAGCCCCTCGACCGTGGTCTCGGCCCGGTTTGTCGGCGCGGATGGACTGTGATCGAGCGAAGGTCGAGACATAGTATCCAGCTTCAGACTAGTGTGGTCCTAATCTATGCCCGAAATGGCCTGCCTGTAAAGGTAGACAAGGCGAAAGCATGGGCGCTTTGGCTGCTCAACTGGCTATTCCCGGCGAACCAGATTCATTTCGTGTGGCTGGCAATTCGTGGGGCGCGTGCGCGTCGTCAGCGAAGTTTCTGGCAGGGCTTACATTCATTCTTAGCCGGACAAGTGCCGCTTGGCCCAATCCTGCTCGTAGCATCGCGCCTCGCCCGGTTGCCCGCATTGACCATAGTAGCTTTCGTCCCGGTCTTAGTTCGTGGCTTTGCCTGGTTCGTGAGAAGCCCTTAGCCAATCGTGGTTCGCCGCCTGGCTGGACAGAACTGGCTCATGGGCTGGCTTTCGGCGTACTTCCTGCCACGAGCTTCTGTCTGGCGTGATCCACGTCAGCGTTTTATCGCTTGTGTCATTGCGCACTGTGATGGCGGGCATTCATCACCGCGATATTGCAAACAATCGTGCTAAATTGACTTCGCCTGAGCTCCCGGCATTCCAAGCGATTCGGGTTTCTAGGCCGAGGGCCCCCGCTTCAGACCAACTCCAAGTCATATAGGAAAGGAGCACTACCATGTTTGCCCGTATCCTTGATTTTGAAGTGAAAACGGAAAAGAAAGAAGAATTCGTCAAAGTAATCAAGAACCAGGTTCTGCCCATCCTCAAAAAGCAGAATGGATTCCTGGAGATTCTGCCCTTTTTCCCGGAGAAGATGAAGCAGAACAAAGTCGTCACCATCAGCCTATGGACGACCAAACAAGATGCAGATCGTTATGAGAGAGAGTGGTATCCGCAAGTCTTCGATACTCTGAAGCCATTCCTGACCACACCGGTCGTGACGAATTACTACACGCTCGAGACCACGCTGTGCGAGCATTTCGTCGACACGCTGGCTGCCTGAGAGGTGATTGACGTCGCGACGAACGTTAGTGAAACCCCGGGGCGAAAGCTTCGGGGTTTTGTGTTTCAAATGCTGCCCGACACCCACGCGGTGAAGTGTCCACGATAATTAATACCTATCAGCGCGATAGAAATATTGCGTTTGACGGATCTTTTGATCTTTTCAATGGGGGCAAAATTCTTTCCCAGATGTGCGGATTCCAGCGTTCAATCCCATGAGTTCCTGGTTTGATGTCGGCTGAGCTGAATCGTGATTTTGCGAAAGGTTCTTCTGTTCGAACTTCGGTAACTCCAGATAAACGAAGTAACGCTAAGGTCGTAATTGTCTCTGCCGATTACAACCTTATTTCCCCTATCTACGTCCAAAGTCCGGGAAAAATCTGTTCATGCCCAATCGAGCGAGGCGGTTACTTTTGTCAGCGATTCTCGTTGCAACCGTCATAAGCCACAATATCGTCTTCGCTCAATCAACTCCCATTGGTTCTCGCGAATCTTCTGGCCTCACCTACCACCACAGCGTCTCCGAAGTGCGTCTGGTGTTTATCGCCACCGACGAACGCAATCACCCGGTGAGTGATCTTCAGAAAAATGACTTTGCGGTGGTCGACGATGAGATGGTAATCAGAGATTTCCGCAGTTTTACTCGCGCGGATTTAGGCAACCTGGACGTTATTGTGCTCATGGATTCCAGTGAATCAGTGTGGCCGCGTTTGTCGGAGCAGGTTGCGGATGTTCAACAACTAATTCTTCAATGGCCGTGGCGCTCAGGAGACAAAGTCTCTGTTCTGTCATTCAGCGGAATGCAAACCCGCCTCATCTGCTCGGAAGATTGTCGCAGCTCGTTCACCGCGGACCGCGCTTATCCCTCGTTCCACGGGGGCGCGACACCTTTATTTGACGCGCTCAAAAAGGCGGCGAACATTCTTAATGCGAGGACCCAGCCCGATGTTTGGCGCGTGATCATACTTTTTTCCGACGGCGAAGACACCATCAGCGCGGCCTCATTGCAGGAAGCATTAGGCGCGATACAGACTAGTGAAGCGCAAGTCTATGCGGTCGACAATGGGGTTTCAGTAAAGCCCTCAAACGGAACTGCAATCCTGCAAAAGATTGCGGCCGACTCCGGCGGACGCTATCTCCGAATCAGGGACGGTGCTGTCAACGTGTTCAACAGTGTCATCGACGATTTACATTCCGCGCGTGTGGTGACCTATGCGTTGCCCGCGGCCGACGCGGACTTTCACTCCATTCATATCCTTCCCACTCACAACCTCAAACTGCAATTTCGCTGCCGCAGCGGCTATTATCACCCCGCCAGCAGCGCCGTTACCTATTAGGAGGAACGTCCATGAAACGCGAGTTCTGGTTGATTTCGTTGTTTTGCTTTTTGCCGGCTTTATTAGCCGCGCAGATTGGAATTTATCAACAGGGCAAAGTCGTGAGGATGCACATGGGAGAGTGCATTCCCGTCGGGCACGGATTCATGTCGACATTGGGCGGTGCTGCAATGCCGACAGGACCGGAAATGTGCCCGGAATACACTCTGGTATCAGATAAAGTGGTATTTGTCATCGTGGGGAAATCGTCAAATTCACTGATCCCACTGGCCGAGACTGTCGACTTCCGTTTCCACAAGAATGAGCTTGCGGTTCGTGTCAATGATGCCAAACGAGAGGCAAAGTTCGACATTAAAGATATGGTTATGCGCTCCGAGTGGGATAGCGTGCAGCGCCACATCGAGGAAAAACTCAAAGAGTCGGACGATCGTGAAGCGGAAGTGCGGCTGCACTGACCAACCGGTTTCGTTTTTCGTAGGCTGGCAGTCTCGGTTATGAGTACCGAGTGCGAACAGGGCTGGATCGGATCTGATTCCTTGGGCCTAACCTCGTTGTCAGACCCGTTGATAATCCAGCCCTGGCCGTCCTCGTTACGCTTGCTGAGTACAAGCTTTTCGCCACAGAGGCGCAGAGGCGCAGAGAGATCACAAATCAAAAGATTACTCTGTGTCTCTGTGCCTCTGTGGTGAATGCAAGCCGTCCGAGGAAGGCCGAACCCTTAAGCCCCCCGCACCTGGCGCACGATATCGCGACTGCGCCGTGAGACTCATTTCTTCTGGTGATAGTTGATCAGGCTGAAGAAACCGCCTTCTCCGTTATCAGCCACTCCAAGAACCTGAACCGCTCGCGCCCAGCGCGCGTGCCCATAATGTCGCAGCAAGGCCGCCGATCCCAATTTAACTCCAGCATCCAACGTGAAGAAGGTAGCGAGTCCCGCTGTCGAGCCCATGAATGGCCGGGCGATAGGATCGTTCTCACGAAAATCAGAGCGCTGCATGTTGCGATACGTTGCGTAAGCGTCGGTCGCCGATGCTGCCAGTTGCGAAACCGTCCATCGATCAAGATGGAAAGGCTGAGCCGCGCAAGTGCCGGTAAGCAACAGGACAGAGATTAGTTTCATTGGCATGCGATTGTAGGCTTCTTAACCCTTTTGTCCAGCATTTTTTGCACTCTGTCTCGCCTGAGTAAGCATTTGCTGAACTAGGTCTTTCTGCGGAAAATCAGGGTGATATCGCAACAATTGTTCCCATGCGGTTATCGCGCCGTTAACATCGTTCTTGCCTCTCCATTTGATAATCCCGATGTTCATCAGCGTGCCGGCGTGTTTCGGATCGTAAGTCAGCGACTGATTTAGTTGCGCCAGAGCTCCATCCACATCCCCGGTGTAGTACATGCAAGATGCGTAATCGGCTCGCACCCCCAGGTTCTTGGGATCGTACTCTAGAGATTTTTCGAAGTAGCCCTCCGACTGTTTGAACTGGTGGGCGCTCTTATAGATCAGGCCGACCTGGTTCCAAAGTTGCGGATTCTTCGGATCCGATTTCAATTTCGCCAACAGCGGCTCAGCTTTCTTGTCTGCCATGCGCTGCAGGTCGTCCAGACTGGGTATATCTTTTGGCGTTGGCTGCGCGGATTGTGGTTGGCCCGCAGAAGCCGTTTGGGCGGAAGGCGCCGCCGCGGCGGCCGAAGGCGCTTGAACCGGAACGGATGCCGAACCTCGCAGTAAATAGCCTGCCAGGAAGCCCGTTGCCAGGCACACTGCACACATCGTCAGCAAGGGCCGTGGCTGCCAAGCCAACTTGGGTTTGGCTTGCGGGCTCAGGTCACCGACCATTTCGATTCCTACTTTCTTTCATCAACTGGCTCGCTTTGAGCAAACTCTGGAGCGCGGTATTTACATTTGCACCGCGATTGCCAAACCAAGCCCACGAAACAACCCTGATCACAGATTTGTTTTCAGTAATTTATCTGTCGAAAGCGATTTGAGAGGAGGAGTATTTCGGGTGTTTGTCCGCACTGCGGGCGCAATTTGCCGCGGCCGAATCTCATTGTGAGTTACTTTCCCTTGTGATGACCCATGTTTTGCATGCTTGAAACCGATCCATCCGCATTGTGTGCAGTCAGGTGGCAGGTCAAAACGCAAGTGTTGCTGGCCCGGCTATAAGAAATCGGAGCGCTGTTATTCTGGCCCACCACGTTGATATCAAAATTCACCAGACGCTCGCCCGACACGCCCGGCGCCACCGAACCCATGCCGTGCGCCGTGTGGCAGGTGGAGCATGAGAAACCATCCTGAGAAATGTGATTGCCGTGATGAGTGAAGCTGAAGTTATTTACCACGTTGCTCAGGTTATGGCACTTGGCGCACATTCCATAAGGTCCGTTTAAGCTCAGGTCAGGATTGGGGAACGTGTTCGTGACCTGGCCGCCGGGCACCGATGCCTGACTGAATTGGTAATTGTGCTCGAGGATGTGCGAATACACCGAGCCGTGAGGACCGTTTGGCCCAAGTCCGCCAAACTCGCGATTGTCGTCGCTGTTATGACAATCGCTGCACAGAATCCGCACTCCCATTAAGCGCCCCGCGGTGCCGTTCTGATTCAACATGTTGGTCAACAAGCTGGGCTGGGGCAGGGGGCTCAAACTGTCATGGGTCACAGGATGGCTCGAAGTTGCACTCGCGCTGAACTCCGGAATTACATTCAAGGGATCCGGCGCCGAAACCAGTCTGGTAGGCGCGTATCCGTATATGAGCAATCTCTGCTTCCCGACGCTGGTGCCGTGACAGCGCAAGCAGTTCTCATACTGATTGATGGCAGGAAGTACGACCGTAACTCCATCGCTGGCGCTGATCCCGGTTACGTTGGCTTGCGAGGGGCGAATTGCCGGTGGAACCGGAAACGTGACGACCTGGTTCGAGCCGTGAGGGCTGTGACAATCCACGCATGTGGCGTGGCGATTATTGTTGAGCACGGGAACTTCAGCCGCATCATGGAAATTGGCTCCCGCAGGCAGAGGATGGCCCACTTTCGCAATTTCAGCCATCACATTCGGCGCCGCAGGCGCCAGCAAAGTTCCGCCGTTGTGGCAAGTCACGCAATCCTGAGTCACCGTATCCGTGCCCGGCATAGGAGGGTTAGCCGGGCGGAGCAGCCGCGCCGGCGAAGTTGAGTCGTGGTCCATATGGCACGAAGTGCAAGCGTTCAATCCGACTGTGCTGTATGAACCAACATGCGCATTAGCGGCTGGCTGATTGGTGGCAGTTTGATGAATGCTGCCGGTCCAACCCGCCAGCGGATTCGGCTGTCCTTGAACCACGCGATTGGGATCGTGACAGGCCAGGCACATCTGTCCGTTCGAACTATCGCGCACCAGAAAGTCCTGCGCCATTTTATCCGTGGCCTGCACATGCGGGTTGTGACAACTTGTGCATTCAATGTTTCCCTTGATCAGTTTTACCGCGCCGGTCGGGTCCGCCGTCTTGCCCTGCGAAACTAACGACGCCACCAGATTCGACGCGTCCTTCATCGGCAAAACCAGGCTGAAGGGATGCGTTCCACCCAGGTTGGTCCCAAACGAATCAATTCCGTTCATCGATCCAACCATCGGCAAGGGGCCATAGGCTGCCGACTGTCCCACGGCTACAGTGCCGTCGTGGCAGCTCAGGCACAGACTGCTGGTGACTCCGAGAGTCGGTTGCGTGTTGCCCTGCTCGACATAGGTCGTGCTGTTATACGGCGTGTAAGTTGATTTGGAGTAAGTCTGATTCCACAGTGGCGATATTGCCCCCAGTCCACTATGCGGTGCGTGGCAGAACGTGCAACCCAAACTTCCCTGCGAATAAACCGATGCTCCGCTGGGCAATGAGAGATTGTGCATACCTAGCACATCGGCGGGCACCTGCGCGAATGTCAGGCTTTGAGCCAGAAACACGACGCAAGCCGAGGCTAAGAACCATTTCATGGCTTTGCACCGTCAGCGGTTTTCGCCGCGGCGTAGTAATGAAACACTTCGACCCGATGATTGAAGGAGTCGACCACATAGACGTGATCGCTGTTGTCTATTTGCAATCCGGTGGGCAACTGAAATTGCCCGGGACCGCTGCCGCGCTGCCCGAAGTAATACAAGAGCCGCCCCTCGCGGTCGAAAGCTTGCACCAGGCCCCACAAGCCATCTACCACGTAGAGATGTCCTTCGGAATCGAAGCTGATTCCCTTAGGACGAAAGATCGATCCTGCACCGTCGCCAATCTTTCCGATGGAATAATGAAAGCTGCCGGAGCGGTCCAGCACTTGAACGCGAAAATTCATGGCATCGACTACGAACAGCTCCGTTCCGTTCAGCCGTAATTCCGTCGGATAGTTGAATTCGCCTTCAGCAGTTCCGGTTTTGCCAATCGTCGCCAGCACGCTGCCTTGCATATCCAGGACAAAGATTTTGTTGCGTAAGGTGTCGGTGATGAAAATACGCTGCGCCGCCGAATCAACTGCGATTCCCGTGGGACGCTTAAAATATCCTTCTCCGCCTTTGAGGCTGCCAATCACGCGCCTGAACTTCAACTTGGCGTCGTATACGAAAATCTTGCCCGCCTGCGAATCGGTTACGTAAATATTGTCCTCTGCATCCACCGCAACACACTGTGGCGAAAGCATCGGATCTTTGCCGTTATCTTTGCGCGAAAGAAACTTGTATTTCTTTTCGGTGAAGTCGAAGACATGAATGCCGTCAGCTCCGGTGTCGGTTACGATGACGCGGCCGTGCGAGTCGGTAACGATGCTGTAAGGATTCACCAGAAAGTGGAAGTCAGGTTCGCCCGCGATCACATCGATCACGCGAGTCCAGAAGCTGCGCTTCGGTTTGACTTCGCGTTCCAGACTGAAGCTGCGTTCGAAGGTAAGTTTGCGCCCTCCGTCCAGCAACAGGTCCGGTGGCGCGGCTAGCACGGTCGCGGGCTTGCGCTGTTTTCCGGCGGACGCAGGCAACCATAGCAGCACCAGGAAACTGGCGACCAGGAAACCTCTTCGCAAAAATGTGGTGAGCCGTCTCCTCAGAACAAATCGAACCATCTCGACACCCCAACAAAATACGAATTCGCGGTTCCCGGCGGGAGCCCACTTGCGCTGACTCCCTGAGAGAACCTGGTGTACCCGGCTAAAAGGCCAATCCTTCGGAGACGATACTGCATTTGTGCATTGACAAGCTCGGTGTTGTTGCGCGAAGGCGTGGTACCGCTGAGCGTATCGCTCAGAGCCCGGTTGTAGCTTCCCGAAATTGTGAGCCGCCGCACCGGCGTTACCGAGAAGCCTCCACCATAACTATCCCCATTAAAAAGGATGAGATTGCTCGCGGTGATGCCGGGCGTCGGAGGAAGTGGAACCAGTCCGGCGCTAGTGAGGATTGACTGTCCATTTGCCTTGGTGTAGTTGCCAGTGAAGGTGAAGCGCCGCGAACTCAGCGAAGTAGAATAGCTCGAACTATGACTGCCCGAGCCGGCGTATTGGGCGAAGCCGCTGCGGCTGGCGTTGTAGGTCGAGAGCCACGCGTACCCACGTCCGAGGCGTCGCCGCAGTCTGGCGGTGTAGTTGTAATAAGAGGTCGTATACGTAATTAAGACCGACTGGACGTTTTGCGCATAGCTGAATGTTCCTGACGTCTCCCAGCCTTTGATACGGTGGAAGTAATTCACATTGCCGACGAATCCCACCGAGTTGCTGCCCGCCGCGTTTGAACTTTCCACCACCCCCGCGGAAAACGTAAACATATCCAGAACCCTGCGATTGTAATTTAGCATTCCGCTGATGTAGGTTCCCGTATAACTCTCGCCGAAATAATGTTGCTCATAATGAGTGGCTTGCGCATCAGCGGCCAGAAAATTGGTGAACTGATAGATCCCGCCTCCGCCGTACTGCAACGAGTTCGAACCGCTTCCCAGATTGATCGGAGTCTGCACCGCTCCCGTATTGACAAGGTTCTGTTCCAGATATCCCGAAAGATTGTTGGTATAAGTTTCATTCATGAAGAAACTGAACTTTTGCGTGGGATGAAACGTCGCCCCTGCGCTCTCAGTGCTGGTGTTGTAGCTGCTGGTGTTGTCGTTGACTCCCGAGAAGTCGGTGGTAGCCTGCGACTGATTGTAGCTCGCGTAAAACGAGCCATTAATCGGCAGATTGCGATTCACGCCAAACCCGTAATCGTGGCCGCTGGTATTCGAAACCGATTCCTGTTCGCCAGCGAGAAATTGCGGGTAGGTGGCATCGAGGCTATTGTGATCGAAGAAACCCGTCAGCCGGAAACCCTCGATCGCGTAAGTAGATCGCAGATTGAAAAGCTTGGTATCCGAACTGCTCTCCTGATCCGTGCCGTAAACTGTGCCTGAGCCGTTACCCTGCGAGTACCCAACCGACAGAGTGGGCAAACCCGGGATCAGCGCGCTCCAGCCAATGCCGAATCCCTCCCCGCGGCCGTGAGTTGTGAAGTCGGGTTCGCCGACCAGCCCAAATGTTCCGGTGCTGTTGTAGTCGTCGCGGTAGGTGATTGACCCAGGAAAGTGGCTGCCGGTGAAGAGATTGGCCGTCGCGTTGACTCCACTGGCGCCGGTTATCGATTGGAAGTCGGAATCGGCGCGCGACTGATTGTAATAAGGGGTTATGTTGAACGAAAGAAAATTCGGGGTGTAATAAGAGCCGGCGACATTCCCGTTGAATCCAAAGTCGATCCCATGATCAGATTGAATTTGCGCTGAGTCTCCGTAATCGCCGGTGTAACCGGCGGTGAACAAACCGCCCGCCTTCATCCGCAGATTGTCGCCCACCTGCAGTTGGGCCGAGGCCGTCGGAAGCATCGCCAGGAGCAGCAGTCCGGCGATAGCTGAAGCAAGCCTCGTTATGGTGCCAGCATTTTCCACCCTCGTAAACCCCTCTTTGCCTCGGCCAGCTATATATTCTGAAAGGCACAAAGGTTGCCACTCCATGCGGATTCGGGCAAATCATTAAGAATTGATAATGAAAGGGTTACACCGGTAACTGGAGCAGTCCAGATCAGGAGTACGGAAGACCGCTGCGTGATATCCCACGCTCAGCGAGTTTAATTCCACAACAGTAGGAAACGGGACCAAGGCAGGAGTATCACCACATCCCCACAGAGCCACAGAGAACGAAGCCAAAAAATAAAAAGGCAAGGGCTTTCTCTGTGTCTCTGTGACTCTGTGGTTACGTCCTATACGATTTCGATCTTCGCTTTGGCACGCAGGCTCTTCGCCAGATTCGAGCGCAGACGTTCGTACTTGCTCTTCTGCAATTCCGTTCGAAGATCTTTCTTAACCTCAGGCAGACTCTGCTTCTGCGCCGGATTGTGCGCATTCAGCCGGAAAATAGTGAACGCATTTTCAATCTGGATTACTCCGCTCACCTGTCCCGCCTGCATGCCTAGCGCCGCTTTCACGAATTGCGGCGGCAACTTGTCGCGGCTGACACTTCTGTGGTCGCCCATGTTCACGCGAAAATCATCTTCGGAGATTTTTTCTGCCAGCAGCCCAAACTCCTGGTAGCTTTTGGTTGTCTGCGCCTGGCGCAGCGCCTCCTCGGCACGCTTCCGATTCTTGCTGACTGCATCCGCAGTCACCTTCTGCGGTGGGAGAATGGAAATACTTTGAAAATCGAAAGATTCCGGCTTTTCAAAGCGCGCGGGATTCTTGTCGTAGAAAGCTTTGATCTCCGCCAACGATACTGCGGATTTGTCCTCCACCTCGGTCTTTAACACTTGCTCGATCAGCAGCGACCGGTCGATCCGCTTGCGCAAAACCTGACGCGAGCCGTGCATCTCCATCTGCAGATACTGCTGATACTCGTCGGGGCTGTGAAACTGCTTGCGAAACTCAGCTTCGGCACGATTGATGTTCTGGGGCGAAACTGTCAACTTTCGCCGTCCAGCTTCCTGGTAAACCAGTTCTTCGAAGATGATCATCTCCAGCGCGCCCTGCCGGATGGAAGCCTCTTGCGCCTTGGGAAATCCATTGTGCTGTCCGGCGTAAGGGAAGATAGTGAGCATCTCGCGCAGTAGGTCGCGGTCGGTCAGGACTGCGCCGTTCACCCGCGCCACCGGCTTGTCGGTAACCTGAAGGGAGGTTGGTGATGAAGTCGCCGGCTGGGCTGGTTGCGTCCCCATCTCGCTTGGTGCGTGAGAGGCTGTTTGCGCCCCAACTGCGAGAGCCGTCATTAGTAGGAAGATTGCAAGATTATATTTCATAATTCCTCACCCACCGTTCAGAAAAAGATCAGAAAAAAAGGGGAGAGATTTTTCTCTCCCCCGGTTCAGACTGCCGTTATTGGAACTGGGCCGTGATGTTGTTGGTGTTGTTGGCTTCGTTCGCTTCGCCAAAGTGGCATTGACGGCAGAACTCTGTCGTCGACGGTGCCGACGTTTGGGCGTAGGTCTGTAGGTTCGGGTTGTAGGGACCATTCACGAAGAAGTAGGTGGCATAGAAGCCGCTCGTGTGGCCTTGGATTGGGCTGCTGGCGCTGGCAGTGTAAACCGTCATAACGTGCTGATTGTGGCAGGTGGTGCAGACCACAAAGGGTTGACCTGCGCTGTTAACGCCGTATGGAAGAGAGTATTTTCCAGGAGCGAGCGCTGGCCATCCGTAGTTGGCTACAAACTGCGCGTATGGGCTTCCGGGTGTAACTGAGAAGCTGGTGCCGCTCCATACCAAGCCGGGCTGCGTAGTGCTGATAGTGGCCTCTACGCCCACCGGGTGATCGTTGGTGTAGTTGCCGGCCGTGGTTCCATCATTGCCGAGCAGGGTTGGAATTGGCTGGCTGCCATACGTAGTGTTGGTTAACAGGCCGATCGCTTGTTCGTACGATTTGCCGGTCATCATGTTAGAAGCGGTAAGGTTTCCGTCGTGACAGCTGAGGCAAAGCAGGATGCCGCCGACTTCGATGCTGCCGCTGGTGATGCTGTTGGGCAGAACTTCTACGTACTTTCCACCGTCGCCAAATCCAACCGCCTTGCCATACAGTGGGCTGGCGTCCTGGCCCCACAAAGCATAGCTTCCGGCATCAACTGCGCCGCCGTGACCGGAACCGAATGAGCCGCTGTGCGGAGCATGGCAGCCAGCGCACCCGCGGCCTTGATTGTTATGCGCGCCGAGTACGTCGACCGGTGACGACCAATTTTGTGCCATCATCAGTCCCGCAACGGCAAATACGAAGATAACTAGTAATATTACTTTTTTCATTAGAAAAACCTCCTGTTTAAGTTGCGAAGCGTTACAACTCTCGGAGGCTTAGGCCCTGGGCTGCAACTTACTTACAGCCGCCCCCTGCACGGTGTTAATGCAACTGGGCCTCCCAAGGCCACATGATGCCGTTATCGCCATTTACTGTTATGTAAGTGTATGTATATAAACATATTAGCTGGAATACATGAGGTATAAGTTCCAAAATTAAAATTAGCCTCCAGTGCGGGAAAAGAACCAAACTCTCGTAATGCATTGGTGAAATTCCGCAGTAGCTTACTCGGGCGCCCACCAATCATGTTGCGAAATGCAACAGGATGGTCGGTTACAAAAAACTGAAACCGGCTGCTTTTCGAACAGGGATTGGCTTGATTCGCCGATCGGACTCAGGTAGCGTATCGACTTCGCACCCGGCGGCTCACCGTTAACTAATGCTTCGATACCTGACGTATCGCGTTTTATACACGCTGCCGGTAGTCTGGCTGGTGGTATCGCTGGTATTTCTTCTCATTCATCTGGTCCCCGGCGATCCCGTTCTGCAGATGCTGGGAGAAGGCGCGCCGGCCGCCGACGTCCAAGCCGCCCGGCATGCCTACGGCCTCGACGTCCCGCTGGGCGAGCAATATGTCCGCTATTGGAAGGGCGTGTTGCACGGCGACCTCGGGCCGTCGCTGCGTTTTAATCAAAATGTCGGCACGCTCATTGCGCAGCGCTACCCCTACACTCTGCAGTTAACCCTCGCCGCTTTGCTGGTCGCCGTGCTGCTCTCGATTCCCGCCGGCGTCCGCTCCGCCCAAAGACGCAATCGCTGGGATGACCGCCTGCTCAGCGTAGTCAGCCTCTTCGGATTATCCTTTCCCAACTTCGCCCTCGGGCCCATCCTGATTTTGTTTTTTGCCATCAAGCTGGGCTGGCTGCCGGTTTCAGGCTCAGGCACGCTCGCGCACTTAGTGCTGCCAGCCATCACCATGGGCGGAGCATTAGCCGCAATCCTTACCCGAATGGTGCGCACCTCCATGCTCGAAGAACTAAGTCAGGACTACATCCGCACCGCCCGCGCCAAAGGATTGCCGGAGCGCACAGTAGTTTATCGACACGCCCTGCGCAACGCCATGATTCCCGTAATCACGGTTTTAGGATTACAATTCGGCGCACTGCTGGCAGGCGCTATCGTCACTGAAACCATCTTCTCCTGGCCCGGCATCGGCCGCCTGACCATCCAGGCCATCGGCAACCGCGATTACTATTTGGTGCAAGGATGCATACTGGCGATTGGCCTAACCTACATCGCCGTGAACTTCCTGACGGACTTGTTGTACTCGGTAGCGAATCCGCGAATCAGGCAGTAATCACCATCAATTACTCATCCCGACCGGAGCATTGCGATTGGCCATCAATCGCAATGCGCAGTGGAGGGGACCTGCTTGTGAAGCCCACACCCGCAATCGCTTCACCGGCGCTGGTTTGACACCCTTTCGCGTCCACTCCTATACTTGCTCCGCGCCGCGAAGTCCCGTCTGAGAGGACTCCCATGTTCAAACACTCCCTCGCTGTTTTCCTGATTGTTGCGTCTGCAACCTTGTGCTTTGCACAAGATCATTTGACACAACCCAAGCTCACCCCGCAAACCAGCAACACTACGCAATTGCTTATTGCGGTGAGTCCGGTGAACTCGCAGATAGTTTGGGCGGCCGGCACCGGCGGTACTTATGTGGTGACGACCGATGGCGGAGAGACCTGGAAGGCTGGTGTAGTCCCGGGCGCTGAATCTCTACAGTTCCGCGATGTCCAGGGTGTGAGCGATAAGATCGCGTATCTATTGTCCATCGGAAATAACACTGGAGATTTCCGCATCTACAAAACTACCGACGGCGGCGCCACCTGGAGCATCGAGTTCAAGAACCAAACCAAGAAGGCGTTCTACGATTGCTTCGCCTTCTGGACGCCGGATCGCGGAATCGCGCAGAGTGATTCGGTAAACGGAGTATTTCCTGATATACGTACGATCAATGGAAAGACTTGGAAGAGCATAGCCAAGGACATGCCGCCCGCGCTGAAAGGGGAAGCGTCGTTCTCCTCCAGCGGCACCTGCGTCACAACCCAGGGAGATAACAACGCCTGGATTGCCACCGGCGGTTCGAAAATCGCGAGGATCCTCGCCACCACCGATGGCGGCGACACGTGGAACGCCTATGACACGCCGCTCGTCAGTTCGCCTACCGCAGGTGGATTTAGCGTAGCCTTCCGAGATTCCATGAACGGCATCGTCGGCGGCGGTGACTTGGCCAAGAAGGATCCCAATCACGCCCAGACGGCTACCTCGCATGATGGCGGTAAGACCTGGAAGCTGACCAACAAGCCTCCAGTGAAAGGAGCCATCTTCTGCCTCAGTTACATTAGTGGCGCGGGATTCGGCGACGACGAAGACCGAAGCCACGGCGACCGCACAATCGTAATTACGGCCGAGACGGCGCCAAATTTCACCTCGGGGGCCGGCGCCTGGTCACCGGATGAAGGAGATACCTGGATCAAACTACCTAAAGAAGTGAGTGGCTACTGGGCGGTGGCTTTCGCCGATCCGCACGCCGGATGGTTCGTGGGTAACAGCGGCAAGATCCTGAAGATCAGTTTCGAATAAAACGTTACGATCCCACGATTGATTCAACAACAGCGTCGTGAAACTTGGGGCGCAATTGCTTGATGGCCTGATTGCTGCAGTCAGGCCAGGTGCGATTGGTTAGCAATGTCACGGAGAGCTGGCGTTCCGGATCGATCCACAACGACGTTCCCGTGTAACCAAGATGGCCGAATGAATTCGCTGAGAAGTATTTTCCCGATTGCGATGGTGACGAAGGCGTGTCCCAACCCAGCGCGCGGGAAGTATTCAAAGGGGACGATTGGCGCCGGGTGAACAGCGCCACAGTTTCAGGGCGGAATATCGGGCGACCGCCGGACAGCATGGCGTGCGCAAAGATGGCCAGATCTTCCGCAGTGGCAAAGAGTCCCGCATGACCCGCCACTCCGCCTAGCACGCTGGCATTCTCATCTTGCACTTCTCCTTGAAT
>Ga0182015_10001638_pt1 | contig 29018 bp, 25 predicted proteins | sample 712P3MmetaG_FD_120478 | JGI IMG/M metagenome (GOLD analysis project Ga0182015, IMG submission 120478) | Permafrost microbial communities from Stordalen Mire, Sweden - 712P3M metaG | ecosystem: Environmental > Terrestrial > Soil > Wetlands > Permafrost | place: Sweden: Stordalen | collected... | reverse complement strand
GCGCGAGGCGACCGGGAAATTCTCGTTGCGCGCCTTGGTCTCCATCTGATCAGGCGCGTCGAACTCGCCTCCGAGCGGGAGGCCTGATTCCTTCGTAGCGAGCCGCTCGGGCACGTCGAAGCCGCCTCCAGGGGATTGGCCTGATCCAATAGACACCATCGGTCTACTCCTTCGCGTAGCGCCGATGACTACCAGTTCCACCTTTGTTATACGTGCGGATGCTCCCACGTCAAGAGATGGCGCCGCGTTCCCCACTAACCGGCCGCGCTCGCGGCGGACCGGGACTGGCACCATTGCCCGGGCGAATCATCCCGCCACCTGGGTGTTCCGGGCGGCCGGGGGAGCGTCGGCGAAGGGGGCTACCCGCAGAACAATCAGGAGGACGACTGCTGGGAAGTCGCGGCCGACTCGAGCGTCGGGCGCAGCAGGCCGACCATGGCCGCGTCCACGACGCGCCGGGCAGCCGGCCTCGCCGCCTTGCCCCGGGTGCGCAGACGGGGCACCACCCGGCTGGCGAGGCCGGCGGTTATGACGCCGACGACGCCGACGAGGTTCGGCTGGTGGCGCAGCTCGCCCGTCGCCACCTCGAGCAGCAGCGGGGCCATCGGGCCCAACAGCAGCTTCAGCTTCTCGATGGCCTGGTGCTCGCTCATGGGCGCGGGCAGCTCGTCGAGCTGTTCGCCCACCGCGTCGACGGTGGACCGGGCGGCCGCTAGGAAGACGGCTTCTTTCGAGTCGAAGTAGCGGTAGAAGGTCCCCTTGGCGACGTCGGCCGCGCTACAGATGTCGGCGACGTTGACCCCGGCATAGCCATGCAGGGCGAAGGCCTCCCGGGCGGCGGCGACGAGCCTGGCCGAGACCACAGCCGGGCCGGAGCGCTCCAGGTAGGCGGCTATAACCTCGTCCCAGGTCTCCTGGGAGAAGTCTCCCTCCCGGTCAAAGGCGAGCAGCTCGGGCAGCATCTCGCGGATCGCCTCGAGGGGCAGGTTGCGCTGCTCGCGGAGCAGCCGGATCACCTCGAGCGCCTCGACGTGGCGCTCGTCGTAGAGGAACCGGTTGGAGGCGAGCTCGGTCACCTCGGGCAGAAGTCCGAGGTGCCGGTAGTGGTGGATCGTCGGCACCGGCGTCCCGGTCTTCTCGGCGAGCACCGAGATCGTGAAGCTGGCCTCGGGCACAGGCAGGCAAACCTCCGGGCGCGGCGGGGTCCCCGGAGCCTTCGGGCCCACCGTCGTTTCCGTGCCACTCCAGCGGCTGCCTTCCACCGGCCCTCTCTCGCTTGTCGTCCGGGTCGTGCCGATCAAGATTCTATTTCCAGATAGTTACTGGATCGAGGCGCCCGAGGCAAGAGTTGGCTTCGCGGCCCACTTTTTTCGGCCCGAGCACTCTCACGAGCTTTCCGGCCCGCGACCCGGGCCCGCAGCTGGCCCGCGGTTGGTGAACGGAGACGGCCCCGTCATTCTGAAGCCAATTCCGGCTTGCCAAAAAGATAACCCTGACCTGCCTGAACGCCGACTTGCCGCAGGCGCTCGAGCTCCTCTTCGGTCTCGATGCCCTCAGCCAGGCTCATCGCCCCCAAGCGGTCCGCGAGCGCCTTTAGGGCCGAGGCCATCGCCTCTTTCATCGGATCTGACTCGATGCCGTGGGTTACCTCGATGTCGATCTTGATGATGTCGGCGTGGACCTCGAACAGGCTCGAGAAGCTAACGTCTCCCGACCCGGTGTCGTCGAGGGCGATCCTCACCCCCCGCGCGCGCAGCTTCCCGACGGCCTCGCTCACCTCGTCGTAGCTCTCGACGGCGTCGTTCTCGGTGATCTCGAGGACGACGCGCGCCCCGTCAACTGCCGCGATGACGTCGCGGAGCTCTTCGGAGGCGGCGGTCTGGGGGGACACGTTGAGGGAGATGAACGCATCGGAGGGCAAGCTGTCGAGCTCGGCGATGGCCGCGCGGATGGCGGCGATCTCGACTGCGCGCAGCAGGCCAAGCTTGGCGGCCTCGACAAACCACGTCCGCGGCGAGACCGTCGCGTCGCCTTCGAAGCGTGCCAGGGCCTCGTAGCCGATCACCTTCGTCGTGGCGAGGTCGACGATGGGCTGAAAGGCGACGCGGATCGATCCGCCCTCAGACACCTCCTCGAGGCGGCGGCGCACCTCCGCGAGGCGCGCCTCGTCAGGGCGAGCGGCGCTGTCGCTGTCAAGTGAGTCTGACGGCGCGGGCGATCTCGCGGAGATGGGCCCGGGTGCGAGCTCGGCCGAGCTCGGCTCGGGTGCAGGCTCGAGGTCTTCGTGAGGATCGGCCACCAACATCCCCTTTCTCACCCGGTGCGGCTTTTCCTCGGGTCCCCTTGGCTTATCTATCGTCAAAGCGTGCACGTCACTTGAGAACCCGACCCGGACCCCCTTTCGAAAGAACATGGGACCAGCAAGTCTTTGCTGGTGGCCGCCTCGTCGCGGGCGGCGTATTTTGGCCTTAGCGCTGACTCTTCTGCGGGGCGAGGTACGCTCCAGGCCCGTCATTTGACGGAATTGGCGCAGCTTTCGTTGGAGGTCGAATGAACCTGCTGCTGGTGACCCTGGATCAGTTCCGCGGAGAGTGCCTGTCGGCCGCAGGCCACCGCCTCGCCCGCACGCCGAACCTTGACCGGCTCGCCGCGGCAGGCGTCCGGTTCGACCGCCACTACAGCCAGGCTGCGCCGTGCTCGCCAGGGCGTGCCTGTCTTTACACGGGCACCTACCAGATGAACAACCGTGTCGTCGCCAACGGCACCCCGCTCGACGACAGGTTCGACAACCTGGCCCGCGCCGGCCGGCGGGCAGGGCTCGACCCGACGCTATTCGGGTACACCGACCAGGGTGTCGACCCGCGCACGGTCCAGTCGGCCGACGATCCCCGCCTTTCCAGCTACGAGGGCGTCCTGCCCGGATTCAGGGTCGAACTCGACCTGAGCGGTGGGCACGGGCCCTGGATCGAATGGCTGAGGGACCTCGGCTACGACGTGCCGTCCCGGGTCGACGATGCGCTCGCGAGCGAACCGGACAGGCCCGAGGACGTGGGTGTGTCGGCCTTCATCACGAACCGCTACATCGACTGGCTGCAGCGCCAGGACGGGCCGTGGTTCGCCCATTTGAGCTATCTCAGACCGCATCCCCCCTACGCGGCCGCGGGACGCTTTGCGGGTGTTGTCGACCCCGACGAGGTGGACCTGCCCCTCACGCCCGGTCCGCACCGGCCCCGGTTCCACGAAGAGGCGCTGCAGCTGCCGGTGGCCACCGCCCCGCGCGACGAGGGCGAGCTCCGGCGGATGCGGGCGCAGTACTACGGGATGATCGGCGACGTCGACGAGCAGTTCGGCCGCGTCTTGGACGCCCTCGGACAAGCCGGGCAGTGGGACGACACCTTCGTGCTTTTGACCTCGGACCACGGCGACCAGCTCGGCGACCACGGGCTCGCGGGCAAGCTCGGCTACTTCGAGGAGAGCTACCACGTCCCGGCCATCATCAGAGCCCCGGGCCTCAAAAAGGCCCATGGGAGCGTGGTCAGGGCCTTTACCGAGAACATCGACTTCTTCCCGACGATCTGCGAGGCGCTCGGGATCGAGATCCCCGCCCAATGCGACGGCCTACCGCTGACTGCCTTTTTGGAAGGACGCGATCCTCCCTGGTGGCGCCCGGCGGCCTCCTGGGAGTTCGACTGGCGCCACTTGAGCCTGCCCGGGGGCGCCTTCGAGTGGCCCTGGGACCGGAGCCTCGAGCGGGACAACCTGGCCGTGAGGCGTTTCGACGAGGCGGCCTATGTGCAATTCGGCGACGGTTCGTGGCGCTGCTACGACCTCGAGGCCGACCCGACGTGGCGAACCGAGGTCGAGGACTGCTCACAGATCCTCGGTTATGCCCAGTCGATGCTGGCCTGGCGAGGCGAGCATGCGGACCGCAGCTTGACGAGCTTCCTCCTTGAAAATGGCGGCGTCGGCCGCTGGCCGGCCGGGTCAGTGCTGTCTAGATCGGATTGATGGAAACGTAGTTGGGAAATTGGCCTTTGTTGGGTTCAAGTTCCCGCACCTGGGGCCGACAATTCAGTAGATGAAACACCCCTCGATGTTTGACGCTGAGGCCGAGGCCTGCGCGGTGGCCGAGCTCGAGAGCGCAGAGCAGTTCCGGTCCCTCGTGGCCAACATCCCAGGCGCCGTCTACCGCCGGCAGTACGCCGAGCCGTGGACCATGATCTTCATCAGCGATCACATAGAGGTTCTGACCGGCTACCCGGCTGCGGACTTCACGAAGGACGCGAAGCGGTCCTTCGAGTCGATCATCTGCGTCGAGGACCGTGACCACGTCAGCGCCGTGATCCGCGAGGACCTGCGCCGGGAGGGCTCGTTCTCAGTCGAGTACAGGCTCGCTGACGCGAGCGGCTACTACCGCTGGGTAGCCGAGCACGGCCGGACCGTGGCGGGCCAAGACGGACGACCAGTCTTCATAGACGGGGTGATATTCGACCTCTCGGCCCACAAGGAGGCCGAGCAGCTACAGGGCGCGGCGCAGGCCCGGCACCGGCTCGGGCACGACTCGCTCACCTGCCTTCCCGATCGGGCCCTCATCCGCGACCGCCTCCAGCAGATCCTGCTGCGAGCCCAACGCGACGACGATCTCGTCGCGGCTTTCATTGTCGACCTGGACAACTTCCGGTCCATCAACGAGCGTCTCGGACAAGAGGCCGGGGACGAGCTGTTGAAGGCCGTGGCCGGCCGTCTCATGGGCGTGCTGCGGGCTTGCGACACCATCGGCCGACCGAGCGGTGACGAGTTCGCGATTCTGGCTGACGGGCTGTCGCTTTCAGGGGGCCCGGAACTTCTCGCCGAGAGACTCCGCGACGCCTTGAAAGAGCCCTTCCGGATCGAGGGGTTCGACGACATCCCCCTCTCGGTCACCGCGAGCATCGGCATCGCCACCAACGAGGGCGACGAGCCCGACGACCTGCTCCGTGACGCGGCGATCGCGCTGTGCCAGGCCAAGGCGCAGGGTCGCAACTGCCAGGTCAGGTTCAAGCCGACCATGAAGACCGCCGCCATGGAGCGCCTCGAGCTCGAGACGGACCTGCGCGGGGCCCTCCAGGAGAACCAGTTCTTCCTCGTCTACCAGCCCGTGTTCGAGCTGGACAGCATCGGGGTCTGGGGCGTCGAGGCCTTCTTGCGCTGGCGGCACCCCGTTCGGGGCATCGTCGACCCCGAGTACTTCACCCCTGTGCTCGAAGACACCGAGATGATCGTCCCCGTCGGGTCGTGGGTGCTCAAGCAGGCCTGCCGTCAGGCCGTCGCCTGGCACCGGCTCGGCCACGATCTCGTGATATCCATCAACGTCTCGGGCCGCCAGCTCGAGGTCGACGGCTTTGTCGATCAGCTGCGGGACACGCTCTCGGCCGCGACGCTCGAGCCGGCCTCGCTCATCATCGACGTGGCCGAGTCGACCCTGGCGAAGGCCACCCGGCCCGTCGAGTCGCGCTTAGCCGAGCTCAAACAAGCCGGCGTGCTCGTCGCCGCCGACGGCTTCAAACCGGCCTCCTCGAGCGCGGACCTGCACCGGCTCCCCATCGGCGCGGTCAAGATCGACCGGTCCTTCGTCGCCGCCATGGCCGATTCGCCTACGGCGATCGAGTCCATCGACGCCCTGCTGGCACTTTGCCGTCAGCTCGGCATCGAGACCTTCGCCGAGGGCATCGAACAGGGCTGGCAGCTGGCGACGCTCCAGAAAGAGCAGTGCCGGTTCGGGCAGGGATCGCTCTTCTCCCATCCCATCGCGCCAGAAGCCCTGGAGGCGATCTTGTCCCTCGAGCCGCTGTTTTCCTAAAAGGCCGTTTAGAGCCGTCCCGCCTCGACGATGCGGCGCAGGAATTGCTGGGTGCGGCTGTTCACCGGCGCCGTGAACACCTGCTTGGGGGGTCCCTGCTCCAAAATGACGCCCTCATCGAGGAAGCAGACACGGTCGGCTATGTCACGTGCGAAGCCCATCTCGTGGGTGGCGATGAGCATTGTCATGCCGGCCGAGGCGAGCTCTCCGATGACGCCGAGCACCTCGGCCACGAGCTCGGGATCTAGAGCGCTCGTCACCTCGTCGAGCAGCATGATCCCGGGCTGCATGGCCAGGGCGCGGACTATGGCCACGCGCTGCTGCTGGCCGCCCGAGAGGCGGTCGGGGTAGTCGTCCTTTTTCTCCGACAGCCCGAAGCGGGAAAGCAGGGCGCGACCGCGATCTTCTGCGTCATCACGCGACAACCCGAGCACACGCGTGGGCCCGAGGGTGATATTGCGGAGCACGGTCATATGCGGGAAGAGGTTGAAGGACTGAAAGACGATCCCTATGTGGCGCCGCACGGCGTTCTCGTCGACACCCGCCGAGGTGACGTCGTGGCCCCAGAGAAAGATCCTCCCCTCGTTGACGGGCTCGAGCAGGTTCACGCAGCGAAGCAACGTCGACTTACCCGAGCCCGAGGCCCCGATGAGGCAGATGACCTCGTGCGGGGCCACCGATAAGTCGATGCCGCGCAGCACACCGAGGTCGCCGAAGGACTTGTGCACGCCCTCGAGGCGGATGGCCTCTTCGCCCGCGGCTTGGTACTCGCCGGGCTCGCCACCCTCGAGCCCGCCCGTCGCCCCCAGCCCGGTCATCTGATGGCACCGCCCCCGGCCATCCTGCGGCCGACGTCGCGGGCGATGAGGTGATCGGTGAAGCGGGCGAGCGGGATCGTCAGGCACAAGAACAGCAAGGCCGCGACCGTGTAGGACGAGTAGACGAAAAGCGTCGAGCTGTCGATCTGTGCCGCCCTGTTCGCCTCGATCACCGCCCCCAGGGTCGAGACTAAAGCTGTGTCCTTCTGCAGGCTGATGAAGTCGTTCAGCAAGGGCGGGATCACGGTGCGGACTGCCTGGGGAAGCACCACATAGCGCAGCGACTTCCACTGCGAGAGGCCGAGCGAGCGGGCCGCGGCCACCTGGCTCTGGTGCACCGAGTTGATGCCCGCCCGGTAGACCTCAGCCACATAGGCCGAGTAGGACAACACGAGCGCCGCGATCCCGTAGACGAAGTCGGACTGGGTCGAGATGCCCCTTATGTAAAGGGCCGGTGCCCCAAAGCCGATGGCGAAGATGACGATGATCAGGGGCACGCCCCGAAACACGTCGGTGTAGATGACAGCCAGCATGCGAAACGGGAACAGGACGGGATTGCGCAACTGCCGCAGCACGGCGATGACAAGGGCGCAGAACAAGATCAGCACCTCGGCTATGAGGAACATCTCGACGTTCAAGATGAGCCCCTTGCCCACCGAGTAGAGCCCCTTGCTCGGATCGCCCCGGAATGCCTGCCACATCTGCTGGGGGTTGAAGAAGGTGTGGCGCACTGCGGCCGCCCCCGGCGCGAACACGAAGAGGACGACGACCACGCCGAGGAACACGACGGTGCTCACCGTCGAGACCGCGGCTGCTCGCCGCCCGCCGAAAAGTCGCGAGCCGCCTCCCCCGGCCGCGAAGGCACCCGGGGGCGGGGCGCCGGCGGCTAGAAGGATCTGCTCGTCGAGGTAGGCGCCCTCGCGGCTTCCTCTTAAGGGCACCGGTTCGCCATGCAGCCGCGATTTAGGGCTTGATGGTCGGGACGGAGGTGTAGATGTCGAGCCATTGGCGCTGCAGCTTGGCGAGGGTGCCGTTCGCCTTCAGCTTGTCCAACGCCTTGTCGACGCAGCCGACGAGCTTGTCGCCCTTGGCGAACAGCAGGCCGTAGTGCTCGCCCGTGCTCGGGAACTGGCCCACGAGCACAGAATGCGGGATCTCCGAGGAGCTTATGTACTGGGCTGTCGGAGTGTCCGCGACGAGCGCCTGGATCCGGTCGTCCTGCAGGGCCGACTTGGCGTCGTTCAGCGTGTTGAACACCGACGGCTGGTGGATCGGGCGCAGCTCGTCGTTGATGAAAGCCAGGCTCGTCGAGCCGATCTGGTCGCCGTAGACATAGGTGCGCAGCTCCGCTGGGCTGTGGTGCTTCACAATCGGGCTGGCCTTCAAGGAGACGAGGGCTTGCTGCACGTCGTAGTAGCTGACACTGAAGGCCACGACCGTGGCGCGCTCTGAGGTGTAGGAGATCTCGTTGATGTCGAAGTCGAAGCTCTTCGGCCCAGGCGCGAAAGAGGCGTCGAAGGGCTCGACGGTCCACTTCACGTGAGACTTCGAGAAACCGAGGTCCTTGGCCACCGCGTAGGCGACGGCGCTCTCGTATCCCTTGCCGTTCGACGGTGTGTTGTTGACGAACCACGGGTCATAGGCGGGGCTGTCGGTGGCGACGGTGAGGACGCCCTTTTTTAACAAGTCGGGCTGTACGGCCCCATAGCTGCACGAGGCGGCACCGGCCACCGTGGTCGTCGAAACCGGGGCGGCTCCCGACCCGCGGGCCGCGAGACCGACTGCGAGCAGAGCAAGCACCACAAGTACAACGGATTTACGCATCTTGCACCCACCTTCGTCACGAAAACGGTCTTTACAATCGGCTCCGCCCGTACTGCAATCAACCTGAGCGTACCGCCGCGCCGCGACCGCGAGCCGGGTATGGCAACGAAGTTCCCCGACTGAGCTATTGACGACGCCCGGATGGGCGAATACGGTGGCGGCACTTCACTTGGACGCTATGAGCGAAGGCCGTACCCGGCGCCACCGGGGGGTCAAACGCTGGGTACCGCGTGGGGAGGGCGCCGACGGGCGGCATTTGCCGCACTCGGCGCCCTCACCACCTTCAAGGCTCGATGCGTCCGGCGCCCCGCAAGAACGCGCCAGGACGCCTTTTCAGCCTCGGCCCGCGGCGATGTCGCTGGCGATCTGTTCCGACATCTGTTTATACCTGCTGACCTGCATGGCCCGCATCGACGGCGTCTGTCCGAACACGAGGACGAACATAGCCTCGCGAGCAAGCCGCTGGGCGTGCTCGCTCTGAAGCACCGACCGCCCCCCGCCGGAGGCGACGAGCGCCGAAGCGGCGCGGACGGCAAGCTCGGCGGCCCGAGAGCGCGCCTCGATGACCGTGTCAGGGCTCGAGGTGTAAAGCAGGCTGCGACAGGCGGATATCTCTTCGTCGAACAGGCCAGACCCGATGAGCAAAGAGCAGCGGGCGGCAAGGCCGAGCGGGAAGGCCCCGTTGCGCCACAACCCGGCGGTGTCGCGCTCGACGAAGGCTTCCATCGGCTCGATCGAGGTGAGCCGCTCGGTGGCAACGGCGTGGTCGTCGAAGACAACCCTGACGGTCGCGCTGGCGTTCACGGCCGTAAGCTCGAGCCTTTCCACCTGCAGGGTCGCCGCGCTCGCCGCGTCCACCAGCAGCCATACGACGTTGCCCTCGGTGTCGCGCGCCGCGGCGTGGATGACGTCGATCCGGCCCCAGCCGGTCACCCAGGGGGCCGAGCCGTGCAGCACGTAGCCGTCGGTGGAGCGCCTTGCCGTCAAGATGGGAGGGCCGGGGCGCCTTAGCCCCGCGAAGGCCACCCCGGCGCGCCGATCGCCCGCGCACAACGGGGCGAGCCACTCCTCCCGCAGCGTTTTCGACTCGGCCTTCGCGACCGCAAAGATGGCGCTGTGGTGCTGGGCCCAGACGAACGCCGTCGTCAGGCATCCCCCGGCGAGAATCTCGCTCACCTCGGCCCCCGTGGCGCGATCAGCATCGAGGCCGCCGGCCTGCCTGGGGCCGAAAAGGCCGTACAGGCCCGCGTCAGCTAGGGCGTCCAGGCGGTCTTTCGGCACGAGCCGGCTCGCGTCGGTCTCGAGCGCTCCGGGGAAAAGGACCTCATCTGCTATCTGTCGGGCCCTGTCGACGATCTCGGACGGGTCGCTCACGCATCTCGACGCTACCGCCCAAGACCACCACCGAACGTCCCCGGTCAGCCGGGGTTGCCGAGCAGCCGCCCGCCCGCGGCGCTCAGGACGCGCTCCTCGGCGCCCGCCAGGGCGTCGTCGGTCACCGTGCCCAGCCAGATGAGCATCAGCCAGTTGCTGCCGATGACGACGCCGGCTTGGGCGGCCGACATATGGCCAGGAGGGCTTATGCCGACCGCAAAAAATGCTCCCGGGAAAGCGACAATATTGCCATGCCCTCCTTACCTGCCCGGCGCCGCAGCCGCTGGACCTCGTTCGTAGCCAGCGAGGCGGCCGCTGGGCAAATCGCACGCGGCCTGCACGAGGAGGCGAACCCGCGCCACCGCCTGCGCGTCGAGCACGACGACCGGACCTTGTTGATCCACCTCGCGGACGAGGCGGGCGAGGGCTGGACGACAATCGCCGTCGACCGACGCAGCCGCCGCGCGGCGGTGGCCCACGGGTCTCGCCAAAAAGACTCCGCCCGCCTCGCCCACGAAGACCTTTATCGCGCATGACGGGGCGTGGTTGACTGCTGCGATGGCGACCTGGGTCTGCATCGAGAGCGCTCCGCATCGCGTGTTCGCCTCCGCCTTGGACTGGCCGGGCTGGTGCCGCTCGGGCCGCAGCGAAGAGGAGGCCCTCGCCGACCTAGCCGCCTACGCCTGGCGTTACGCCCCGGTCGCCGCGGGCGCCGACGTGCGCTTTTCCTCCAAGGACGCGGGAGAGCTCGAAGTCCTCGAGCGGCTTGCCGGCAACGCCACTACCGAGTTCGGCGCCCCCGCGATCGCCGCCGAACACGAGCACCAACCGCTCGATGGCAAAGGTGCCAAGCGCCTCGCGGCGCTCGTCGGTGCTTGCTGGCAGCTGTTCGACAACGTCGTCGCCACCGCCCCGGCCGAGCTGCGAAAAGGTCCAAGGGGCGGCGGGCGCGACCGCGACAAGATCGGCCACCACGTAAAAGAGGCCGAGATCATGTACGCCCGCAAGCTCGGCATCCGCTTAGGCGACGACCTGCCCGCCATCAGGGCGGCCCTCCTCGCCACCTTCGGGTCGCCGAGCGATGGCCAGCCCGTCGGCGAGAAGGGGTGGCTCCCCCGCTACGGCGCACGGCGCATCGCCTGGCACGTTCTCGACCACGCCTGGGAGATCGAGGACAAGAGCTGAGCGCCCGGCATGCTGGATTCGTGGCACGTCCACCAGTCCCTGCTCGCGCTCTCGACAGAACGCCGACCCGGTCGTTTCCTGCCGCCCGCTGCCAGGAGCCGCGCGATCGTCCGCCTGCGCCGTCACCGAATCACCCCGGCACAAGGCGCCCTTTAGCACTCGCGCCCAACGGCGTGGCAAAGTCTCCTGGTGAAAGTTGCCGTCGCCCAGTTCGCGTCAGTGCCTGACGCGGCGCGAAACCGAGAGCGGGCGGCGGGACTGGCTAAAGCTGCCGCCGATGCGCAAGCCGAGCTCGTCGTGCTGCCCGAGGCGGCCATGTATCCCTTCGACCGCCCCCAGGCCGAGATGGCCCTCGCAGCCGAGAGCCTGGACGGGCCCTTTGTGTCCGCCCTCGCCAAGGCCGCGGTCGCCTGCGGGGTGACGGTCATCGCCGGGATGTTCGAGAAGGCCCCCGGGGAACAGCGCGTGTACAACACCGTCGTCGCAGTCGGAGAGACGGGCCTGCTCGGGCACTACCGCAAGCTCCACCTCTACGACGCCCTCGGCTACAAGGAGTCCGACTCTTTGCTGGCGGGGGAGATCGACGGCGACGAGCTGTTGGTGCTCGCGCTCGGCGACTTCGTGGTAGGGGTGCTGACCTGTTACGACCTGCGCTTCCCAGAGGTCTTCCGGGCCCTCGTCGACAGGGGGACCACCGCCTTCGCTGTGCCCTCGGCCTGGGTCGCCGGCCCGCTCAAGGCGGAGCACTGGGTGACGATGTGCCGGGCGCGGGCGATCGAGAACACCTCCTACCTCCTCGCAGCCGGCCAACCGCCCCCGGCCTACACGGGCCAAAGCCTTGTGCTCGACCCGATGGGCATAGAGCTCGCCGCCCTTGGTGACGACGAGGGCGTCGCGGTCGCGGAGCTCTCCGAAGAGCGCCTGCGTTCGGTGCGCGAGGCGCTGCCCGTGCTCGCCCAGCGTCGTTACGAGGTCCGGCCCAAGGCCTAAGGCTCAACGGCCCGGGGCATGACTCTGACGGGTACCGGGCCCAGCCGGGTGAGCAACTCGTCTACCGGCTCGGCCCGGGGCAACGAGGAGGTGGCACCGGCCACACCTACCGCCAGGGCGCTCGTGGCGGTTGCCCTCGCCAGGGCGGCGTCGATGGGCACAGCGTTGGCGAGCGCGGACGCGAGCGCGCCGCAAAAGGCGTCGCCGGCCGCCACCGTATCGACGACGGGCACGTCCAGCGCGGCCAGTTCCAAGGTCCGCTCGCGGTCGACATAGACCGCCCCTTTGGACCCGAGGGTCACGACCACCGCTCCACAGCCGCGGCCGCGCAGCTGCGCGGCCGCCCGGGCCGCAGACAGGGGGTCGTCCACTTCCAGTTGTGTCAGCATCGCTGCCTCGAGCTCGTTCGGCACGCAGATGTCCACCTTCGACAGGAGCTCGTCGGTGAGCTCTGCCGCCGGCGCCGGGTTGAGCATCGTGATCGTCCCGGCGCGCCGGGCAATTCCGAGCGCCGCCTCCACGCTTTCGAGCGGGATCTCGAGCTGGACGAGCAGGACAGAGGCCGCCTCGATCAGCGCCGCGGCCCGTGTGACGTCGCCGACACTGAGGGCACTGTTGGCGCCGGGCACAACAATGATGGAGTTCTGGCCGGCCGGGTCGAGTCTTATGTGCGCGATCCCGGTCGGATGGCTCGGGTCGAGGCCAAGGTGCGAGACGTCGACACCTTCGGCGACGAGCTGGGCCCGGATCACCTCGCCGAAAAAGTCATCGCCGAGCAGGCCGATCATGGATGTGGGCACCTGCTGGCGGGCACAGGTCACGGCCTGGTTGTTGCCCTTGCCCCCCCGGGATCATGGTGAAGGACCTGCCGACGACGGTCTCGCCCGGCAGGGGCAACCTGGCCGCCTGGGCGGTCAGGTCCATCGCCAGGCTCCCGACGACGACGACTCGTGCCATCCGATGCCCTTATGTGTCGAGGCGCAACAGCAGCCACTGCAGCAGCATCGTCTCGTTGACGTTGCGGCTAAGGCGCGTCGCGGCCTCGTCGAGGGCGGCCATGGCGGCAAGCGTCGTTTTCAGGCGCTGGGCGGAGACGTCCTGGGACGTGAGCCGGTCGCGGTAGACACATAGCAGCGCGTCCAGCCCGGCGCGTAGCTCGTCGGTGCGCGCCCGGCGCAGCTCCCGCTTGTGGCGCGCCTCGATCGCGCTGCGCCCGGGAATTGCCTTGTCCCCGCGACGCTCGGCCTCTTCCTGCAACATCGCGAGCTCCTCGGCCTGACGGGCGCGCACGACCTCGAGGGGCTCGTTGGCCGAGGCGACGAGCTCGTCGGCGAGCTGGGCAATCTTGGCGCCGGTCCCGTCCAGCTGGCCCGGGACTGTCCTCCACCGGTGCAGTCTCTCCACGAAACCAGGGTCCCGCGCGAGCAGCCGCGCCCGGTCGAGCCGACCGCCCGCAGCCTCGGCGACCGAGGCCGCCGTGGCGATGTCGGTGCCCTCTTCAGTCAGTACCTCGACGATCGAGTCGACCTCGAGAGGCTTGAACTGAACGTGCACGCAGCGGCTGGCGATCGTCACGAACGGGCGCGGCACCGTCTCGCCGGTGATGATGATCACGGTCGTGTCCGGCGGCTCCTCGATCGTCTTCAACAGCACAGGAGCGGCCTCGTCGACGATGTCGAAGTCGACGAGGACGATGACCTGGTAACGGGCCACGCGGGGGGTGCGAAGCGCCGTCCGCACGACCTCTTGAGCCTGCGCGACGAGGATCGAGGCCCCGACGCGCTCGACTATCTCGAGGTCCGGATGGCGTAGCGCCAGCGCCTCGGTACACGACGGGCACCGGCCGCATCCCCCGTTCGGGCACAGTAAGCCGGCCGCGAACGTGACCGCCGCTTCACGGCGCCCGGTTCCGGGCGGGCCGATGAAGAAATAGGCGTGCAAGGGCGCCCGCAAAGAGCCCCGGAGCACCCTCACGGCCTCCGGCTGGCCTTTCACCCGGTCGAGGACAGGGGCGCTCATCGAGCCTTCGAGGACCGTCACGGGGCCACCTTTATTCCGAGTCGCTCCGTAACGGCCGCCAGCACCGCGGCCGCGACCTCGTCGGTGGGCGCTGAGCCGTCGACGACCACCCAGTGCTCGTCGTCCGCGGCCGCGAGCGCCCGGAAACCTTCGCCGACCCTCTGGTGGAACTCGCGGTCCTCGGCCTCTATCCGGTCCGGGCCCGGTCCGGACCCGGCCCGATCGGCCGCCCAGCGCCTCTCCGCGAGATCAAGCGGGATGTCCAACAGCACCGACAGCTCCGGCCACCTGCCGCCCGCGGCAAGGTCACAGGCCTCGCGCACCTCGGCCACGGAAAGGCCGCGGCCGTAGCCCTGGTAGGCGAGCGTGGAGCCCGCGAAACGGTCGACGACGACATCTCTGCCGCCTGAGAGCGCCGGCTCGATGCGCGAGCTCAAATGCTCGGCTCGCGCCGCCAGCATCAAATGCAGCTCCGCGCGGGGCGCGAGCCGGCCGAGGGAGGGGTCCAAGAGCAGCGCCCGGATGCGCTCCGCGACCGGGCTCCCGCCGGGCTCCCGGGTGAGCTCGGCACCGATCGCAACCGCGAGGAGGCCGGCCTGGGTCGACTTGCCGGCTCCCTCACCGCCTTCGATTGCGACAAGCCGGCCGGTTCTGCCCATGGCTCGAACGTTAGAGCCTTGGGCCCGTCGCCACGGCCGAGGCCGGGCGCAGCGGGCCTCAGGCTTCGGGCGGGTCATCGCCCGCAATGGGTTCACGATCTCGGTGATGGCGTCGTCCTGGGGGGCCAGGTGCAAGCAGATCCGCGCCACGATGGCGAAGATATAGGCGCAGATCATCTTGGCGACGGCAAGGTGATCATTCGGCCCACCTTGGCGTTGAACCTGGCGAATCCCGTCTTTCTATCAGGCGGTGATCATTGAGCTTCGTCGGCTTCGCGAGGCCGTCGAGCGCCTCTTTGGTGGGCGGGTGGACCAGGTGGCGGTAGAAGATGTGTCGGGCATGACCAAACGCTGAATCCATCCGGATCCGGTCGGGCGCGGGGGACTTGCATCGCGGCCCCGCCTGGCCGGGTCCCGCCCTAGGCCACCGGAACGGGCGCTTTGGGGCCGTCAGGCCTCGGCCTTGAGCTCGGGCTCGAGGGGCTTGGACTCGCTCCGCAGAAGATGTTGAGGACTGCCGCCAAGGCGCCGCCGACGAGCGGCGCCAGGATGAACAGCCACACCTGTCCGAGCGGCGCCCCGCCCTCGAACAGCGCCGGCCCGAGCGCCCGGGCTGGGTTGACCGAGGTGCCGTCGAGGGGGATGCCGACGAGGTGGATAACGGTCAGGGAAAGGCCGATCGCGAGCCCGGCGAAACCGGCGGCGGCGGCCTTCTCGGTCACCATGAGCACGACGAAGACGAGAAGGAAGGTCAGCACGATTTCGAGCACGAAGGCGCCGCCCTCTGTGATGTGCTTACCGTACGAGTCCGTGCCGAGCCCGCCGGTCTGGTCGACGACCTTGCCGAAGCTGGAGGTCAAAAGCTTCAAGAGCGCGCCGGCGGCAATGCCCCCGATGAACTGCGAGACCAGTACCCGGCCGCTTCGGCCACGGGGATGCGCCTGGCGATGAGGGCGCCGAGGGTGACAGCCGGGTTGCCATGACAGCCCGACACCGGCCCGATGGCGTAGACGAGGGCCAAGAGCGCGAGGCCGAAGGCGAAGGCGACGCCGACCGGCCCGATGAGGTTGTAACCGCCCACCGCGCTCCCGACGGCGAAGAAGACGAGGATGAAGGTACCGACCAGCTCAGCCGCCAATGTCTTGGCCACTTGGGCAACCTCCTTGGTCCGACTGCGAAGCCTGCGCTCGTCCGCGACGGCTGATCAGCCGTCAGAGCCTGGCACACCCATCGGGCGCGAGGCGAGAGGTCTACCAGTCGTCTGCCGGGGCCGGTGGGGATGCGCTCGAGCGGAGCGCGGCACCCGGGGCGCGTCGCGTCGCGGCCTTCTTCGCCGCCGCGCCGCGGGAGCTTGTAGTTGTCACCCCGGCAGCCTTTTTCGTCGCAGGGGCTCTCTTTGTAGCGAGCGCCTTTCGCGCCCCGGCCTTTTTCGCCCCTTGGGTTTTGGTCCCGACGGCCTTGCGGGCCACGGCCTTTTTTGCCCCGGCGGCCTTTCGCGGCCCGGCCTTTTTCGCCCCGGCCGACTTGCGTGCCCCGGCGCGTTTGGACGGCCCGGCTGCGCGACGGTCCGCGATCAGCTCGGCGGCGCGCTCGGCGGTGAGCGCGTCGGGATCGTCGCCCCGGCGCAAGGAGGCGTTCGTGGTGCCGTCGGTGACATAAGGGCCGAAGCGACCCGAGCGCAGCACGATCGGCGATCCCGACTCGGGATCCGGGCCGAGCTCGCGAAGCGGGGCCGCAGTCGTGCCGTAGCGGCGCTGCTTCGGCTCGGAGAACAAGCTGACCGCCTGCTCGATCGTCACGGTGAAGAGCTGGTCCTCACTCTCGAGGCTGCGTGTCTCGCTCCCCCGCTTCAAATATGGCCCGAACTTCCCGTTGGCGGCGATGACCTCTTCGCCCGTCTCGGGATCGGCACCGACGGTGCGCGGCAGTTGCAAGAGGCGCAGCGCGTCCTCCAAGGTGACCTCGCCCACGTCCATTGTCTTGAGCAACGAGGCCGTGCGCGGCTTTTCAGACTCCTCGCCCGCCTCACCGAGCTGCACGTACGGGCCGTAACGGCCGGCGCGCAGCAGCACCGGCTTGCCTGTGGCCGGGTCCTGGCCGAGGCTGCGGTCCGAAGAAGGGTTTTCGAGCAGCTCGGCGGCCTTGTCGATCGTGACCTCGTCCGGGGCCAGGTCCTCGGGCACAGCGGCGCGGTCCTCACCCCGTTGCAGGTAGGGGCCGTACCGGCCCACGCGCACGACGATCTCGCGCCCTTCGGAGTCGGTGCCGAGCGGGATGGAGTTCACCTCGCGGGCGTCGATCTCGCCGAGGTGTAGCAAAACGGCCTCTTTCAGCCCGTGGGTGCCGTCGACGGCGAGAGAGCGACCGGGCGTCTTCGCGGGCCGGACCGCCCCCTTTGCAGCCTCGCCGAAGTAGAAGCGCTCGAGCCAGGGAACCTGCTCCTCCCTGCCTTCGGCGATCTCGTCCAGGTCGTCTTCCATCGAGGCGGTGAACCCGTAGTCGACGAGGTTGGCGAAGTAGTCCTCCAAGAGCCCGACGACGGCGAAGGCGGTGAAGGACGGGACGAGGGCGGTCCCCTTTTTCCAGACATAGCCACGGTCTTGGATGGTCCCGATGATGCTGGCGTAGGTGGAGGGCCGGCCCACGCCGAGCTCCTCGAGGCGGCGCACGAGCGAGGCTTCGGTGTAGCGGGCGGGCGGCTTGGTGGAGTGCTCTTCGACCTCGAGCCCCTCGCAGCCCACGCCTGCGCCGACGACGAGCCGGGGCAGGCGGACGTCCTGGTCGCTGCGGCGGTCGCTGCGGGCGTCTTCGGTGTCGTCCTCGTCCTCGCGGTAGACCGCAAGGAAGCCCGGATCAGTGATTACCGTCCCCGTCGCCACGAAGGCGGCCGTCGTCCGAGCCGGGGCGACCGGCGACTCAGTCACGGTTTTCGCCTCGATGCGTGCCCTTGCGCTCGTGCCGGTGGCGTCGTTCATCTGGGAGGCGACGGTGCGCTGCCAGACAAGCTCGTAGAGCCGGCGCTCCTCGCCCTTGAGCTCGCCGCCGAGCTGGGAAGGCCGGCGGAAGGTGTCGCCGGCGGGACGAATCGCTTCGTGAGCCTCCTGGGCGTTTTTCACCCGGCTGCGGTAGACGCGCGGGGCGGGGGGGACAGAGCTGTCGCCATAGAGCGCCCGGGCCTGGTCCCTGGCCGCCTTCACGGCCGTGTCCGACAAGGTCGTCGAGTCGGTCCTCATGTAGGTGATGTAGCCCCGCTCGTAGAGGTGCTGGGCCACCTGCATGGTCCGCTGCGCCGAGAAGCGGAGCTTTCGGGCGGCTTCTTGTTGGAGCGTCGAGGTAATGAAAGGCGCCGCGGGCGACCGCCGGTAAGGACGTTCCTCCACCGAAGCCACGGCGAAGGCGGCACCGTCGAGGGCGGCGACGAGGCCGCCGGCCGCGGGCTCGTCGAGGAGGACGACGCTGCCCGGCGAGGAGAGCGCGCCCGTCGGGGCGAAGTCCTCGCCCGTAGCCACCTGGCGTCCGCCGATGTCGACAAGGCGCGCCCCAAATGGCTGCGCCTCAGCCAAAAAGCTCCCCTCGACGCTGCACCAGCTCCCCGAGCGGAACCGCATGCGCTCGCGCTCGCGCTCGACGACGATGCGCGTGGCGACGCTTTGCACGCGGCCGGCCGAGAGGCCCTTGGCGACCTTGCGCCACAGCACCGGCGAGACCTCGTAGCCGTAGAGGCGGTCCAAGATGCGCCTCGCCTCCTGGGCGTCGACCAGCCTTCGGTCGAGCTCGCGGGGATGCTCGATAGCCGCGCGGATCGCAGCCGGGGTGATCTCGTGGAAGACCATCCTCATCACCGGGACGTGCGGCGAGAGCACCTCGGCGAGGTGCCAGGCGATGGACTCGCCTTCGCGGTCCTCGTCTGTGGCGAGGTAGACCTCGCTCGCGGCAGCGACGAGCCGGCGGAGCTTGGCAACCTGTTCGCGCTTTTCCCGCGAGACGACGTACAAGGGCTTGAAGTCGTTGTCGACGTCGACGCCGAGCCGGGCCCAGGGCTCGGACTTGAAGGCCGCCGGGACGTCCGCGGCCGACCGGGGCAGGTCGCGGATGTGGCCGATGGACGACTCGACGACGTAGTCAGAACCTAGGTATCCGGCGATGGTCTTGGCCTTCGCCGGAGACTCGACGATCACTAGTGGCTTGGGCATGTGCGCTCGTCCCGATAAGGGCAGCCGGCCGAGGGGGCGCCGAGCCGCAAGGATTTAGGAGCCAACAGCGGCCTCATCTGTGCTGGCCGGGGCCTGGGGCGCGGGCCCCGCTTGCGGAGCGGCGGCGTCGAGGTCGGCCGGCGACGGCTCGATCATGCTCGCCGAGCGCTTCGAGAAAACGATGGCGGCGAGCAGGATCACGAGCGCCACCCCGGACACCGCAAAGCGGGCCGGGTCGTTGTGCCGCAGCGTGATCACGGCCGGCAAGATGAGCAGGGACACGAGGTTCATCACCTTGATCAGCGGGTTCAGTGCCGGGCCGGCGGTGTCCTTGAACGGGTCACCGACGGTGTCTCCGATGACGGCGGCCTTGTGCGAGTCCGACCCCTTCCCGCCGAGGTTGCCGTCTTCTATGTACTTCTTGGCGTTGTCCCAAGCGCCACCGGAGTTGGAGAGGAAGTTCGCCATCAGCTGGCCGGTGAGGATGGTGCCGGTCAAAAACGCCCCGAGGGCGATGTAGTTGATCCCAAAGCCGACGATGACCGGGGAGAGGACGGCGAGGAGGGCAGGAGTGGCGAGCTCGCGCTGGGACGCTGCTGTGCAGATAGAGATGACATTGCCGTACTCGGGCTTTTCGCTGTAGTCCATGATCCCGGGGTGCTCACGGAATTGCCGGCGCACCTCCTGGACGACGGTGCCGGCCGAGCGGCCGACGGCCCGGATGGCGAGCGAGGAGAACAAAAAGGCGATCGAGCCGCCGATCAAAAGGCCGATGAAGGTCGTCGGGACAGCGACGTTGATCTGGGTGAGTGAGTTGTGGAACAAGGCGTCGCCCGTGATGTGCTTGAGCTGGGGCAACTGGGTACCGATGGTCTCGATGAAAGACGAGAACAGTGCCACCGCGGCAATGACGGCCGAGCCGATCGCGACACCTTTGGTTATCGCCTTGGTGGTGTTGCCGACGGCATCGAGGCTCACCATGACGCGCTCGGCCTCGCCAGTGAATTCGCCGGACATCTCGGCGATACCAGCGGCGTTGTCGGAGACCGGCCCGAAGGAGTCCTCCGAGATGATCATCCCCGTCGTCGACAGCATGCCGATGCCGACGAGAGCAACGAGATAGAGCGACACGGTCAGCTTCCCGCCGCCAAGGGCGACGGCGCTCGCGATGGCTATGACGATGGCGATGATCGCCCACACGCTCGACTCGAGGCCGATCGACAGCCCTGCGAGCACCGTGGTCGCGGGTCCGGTACGGGTCGCCTCGGCGATCTCTTGCACGGGGCTCTTGTCGGTCGAGGTGAAGTGCTCGGTGATGAGGCTCGCCACGTTCGCGAGGGCCACACCGATGAGCACGGCCCAGAAGACCTTCAGGTCGCGAACATAGAACTGGGCGACGAAGAAGGTGCCGATGAGCGTGAGCAGGGCACCGGCCCTAAAGCCCCGGTTGATCGGGGCCATGGCTGACTTGTCCTTGTCGCGTGCCTTGACGATCAATATCCCGAAGGCTGAGGTGAGGATGCCGATGCCGGCGACGATGAGCGGGAAGAGCAGGCCGCGCGCCGGAGGCAGGTGGAGCGACTCGAAGGCGGAGTAGCCGAGGATCAGCGAGGCGATGATCGTGATCTCGTAGGACTCGAACAGGTCGGCCGCCATGCCGGCGCAGTCGCCGACGTTGTCCCCGACGTTGTCGGCGATGGTGGCGGCATTGCGGGGGTCGTCTTCTGGGATGCCCGCCTCGACCTTGCCGACGAGGTCGGCCCCCACGTCCGCGGCCTTAGTGAAGATGCCGCCGCCGACACGCATGAACAGGGCGATCAGCGAGGCTCCGAACCCGAAGCCGACGAGCACGGACGTGGCCGTGTTCTGGAATATGAACACGATCGTCGTGGCGCCAATGAGGCCGAGGCCGACACAGAGCAGGCCCGTTATCCCGCCGGTACGGAACGCCACCTTGAGCGCCGGTGGCAGCTTGCCCTCACGGGCGGCCGCGGCGGTACGGACGTTGCCGCGCACCGACAGGCTCATGCCGATGAGCCCGGTCAGTCCCGAGAAGGCGGCGCCGCACAAAAAGGCGATGGCGCGGGCCAGGCCCGACTGGACGAAGCTCAGCGCCACGGTCCCGTCCGGCCGGACGATCTTTGTCGCTGTGAAGAACACGAGCACAAACAGCGGCACGACGATGATGGCGATCGTCTTGAACTGGCGGCGCAAGAACGCCTCTGCGCCCTCTTGGATGGCACCCGCGATCTCGCGCATCGAGTCGGTGCCAGTGTCGGCAGCCAGCACGCCGCGCATCAGGTAAAAGGCGATGGCGATCGCCACCACGCCCGTTAGCAGCGCGAAGACGAGCCAGGCCCGCCCGGTGCCGCCGAGCGCGAAAGCCTGATAGTCGGACGCGAGGAGAGGGGGAGGCACTACTTACTCCTTTGGTCAAGTCGGGTCGCACGTTACGGTAGGCGACGGGCAGATTCAAACTGTGTTCTTGCGTGCAGACAATTAATTGGCTGATCGCCAGGCGGCGCTATCCGCCCGGGCGCCTCGACCTGCTGCCTACCAGGCCCGGGGCGAAGCTCGCAACCCCGGTGGGCCGACGCCAGGGGCTAGCTGTGCTCGCCTCCGCCCGGCCAGCGGCTGTGGCCTTTCGCCCACGGTCCCTCGGCCGGAGTGGACGGCGGGATGATCCAATAGAGCGGGTTCACCATGACGAGGTTGCGGCCCTTCGCGGCGACCATGCCCTCGACGACGATGCGCGTCCCCGGCTCGACTCCTGCCACCCGCCGGCGGCCCTGGAACAGCAAAAGCAGCTGCCCGGTCCCGTCCGCGATGGTGCACTCGAGCGAGGAAACCCCTGCTCGTGGCTGCACGCGTACGGTCTTGATGCGCCCCGTGACCCGGGCCGGCTGACGCGGCCGCAGGTTGCTGATCGGCACCGCCCCGGCCGACAAGCCGGTCGTCGACGGGCTCTGGAACCCGGCAACACGCTCGGCGGCCGTCTTCGCCCCCGCGTCGCGAGCCCCCTTGCTGGACTCGATGGTGCCGAACTCGGCGTCGTGCATGGCATGGGAACCCCGCTCGCCGCCCGCCTTCCACGGGACGAGCAGCTTGCGGCGTTTGCCCAGCTGGAAGGGCACGATCGTTGCGTTGACGTTCGGCAGCTGGTCCACGAAGGCCGCGATGTGGTCGGCGGTGTGATCGTGCAGTATCCGTTGCAGCTGACCCGCGAACACGCGGTGGGGCAAAAGAACGCTGACCTCGGTCTGGCCGTCGGCGGCCACCTCGGCGATGAGCTCCATGGCCGCCCTCGTCAAGCGCCGGTCCGGGCACTCGACGAGATCGAGGGGAAAGCGCGACAGACCGAGATCGCTCCACTGGTTCTCGAGCTGGTCGGCGACCAGGCTGTCGAGGACGAAGTGCACCGCCCGCAGCTCGTCGGGATTGAGCGTCCGGGCGTACTGCAGGGCACGGGCAGTGGCGAGGTCGAGGCGGTCGACGAACACCAAGACGACGTGGCGGCGAAGGATTGGGGCGACCGCGGCATTGGAGACGTTTTCCTCGAGCTCGTGGCGCTCCACCTCGTACTGCTTGTGGAGCCTGATCAAGGTGGGGACGAGGATGATGAACAGCACGACGACGATCCAGACGCCCTCGCGGAACTTCACGATGACGAAGATGAGCACGACGCTGAGCGAGAGGACCCCGGCGAAGCCGTTGATGACGAGCTTGTGTTTCCACCCCGGTTCTCTCAAACGGAGGTGGTGCTTGGACATGCCGAAGCCGGCGAAGGTAAAGCCGGTGAACACCCCGACCGCGTAGACGCCGACGAGGACGTCGAGCTGGGCGTCGGTCACGATTAGGAGCGCCTCGGCGGCGATGGTGAGCAGGATGATCCCGTTCGAGAACACGAGCCGGTGCCCTCGGCGGGTGAGCTGGCGGGGCAAGAAGGAGTCCTCTGCGACAAAGCTCGCCAGGTTCGGGAATCCGTTGAAGCTCGTGTTGCCGCCCGTCCAGAGGATCAGCATCGTCGCGCCCTGGACGAAGAAGTAGCCAAATCTGCCGAACCACGCCGAGCCGAAGACGTACTTCGCCTCCTGGGAAAGCACCGTCGGGCTGCCACTTAGGTAGGGGACGGCGTGGGTGATGTGGGCGAGCAGCGAGACGCCCGAGACGAGCGAGCCGAGGATGACCGCCATGATGACGAGCACCCGGCGGGCATTGGGGCCTTCGGGCGGACGGAAAGTCGAGACGCCGTTCGAGATCGCCTCGAGGCCGGTGAGCGACGACCCGCCGTTGGCGAAAGCCCGTAGCACGATGATGATCCCGGCCCCGTACAACAGGCCATTGCCCGGCGTCCCGAGCGGGACGACGCCGGCGTGCAGGGGGATGGCGTGGGCGTGCAGCTGGCCGAGAGCGGCCCGGATGAGCCCGATGATGATCAACGACCCGGTGGCGGCGACGAACAGGTACGTCGGGATGGCAAAGGTATGCCCGGCCTCGCGGATCCCGCGCAAGTTGCCGTAGCACATGAGCGCGACAACGCAGAGCGAGATTACGAGCGGGACGGGATGGCGAGACAGTGCCGGGAAAGCGGACGTGAGAGCGTCGGTCCCCGCCGCCACCTGCACGGCCACGGTCACGATGTAGTCGATGATGAGGGCCACAGCCGCGACCTGGGCCACCTTGACGCCGAAGTTCTCCCTCGCCACCACGTACGAGCCGCCGGCTCGCGTGTAGACCATGACGACTTCGCGGTAGGAGAGGGTGACGAAGAGAAGCACGACTATGACGGCGAGCGTGATCGGCAGCAGGAGGCTGAAGGCCGCTACGCCGACGGCCCTCACGAGCACGAAGAGGATCTCCTCGGTCCCATAGGCGGTCGAGGAGATGCAGTCAGGTGAGAGGACCCCGAGCGCCGTCGGCTTGCCGAGACGCTCAACTGAGAGGCGGTCGGTGACGAGCGGCGGCCCGAGGAGCGCCTTTTTCAGGCGGTAACCGAGTGACTCGGGCAGGATGACGACGTCATCTGGCTCGGGGCCGCCCAATACTGCGTTCGGGACACGCTCAGCCTCGGCGGCACCCGGGGTGTTGCCGGTACCATTGCTCTGACCTGCGGCTTCGGGCGTCGTGACCTGCCCGACGGTATCTTCTGGAGGTGTCACCTGCTCGACGGCGGACTCGCCAGTTTCGTCGGTAGGTTTGGCACGACCAACCAGCCTAGATCAGCCTGCATCACTGACTGTTCTGTTGTGATCTGTTGGCTCGCCGGGGCCGGGAGCAAGGACCCAGGGCCGGCTCTGCGAGGGCGCTCGGGAGCAGGCTGCTCGGCGATCTGGTACGTGAGTTGTGCCGGGCAGTGCAAGAGTGTTCGATAGTCTCATGCATGTAGTCGTAATCGGATGCGGGAGAGTCGGCTCGGGCCTCGCGGTGGAGCTGACCGACGCCGGTCACTCTGTCGCCATCATCGACAAGCTGCCCCGCTCGTTCAGGCGCCTGCCGGCTGAATGGCCGGGCCAGCGCGTCGTCGGGTACGGCTTCGACCGGGACCACCTCGAAGAGGCCGGTGCCAAAGACGCCGGGGCCCTCGCCGCAGTCACGAGCGGCGACAACTCCAACATCCTTTGTGCCCGCATCGCCAGGGAGACATACGAGATCCCGAGCGTGGTGGCCCGGATATATGACCCTCGCCGCGCTGAGATCTTCCAGCGCCTGGGCATCCCGACCGTGCCCACGGTCGCCTGGACCATCGACCATGTGCTGCGCAGGATGCTCCCCGAGCGCTGCATCACCTTGTGGTCGAATTCGACCGGCCGCCTCCACCTGGTCGAACAGCCCCTGCCCAAGGACTGGGCAGGACACCGGTTGCCCGTGGAGGTTGTTCACGGCGACGGGGTCCGGGTCGTGGCCGTGACCCGTACAGGGGTGCCGGCCCTCGACGTCGAGGACCTGATCGCCCAGGAGGGCGACATCTTGAGCCTCATCGTCACCTACGACATCGAGGAGAAGCTCGAGAAGCTCTTCCCCGGCGTCTCGATCGTGCCTGGACCCAAGCAGGAAGGCGACATCTGATGAAAGTGGCGATCGCCGGTGCGGGCAAGGTGGGCCGGTTCCTCGCAGAGGACCTGGCTAAAGGTGGCCACGACGTGCAGCTGCTCGATTCCAATTCGGATCTCGTCGCGGTCCTGCCGCCCGTCGAAGGGGTCCGCTACGTCATGGCGGACGCCTGCGAGGTGAACTCTCTCAAGGCGGCCCACTTCGACGAGATGGACGTCGTCGTGGCCACGACGGGCGACGACGAGGACAACCTCGTCATCTCGCAGCTCGCCAAGCAGGAGTTCGCCGTCCCCCGCGTGCTGGCGAGGGTCAACCACCCGAAGAACCATTGGCTCTTCAACGAGATGTGGGGCGTCGACGTGGCGGTGTCGACCCCGCAGCTGCTCGCCGGCCTCGTCGAGGAGGCGGTCTCGGTCGGGATGCTCGTCCGCCTCCTGCAGTTCGACGGCAGCCACACCCGCCTCATGGAAGTGACACTGGACGAGACCTCGCCGGTGATCGGGACCGAGTTCGGCTCGGTCGCTTTGCCCCGCGGCGCCGCCGTCGTCGCCCTCGTACGGGAGGGACACGTCGTCGTGCCTCGCTCAGACTCGCCCTTGGACGTCGGAGACGAAGTCGTGCTGCTCGTCAGCGCGCAGTGCGCGGACGACGAGATCCGGACGCTTCTTCTCCAGGGCCCGTGAGCGAAGCGCCAGACGGGGCGCGCTCCGAAGAGGCTGCCGAGCCTGAGCCTGCCGCGACACTGGGCGGGGAAGACCGAGAGGCCGGTTGGGAACCCCTGAGCGACCCGGACGAGACTGAGGCTGTGCCACCCGAGGCTGGGCCACCCGAGGCTGGGCCACTCGAGGCGGAGCTACCCGAGGCTGGGCCACCCGAGGCGGAGCTACCCGAGGCGGGGCCATCCGAGGCTGGGCTACAGGCCGAGGGCGATGCTCTCCCAAAAGCCGCGCCCAGACGACGGCGTAGCCGCAACCGCGGCCGACACCGCCGCCAGCCCGAGATCGAGCCCGGCGACGAGGACGGCTCAGGCAACGAGGACGGCTCAGGTAACGAGGAAACAGGCGCGAGCGTGCGGGTGGCACCGGTGCGCCCGCCAAGTTACGGAGGGCTTGAGGCGGCTTTCTTCGACCTCGACAAGACCGTCATAGCCAAGGCCTCGATGGTCGCCTTCGGCCGGCCCTTCTACCACGGCGGCCTGATCAACCGCCGGACGGTGCTGCGGGCGCTTTACGGCGAGCTCGTCTACCTCCACCTCGGGGCGAGCGAGCAGAAGCTCAACCAGATCCGCGAGTCAGTGCTACGCCTCATCCGGGGCTGGCACAGCGAGCGCGTGCGCGAGATCGTCGCCGAGGCGATCGAGGAGATCGTCGAGCCGATCATCTTCTCCGAGGCCGCCGACCTGATCGACTGGCATCACGAGCAGGGCCGCCTCGTCGTGATCGTCTCGGCCTCGCCCGAAGAGATCGTGATCCCCTTGAGCCGCTTCCTCGGTGCCGACGAGTGCATCGCGAGCCGGGCACGCCTCGACGAGGAGGGGCGCTACACCGGCAAGATGCAGTTCTACGCCTTCGGGCCCTTCAAGGCCGAGGCGATGGACGCCCTCGCGGCCGAACGCGGCATCGACCTCGCCGCCTCGTACGCCTACACCGACTCCTACACCGACCTGCCCATGCTGGAGGCTGTCGGCCATCCCGTCGCCGTCAACCCGGACCGGGTGCTGAACCGCTACGCGCGAGAGCACGAGTTCGAGATCTTGCACTTCAGCCAGACGGTGAGCCTCTGGAGCAGGGTGCGCGACCGCCTTGTTGCCGTGCCCCCGCGCCCCGCCATCGCCGCGTCGGCGGGCGCGTTCGCAATCGGCGTCGGAGCCGCCGCCGCAGGCTGGTGGCTGGGCTCGCACAAACGCGGCAGCTGAGGGCTGGCGCGTTCAGCTCCTTGTCAGGCGCCGCGAAGGCGCTTGGCCGCGATGGCGCCGAGGGCCACGAGCAGTGCCAGTATCACGAGCTTCTTGATCATGGCGCGATCGTAGCGAGCCGGCGGGCCGCGAATAAAGACCCTCTGTTGATTGCTGCGGGGCCGCCGCGCCCCGTCTCAGACGGTCAGGAGGTCTCTGGCCCCGGTGTCGCTCGAAGGGTGGCGCAGCTTGGACATCGCCCGGGCCTCGATCTGGCGGATCCGCTCGCGTGTCAAGTTGAAGTGCTCCCCGACCTCTTCGAGGGTGCGCGGCTCGCCCCGGTCCAGGCCGAAGCGCAGCTTCAGGATCTCGCGCTCGCGCTCGTCGAGTGGGGCAAGCAGCCGGTTGATCTCCAGAGGCAAAAGGGCGGTGGCGGCGACCTCGAAGGGCGATTCGGCGGAGCGGTCTTCCACGACGTCGCCCAGCTCGGCATCCCCGTCCTCGCGCAGAGGCTCAGACAACGAGAGGGGCTCGGCACGGAACCTCAGGGCCTCGATGAGCTTGTCCTCGGGCAGCTCGACCTCAGCTCCCAGCTCTGTCAAGGTCGCCGGCCGGCCGAGCTTGAGCTCGAGGCGGGCTTGGGCCTTTTGCACGCGGGCGAGCGTGTCGCCGGCGTGCACGGGCAACCTGATCGTGCGGCCCGTGTTGGCGATGCCACGGGTGATGGCCTGGCGGATCCACCAGGTGGCATAGGTCGAGAACTTGAAGCCCTTGCGCCAGTCGAACTTCTCGACGGCGTGCATCAGGCCGAGGTTGCCCTCCTGGATGAGATCGAGCAGCGGCAGGCCGGAGGCTTGGTACTTCTTCGCGATCGACACGACCAGGCGCAAGTTCGACTGGACAAAGGTCCGCTGGGCCGTCTCTCCTTCGCGCACCAGCCGGTTGAGCTCGCGACGGCGGGTGGGGGTGGTGCCCTTGACCTTGGCGCGCAACTCCTCCTCGGCGCTCCAACGGGCCTCGATCGCCTGGGCGAGCCGTACCTCGTCGTCCTTGGTGAGCAACGGGTACTGACCGATGTCAGTCAGGTATAGCCTGACGAGATCCTCCTCGTCGCGCTCAACTCGCTCTTTCGCCAAGGTCTCAAAGCCTCCGTGGGTTCGGCCGGTACAGCTTCGCGCTGCTGCGAAGTTATGACGCGTAGGCGACGAGCCATCCGCGTCTCGCTTCGCTGCCCCACATCGCGCCGGTCAGCGAACTGCGCTGCGTCATTACTCGAACGTAAGTGTAACGGTGGAGTCAAGCTTGCCTGTGCAGGGTCCTTGCCCTGACCTAACGGGCGTGCTAACGGCACGCCGGAGCAGGGCCGCAAGCTGCTTGGCACCGCCGCCGTGCCTCTGTGGCCGTTCAGGCCCCCGATGCGCCCCGGCAGGCCGCGAATCGTGCAGCGGGCCCTGATGCCGAGGCCGGACGAGCCTCAGCCGCCCTCAGGGTCAGTCAGCCGCCCGTTGAGGGCGGCACCCTCGGCCCGCACGACCTCGAGGTCGGCCACTGCCCTTTTCAGGCTACGGACCACAGCGCCGTCCGCCGCCTCGGTGCAGACCCCGAGCCGGAGGGCGTACTCGGCGAGGAGAAGGTCGTAGAGCGGCCCCGTGATCTCGGCCACGAGCCGACACCCGTCGCCGAGGGTGGCCTCGCCCCCGCCGACGCCACCTGCCGGCCCGGCCGGGCCGGCGCCGGGATCGGGCAGGGCCCGGTTGAGCTCTACAACGAGAACGCTCTCGGGAAGGACCGTGAGCTCGGCGAGACCGGGAAGGCCGACTGAGACGGGGAGGAGCTCTTCGAGCAGCGACGCCCGCCAAACATGGGCGAGGCTCGCGGACGCCGCCCAGCGCGCGCAGGCCGCCGGCTCGAGCGAAGCCGCCCGCGCTCCGAGCCTTTGGAACAAGCTCAGCTCGACGGCACGCAGCGCTCCGAGCTGGTGCGAGGACTCGAGCAGGTTCAAGGCCCAGACAGGCCCTCGGCACCGCCGCCGGCCTGTTTGCCCGCGGACCCGGCCGAGGCCCGGTACCGGTTCGTGATCGGCATGCGCCGGTCCTTGCCGAAGCCGCGGCTCGTGACCCGGGGCCCGGGCGGGGCCTGGCGCCGCTTGTACTCGGCGTGGTCGACGAGGTC
>Ga0182015_10001637_pt1 | contig 29025 bp, 17 predicted proteins | sample 712P3MmetaG_FD_120478 | JGI IMG/M metagenome (GOLD analysis project Ga0182015, IMG submission 120478) | Permafrost microbial communities from Stordalen Mire, Sweden - 712P3M metaG | ecosystem: Environmental > Terrestrial > Soil > Wetlands > Permafrost | place: Sweden: Stordalen | collected... | reverse complement strand
GGTCGAAGCACGTCGAAGTATGAAGATCCATTTGGATCTCACCGTCGATTGTGCCCGGATTTACGGGCAATCCGTAAGTTATCAGCTCGCCCGTTAGGTTAGTACCGAGAAACGCGCTTGTGTTTGCATATCGCGTCACCTCCCGAGTGGTTGGCAACTCTCACCTTGGGACTGCTTTAGAGGTTTGCCCGTGACTCGTCCGGGACTGTCAGCCTTCGCCCAGGAAACGTCGAAAGCGAGGTTAAAAGGCGGGTAGGAAGAAATAGCCTAATCTTGCATCTCAACCGAAAGTGCTGCTCGCAGTGGCTGTCTCGTGGCAAAAACTCGCGGTACAAGGACGGTACAACTTTAACCTGTTTCTTGGCGTTCTCCCTCGTTCCTTACAGGGCGTTGCAGAGCGACCGCTGCCTTGTAATTACAACGTGATACAGCCAATCAGCGCCCTTTCACCGCGGTAACACAGACGAAAAAGATCCGTCGAGAATCAGGACACCGTCGGCTAAGTGCCCTGTGTCCTTTTTGTGTCCTTCGCAATTAGATACCGTTCGATTTCACCAACTTTGTCAACGTTTTCGGAAGCCGTCTATGCGGGTCTTTTGATGGTTAAGTTATTGTGGCGACTGCAGTTGACAACGCTGCAGCTGAATTGGGAACCATAACTCTTAATCAGGGTATTCGATTATTCGGGGTTTTCATGACCCTCTGTTTTGCAGAGGCACATTGGCGAAAAGCAGCGCGAACCATACGCGAACACCGAGCAGCCGAAATCCGGCCAAACAGTCCTACTCTGTCCTAAATGGCATCAGGCATACCCCCACTGAGCTCAGTGACTTCCGGCTGATTCCAGGCCACTTGACCAACTCGGTAGGAGGCCCTGAAAAGGCTGGCGTCGGCGGTTCAACTCCGTCCCTGGCCACCATCATTCCAAAGCAGTTAGCTCCTTTTTGAAAAAACCTCTCAGTCCGCTATTTTTCGGCGAGATCCGGTCCGCTTCCTGGCCACGATGATGGTCAAGGACTTAAACTCCAATTGCCTCTCGCTCAGTCCGCTTCCGTCTGCGGCATGGCTGAAAATGGCAACTAGCATTGCCTCGCGCAGCCACGCGAATCGGGTGACGGGAGTAAGGTGAAACCTTTCCCCGCCTGTTGCGTCTTACTGTCAGTGGTAGATAGACTGGTGATGTTGAAACTGTTGATCAAAGTCGGTGTTCACGCTCTGACGCTGATGTTGGCTGCGCTGCCGGTCGCAGCGTGCGTATTGCCGAGTACGGCAATGACATCGGCCGAACGTGAGTGTTGCAAGAAGATGGCCGAGCAGTGCGGCGACCTTGGGATGGCGAAATCCCATCCTTGCTGTAAGGTAACCGCTACGCCAGCGGACTTTCACGCTCTGAAGACCGCCTCTTCGCAATTGGATCATGTCAGTTTAGTTCTGTTCCACGCGCTTCCCCTTACCGCCCAGACCGACGTGTACTTCTCGCTCGCACAATGGTCGTCGCGTGTTTCGTGCACGCATAGTCCGCCAGGACTAGAGTCTCTCACCACCACCGTCCTAAGAATCTGATCGTCTTTCCTCTGGGCTGCTAACGCACTCGTGCGTCTGCACGTTCGTGCGCCTACAAACTTGTATTTGTAATGCGGAGGAAAGATGCAATCTACTTTTTTGTCCCGAGGTTTCTTCGGGTGTGCTCGCATTTCGCTAATTAGTGCCGCTTTGTTCGTCGGACCTCTGCCGCTTGCCGGCGTTGCCAGTGCTCAAGAGTCATCGAGTTCACAGAGGCCTGTTCCTGAATCTCCCGCCATGGCAGAGCACAGCGCTGCGCCAACGTCTCTGCTTGAGTTGACGCGGGAAGCGGAGCAGAAGAATCCGCAGATTGCGGCCTCGTTTCACGCGTGGCAGGCCTCACGAAATATTCCCCAGCAGGCCTCGGCCCTTCCCGAGACACAACTGTCGGTGCAGCAATTCAGTGTCGGCAGCCCACGACTATTCGCCGGTTACAGCAACAGTGATTTCTCCTACATCGGGTTCGGCGCCTCGCAGGACATTCCCTACCCAGGCAAACGGCAGTTGCGCGCCCAGGTCGCTGAACACGAAGCGGACTCCATGGAAGCGCAGACCGATTCAATGCGCAGAACGGTCGTCGGTAATCTTAAGATGTTCTACTTCCGCTTAGCCTACATTCAACAAACCTTCGGCGTTCTGCAGAAAAGTGACCGGTTACTGAATCAGGTGCAGGAGGCGACCGAGGCCCGTTACCGCGTGGGGCAAGGTAATCAGCAGGATGTGCTGAAAGCTCAGTTGCAGCACACAAAGATTCTTCAAGAGATCGCACACCACCATCAGGAAGAAGGACTGCTTGAAGCCCAAATCAAGCAGGTCTTGGGACGTCCGCAGGAGTCCGCGGACATCGTTGCCGAGACTCTTATAGTACGAACTCTTCCGTATTCCGCAGCCGAACTCTTGCAGAAAGCTCGTGAGCAAAATCCGGATGTGCACTCAAAACAGGCCTCCATTCGGCAGCAGGAGACCCAAGTCGAGCTGGCGCACAAAGAGTTCCGCCCGGACTTCAATGTGGGCTACACGTACGAGCACACCGCGAGTCAATTCAAGGACTACTACATGGCGAGCATTAGTGTGCGCTTGCCGAATCGGGGCCGCCAGCGCGCGGCATTGGCCGAAGCGGAACAGAACCAGGAGCGAGCACGGCAAGAGCTGGACGCTCAATCGCAGCTCGTGCTTTCGGAAGTCCAACAACAATACGTGCGCGCAACAACTTCGGAAGAGCGGTTGAAGATCTACAGCGACGGCCTTGTTCCGCAATCGGAAGCCACCTTTCAATCGGCCCTGTCTGCCTATCAATCGAACCGCCAAGATTTCGAGAGCCTGCTTTCTGGGTTCCTCGATGTCTTGAATCTTGATCTGGAATATCGGAGTGATCTGGTGGAGCACGAATCGGCGCTGGCTGAACTGGAGCGCCTTACCGGGGTGGATCTGCCATGAACGAGCGCAACTTCAGAACGAATGCCAATGAGGAATCAAACATGGTCTGTACAGAACACAACAATTATCGCCGGGCGTTTTGGATTGCACTGACCACAACCGTTGTGCTCGCGATTGTGGCGTCAATTTTGTGGTGGCGTTTAAGCCATGCCGGAACCGCTTCGCAGCCTGGCAACAGGTCCACAAGCGAGTCCGCGGAGGCGATGGCACAAACTTTATCAGTTAACGCCTCGGATTCTGAGCCAGGAGCGGGAGGCGACTCTCAGGCCAGCAATATGCAGGAGTCGCCGCTTGCCCCGATCCAACTCACGCCCGAGAGGATGCAGAGCATCGGTGTTGTGCTGGGGAAGGTTGAATCCAAGCCGGTCAACACCGAGCTTCGTTTCTACGGAAATGTGCAGGTCGATGAACGCCGGCAGGCTTATGTGCAGGCGCGATTCGCTGGATGGATTCGCAAAGTCTATGCCGACGCTACGGGTAATTTTATTGGCAAAGGTCAGCCGCTATTTACGATTTACAGTCCTGACCTAGTTTCGACCGAGCACGAATACTTGCTGGCAAAGAAGAACTCCGAGTCTTTGCAGCAGAGCAAAGTCAGCGGGGTAGCTTCGGGTGCGTCTTCTCTCTTCAGTGCTGCCAAAGAGCGACTTCTGCAATGGGAAGTTTCTCCCGCGGAAATCGAGAAGTTGGATCAAGGCGGAAAGGCCATCACGGATCTCACCATCTCTTCTCCGGTTTCGGGCTACATCACGCAGAAAAACGCGTTGCCCAATATGTACGTGCAGCCCGAAACCATGCTGTACACCGTCGCTGACCTTTCCGACGTTTGGGTCCTCGCCCAGGTATTCCAAAGCGATGCTGGGAAGATCAAGCCGGGTGATCCCGCAGAGGTCACAGTCGATGCGTATCCCGGACGAGTGTTCAACGGACGAGTGGATTACATCCTTCCGCAACTGGACACGAACACCCGCACGCTGCCCGTGCGGTTGGTTTTTGCGAATCCTGGTCTGAAGTTGAGGCCCGGAATGTACGTCAATGTTCGCGCGAAACTTCCGATGGGACGGCAGTTGGTTGTCCCAGCCAGCGCGGCTTTTCATTCTGGAACCAAGAACTTGCTATTCGTCTACAAAGGCGAAGGCAACATTGAGCCGCGTGAAGTCGACTTGGGGCCTCAAGTCGGCGATGAGCTGGTAGTCACGAAAGGCATAAAGGCGCAAGAACAAATCGTCACGTCGGCAAATTTCCTGATTGATTCTGAAGCCCAATTACAGGCGGCAGCGGGCGCCTTTGTTCCTCCGCCTCCGGGTGCGGGACAGGCGGCTTCGATGAATGCTCCAGCACAACTGCAAGCGAATGTGGAATTGACGACCGATCCCGATCCTCCGCACAAGGGCAGCAACACCATCCGCGTGAAGCTCACGGGCCAGGATGGGAAGCCGATCACGGGAGCAAACGTAACTGTGACCTTCTTCATGGCCGCAATGCCGGCGATGGGAATGGCCGCGATGAAAACCGTCATCGATGCGAGCGACAAAGGCAGTGGGATGTATGAAGGCAAGGGCGATCTCGGTTCCGGCGGCACTTGGCAGGTCACGGTGAGGGCACAACAAAACGGGCAGACCATTGCGAACAAGCAGCTCAGGCTCAATGCGACGGGAGGTATGTAGTCATGATCTCCAGAATCATCGAGTGGTGCGCACACAATCGCTTCCTGGTGTTCACCGGGGTTCTTCTGCTTACGCTGGCTGGAATCTGGTCCATGGGGCACGTTCCGCTGGACGCCCTGCCGGATATTTCAGACGTGCAGGTAATCATCCACACCAACTGGGAAGGTGAACCGCCCAACATCATCGAAGATCAAGTTACCTACCCCATTGTCACTGCCCTCTTGGCTGCGCCGAAAGTGAAAGCGGTACGCGCGCAGACCATGTTCAATGACTCCTACGTCTTTGTTGTCTTCGAAGATGGGACGGACATTTATTGGGCTCGTTCTCGGGTAGTCGAGTATCTGCAAACAATTGCCGGCCGCCTTCCTGCCAATGTTCATCCCGCCATTGGTCCCGACGCTACGGGCGCCGGTTGGGTCTACGAGTATGTGCTCGTCGATCACAGCCACAAGCAGAGCCTGGCTGACCTTCGAAGTATTCAGGACTGGCACCTGCGCTATCAGCTGGCAACCGTTCCGGGTGTGGCCGAAGTCGCAAGTATCGGTGGATTCGTCCGCCAGTATCAGGTGCAGCTTGATCCGAACAAACTGCTCGCTTATGGCATACCCCTCTCGACCGTTATCGACCGCGTGAAGTCGAGTACGAATGAAGTCGGTGGCCGCGTACTGGAACTGAGCGGTACGCGATACATGATTCGCGGGCTGGGCTATCTGAAATCGCTCGATGACCTGGCGAACGTACCGGTGATGGCGAAGAACGGAACGCCCGTACTCATCAAGGATCTGGGCACGGTTTCCTTCGGCCCGGACATGCGGGAAGGTGTAGCGGAGTGGAATGGCGAAGGCGAGACCGTGGGCGGCATTGTGGTCATGCGGTATGGGCTGAATGCCCTCAATGTGATCAATGGCGTCAAAAAGAAGCTGGCTGAGATCAAAGGATCGCTGCCGCCGGGAGTCGAAATCGTCTCCGGCTACGACCGCGGGGGACTGATCAGCGAGTCAATCAATACCTTGAAACATAGCCTGCTGGAGGAAGCGGTCATCGTTTCCCTGGTCATTATTGTGTTCTTGTTTCATTTTCGCTCGGCGCTGATCCCGATTCTTACCTTACCGATCGCACTCGTGATCTCTTTCATTCCCATCTATTACCTAAACGTCAGCTCCAACATTATGTCGCTGGGTGGGTTGGCACTGGCGATTGGTGTTTTAGTGGACGCCGCCATCGTCATGGTGGAAAACGGATACCGGCATCTATCCGAACAGCGGGTGCCGGCATCAGAACGAGAGCGGGTGCGCATTCTCATCGATGCCGCCAAGCAGGTCGGCCCCGCGCTCTTCTTTTCCCTCCTCATTATTGTCGTCTCGTTCCTTCCGGTGTTCCTGCTGGAGGCCCAGGAAGGACGGATGTTCCGTCCCCTGGCATGGACGAAAACTCTGGCCGTAGGCTTCTCGTCCTTGTTGGCCATCACGCTGGTTCCCGTCTTGATGGTCATTTTCATTCGAGGGAAGCTGCGGCCCGAATCAGAGAATCCGATCTCAAGAATTACCCAGGCACTCTATTTACCGGTTTTGCGGCTCTGCCTGAAATACCGCAAGACGACGTTGTTGCTCAATTTGGCATTCCTGCTGGCGACGTTTCCCTTGATGTTCAAGATAGGCAGTCAGTTCATGCCGCCCCTGTTTGAAGGCTCATCGCTCTATATGCCCACCGCACTTCCCGGCATTTCGATCACGCAAGCGTCACAGCTCCTGCAGGAACAGGATCGGATTCTGCGGTCCTTCCCAGAAGTTGAGACGGTCTTCGGTGTGGTCGGACGATCCGACAGTGCGACCGACAACGCTCCCCTCGATATGTACGACACGACCGTGATGCTCAAGCCGCGTGAAAAATGGCCTCCGGGGATGACCTACGAAAAGCTCATTCGCGCGATGGACGACAAGCTTCAGTTTCCGGGCCTAACGAACACCTGGACCATGCCAGTTCAAAACCGTCTCGACATGGCGCTCACCGGAATCAAGACGCCCGTAGGAATGAAGCTTCAAGGCACGAATCTGGAGCAAATCCAGCAGCTCGGGGCGCAAGTACAAAAGATTCTCTCGGCGTTACCGCAGGTGCGTTCCGTGTTCGCCGAGCGGGTGTCCCAGGGCTTTTACATCAATGTGGAGGTCAATCGGCCGGAGGCGGCGAAATACGGTTTGACCATTGCGGACGTGCAACAGGCTGTGGAATCTGGCATTGGAGGCATGAACGTCGCCGAAAACGTCGAAGGCCGCAGTCGCTATCCGATCAATGTCCGTTACCAGCGTGATTTCCGCGACAACGTCGGAGAGCTGAGTCGCGTGTTGATTGCCACGCCTGCTGGGGCGCAGATACCGATTTCCGAAGTAGCCAAGATTTCGTTTTCACGTGGCCCAGCGATGATCCGCGATGAAGATGGCCAGCTCACGGGATATGTCTACATTGATCTCAACACCACTGACTACGGTGGTTTCGTAGACCAGGCCAGCCAAATGCTTCGGCAGAAGTTGCAATTGCCCGCGGGATACACCTATCAGTGGTCGGGCGAATATGAGTTCCAGCTCCGGGCGAAAGAACGCATGAAGATCATCTTACCTGTGGTGTTCTTCGTGATCTTCCTGCTCCTGTACATGGTCTTCCACAACCTAACCGAAGCCATAGTTCTGATCTTTCCCACGTTCTATGCCATGACTGGCGGACTGATCTTGCAGTGGCTGCTGGGCTACAACTTCAGCGTCGCCGTGTGGGTCGGGTATATCGCCCTGTTTGGTATCGCGGTGGAGACCGGCGTCGTGATGGTCGTGTATTTGCACGAAGCGCTCGGTAAGCGCATTGCATCAGGTCGTCCGCTTACAGACGCCGATATTCACGAAGCGGCCATCGAGGGTGCTGTGCATCGGCTCCGGCCAAAACTGATGACGGTCTCCGCCGTTTTCGCCAGCCTGATTCCCATTCTGTGGGCAAGTGGTATTGGCTCCGACGTGATGAAGCCGATTGCCGCCCCCATGGTGGGCGGAATGATTACGTCCACGATTCACGTATTGATTTTAGTTCCGGTGTTCTTCGTATTGATGAAGGAACGGGCCCTGCGGCGTGGCACGTTGCGGCCGGAACCGATGTCATCGCATCGTTGCGGCCCTAACGAAAGTCGAGCGGGGTGACTAACCCAAAGATTCGAGACCTGAAGGTCAAAATTCCGCGCGGAGGTTGCTGCCGTGCCAAGTGCGGAGATCATTTCCCAGAAGCCGACTTCTGGCCCGCGTCGTTGAAAGTCTGTTCCGGGGCATAACTTCTGGGTAGCCGTCACACGGGAAGAATCCCCGCCGGCAACAAACCCCTGCATACCGCCCGGCGCGGTTGCGGGCTTGATGAACTATGTGCCTCTGGCCGTTTACGGTTAATCTCGTCGTCGCGATCGCCCTTCAGCGCAGAGAATTGCTTTTTTCCTCAACGGATTTCGCTTTCTTGTAGTACTCTCGGCAGAAAACAGGTCATGGCCGCTATTGTGGTGAACCTTTCCGTCCCGAGTCGTAGATTTGGTTCCTCGATACGTACTCGCCACGTTGCGGCTGCAAACGGCTAATAATGACAGAACAAATAGAAGCGGCCGCCACCCAGATTGTCCGAGCAAGAAAGCCCCGCTCGCGAGAGCGGGGCCTTCGATTTGGGCTGGAACAGTGACGACTATAGGGAACAGTTAGCGCTTGCCGCCGTGTCCGCCGCCACTGTGACCTCCACCGCTGCTGTGTCCACCGCTGGCATGTCCGCCGTTAAAGTGTCCGCCACCGTGCGAAGCGCCGGACCCTCCATGCGAAGAGAATCCCCGTGACTCACCCCCGCGGCTGCCGCTGAAACCACCAGCGCGCGACGCGCCTGATTGGCGTCCAGCGAAAGCTCGTTCGCCGCCGGAGAATCCCCGGTTGCCTGCGTAGGCTCGGTTATTTTCAGCGCCCCGGTTAACGGCTGCCCCGCGATTGCTGCCGGCGAAGCCGTGGGACGCCCCCGCGTAGCCTCGCGATGCGCCCGCATACCCGTGACCTGCGGCTGAGCCAAATCCGTGCGCATCGCGACCCGCAAATGGGTGCGCTCCGAATCCGCCACGCACGGAAGAGTATCCTCGATAATTTCCGTGCACAAACGCGGCGTGGTTATAAAACGCTCCGCTGCGGAAGGCATAAGGATGGCCGCCGAAAAAGATTCCACCGTGGAAGCCCCAGCCGATACCCCATCCATGCCATCCCCAGCCGAAGCCGAAGAACGGCAAGATCGGGAAGCCAAAGCCGAACGAAATGCGCGGGCCGCCAAATCCCCACCACGGAGAGAATCCAGGCCACAGGCCTACGGGATATCCGTACACATACGCCGGGTTGTAAGCGGGCACATACACCACATCCGGATCAGCCGGCTGGATGTCTACATTCGGCCCCTGCTCGTACACGCGCTCTTGAGGCGTAGTCCGCAGATTGCCCGCGTCGTAAGCCTTGTGACGCATGTACTGGACCGCCTGCATCACGTCATCTTGCTGGTTCTGATAGGCTTGGCCCAGCTCAGAGGTCCACGACAAATCCCTGTCCAAGTTCGCCAGCACCGTGGGAAACTCCACCAGAGACTTCACGCTCGGATCCCAATCCTGCTGGTCCGCTTCTTCGGCCAAATCCCGTCCCTTCAAATCCGGGTTCGCCCGTACCATCCGGTTCGCCTCTACAATTTGCGTTGGATACTCTGACGCGGCCAGTATCTGCGCCACGAGCGAATCGGGATACAACGCAATCGGAGCTACCAGCTTATACAACTGCTCCGGAGGCAACGGTGTGTATTGCCGTTGATCCGGCCCCGTTGGAGGCTGAGGCGCTTGCGCCTGGTCTTGATATGTACCTTGATCTTGCGGTGGTGGAGGCGCGACATCCTGAGGCGCGCTCTGATCCGGCGCATTGTATTGCGGCGCAGTCTGCTCTTGCGGCGGTGCCTGATCCACCTGCGCACCAATCCCCGCTGAAGGTTTGTCCATCGACGGGTCCTGCGCCCACAAGGAAGTGACAGTCCCGAGTGCCATTGCGCTCGTCAACACCGCGGTAAGAACCGTTTTAGATAATTTGGTTTTCATAATGTCCCCCAGAATTCCTGCTACTAGATTGAACACTGGGAATGGGGGAGAGTTCCGTTCTTTTGATTAACTTACACTGGTTGATTTCGGCCAGGCAGTGGTGGATTTCGCCCAAAAAATACGCTTGCGACGAGAGGACAAACTGCAGTTTTTCTGACTCACGGTAGCTGCGAGAAAAATACTTTTGTTAAAGTCAGGTTCTCAAGTTTCCCCGGGTATTGTGTACGCATTGATCTCCTATAGCACGCAGTGGGTAGGTTTCGGCCATGTGCCAAACTGCGTTCGCGTGGTGCACTGCGTGTGACGAACACGAGTACCGAGCAGACTTTCTGGGCGGTTGGTCGGCTAGCCTTACTTGGGATTATGTCAGGGTAGCCCGTCAACCACCCAATGAGCCTTGCGACGACCAGAGCAAGTCGTCCGGGTGGCAGCAGCAGACCTTCTCGATTGCATGAGCGGTACCGCACATGCTATCTTGCCGCGACTTGTCGCGGAGGTGAACGTGGCACACAAACTGCAGTGATCACGCCCATACATACCCCGACCTGAAGTTTCCCGCCCGTCGCAACTTTCTTTCATCGCTCATCTCCAGTGCCGTTCTTGCTCCATGGGCCCTCGGCCAGACGCAAACTCAGAGCGCATCCGACTATGACGGAGCGTTTTCGCCAGATGTCCGAGGAATACGAGAGCAAAGGATTGGCGATGCCGTTCAAGGGAATCACGACCAATGGTGAGGTCGTCCCGGTCTATTCGAGATCAAGCCGAGCGGGGTTTCAACCGAACCAGTGCGCAATGCCGCGGAGGCCTTCATCGCCACTCTCGCTTCGTGGCCTGTGGCCGAACCTTTACTTATCGTCAGCTGTGCGCGGAACGGGCTGCGTGACCGGCAGAGTTTCAACGTGAGGCTGCGGGATCATCTCCATCGCCCACACTGCGGCCGGACGCATGTACATCGACGCGCGGAAATTTCCGTTCACGTCCCACGCTTCCGGAGTGCGGAACCAATATCCTTTGCTCTCGTAGATCACATGGTACAAACCCCAAGCTGTGCGGTAAGCCTCGTCCCGCATGCCTTCGCTGAGCAGGAGCGCGGCGAATCCAAAGCTGGTTCCCACCCACACTTCCGGCGCTTGTTCGTTATCGTGAATCATTGAGCCATCCGCGGCCATGCCGTTGGCCGCCCCCATTTCGCTGCCGCCAAATTTCATGACGTTGAAGTCGAATATTTTTCTGGACGCTGCCAACTGCATTTCGTGAGGCACCAAGTCACCCAGGCCCGTCATATTGGCGTACCACTGCCCGGCCAACTGATCGGCTTGGACGCTGTCGCGATATTCGCTATCCGTGTCATAGCGGAAATATTCGCCATTCCAAAGCTTGCCAACATATGTCTTTTCGGCTTTGAGAAATAGTTCGTGGTACTCCGTGGCCGCGTCGTTCTCGCCGAGCGTGCGTGCCATCTCTTCGGTGGCGCGCAATGCCGACAGCCACAAGCCGCCGCAGTACGCGCTTACACCTCGTACCACCCACGAATCGTAGGTTTGATCGGGGTAGCCGCCATTTTCAGGAATGCCGCCGCCATGATCGAATTGCCGCAGATAAACCATGGCCTCCAGGACTGCCGGCCACATCTGGCGGAGGAAGGCCGTGTCTTTGCTACCCGTCAGGACGTAGTCGCGATAGACCATCAACACAAATTTTGAATTCAAATCTTTCCAATCGTTTGTATCCTGCCATCCGGGCTCATTTACGGCAATAAAAGGATCTCCCTCGGGGACGCCGAGATCGTGCGGCACCGCGCCTTTCTTTTTCCGCACGTGCAAGCTGGGTTTGCCCGTCAGTTGTGACTTCCAGACCCACTGCCCCTTTTCCGGCCATTCCTTCGGGACGGTGTCAGCGAACTCGCGCAGCACCTGCTTGTCGATGTCGGGCCAGAACTTCAGCAGCGGTATCGAAGCATAGAACCGCACATCCAAAGTTCCGTAATACGCATAGTCGAAGCATTCCAGTAATGCAAAGGAAGGAGGAGCTTTGCTATCGCCGCCGACTGGACGGCCCCAGAACGATCCTCCATCAGTCAGTGTGTAAAGTTCATTGAAGAGCATGCCTCGATACCATAAAGGCTTGCTTTCATCATTCACATATGGGGCCTGCCATGCGTCGATGGCGTCGCTCCAGGCGGAGGCGTTACGCAATCCGTCGCGCGCGATTGCCCAGGCGTTGTTCCCGCTAGCTCCATAGAAATCCGTATAGCGGCGATTCCACTGGCGACCCTCGCCAAATTCCACGACCGGGAAGTCCCACGCAATGACCATGGGAATGATTTTCTTCTCTCCCGGCTGAAGCGTGAAGCGCACGGCCACCGCCCCCGCCAACTTCTCGCCATCGCTCACCCAGGAGAGATCGCTGTTTGACAGTCGGCCATCTTTGGCAAAGTGCGTCCAAATAACTTTTCCATCGCCTTCAGAAGGGAATGTAGCTTGGTAACTAACCTCAACGCCTGGCGACTCCAAGGCGGCGATTGCGAATTGTCCGTCAGCCTCACGCAGAGCGGCGCTCGCGCGGTTGCGGTCGAAAACGACGCCTTTCATCGTTCCAGCGTCGACGTTCTCGCTTACGAATTGATTGTGGTTCCCCTGACTGGGCGCACCTTGAAAATCCCGGGTAAACGTTCGAAACCAGCCGACCATGTTCGTCCATGAGAGCAGAACGGAAACCGTGACCGCGTGCTGAGTAGGGTTTTCCGCATGCCAGCGATAAACGGCAACTGGATAGCTTGATTCTCGATAGTTGTTTGGCAACAGTGGAGAAAACTGTTCGAGCACGACGTGGGCAGGAAATCTATCCCATCTGTAGTCGTACCATGACTTCGGATACAGCGCCGCATATTCCCCCGCGCCCACCGGATAGTCCCATTGCCAGCTTGCGAGCGTTCCATCGGTTGGGTGATCCGTCATGAGGACTCGCGCTGTGCCTTGAGTCTCGCCCTCAGTCCGCTGAAACATGGCAAACTGATTGGCATAAACGGGCGCGTATTTGTGAACTCCCGCTTTTATATGCCAGCGGGCGAAGTCTCCCCGGTAAGTGCGCGAGAACGTTCCAGAACCAAAGCCGCCCACTGGCGCGCCTTGCCAAAACCCGTCGTCGATATTGCCTGGGACTCGAGTAACCCCCGGTTTCACAAGCGGAAGACCGAGGGGACGTCGCCATGCGGCTTTCGGTATCGCGTCTCCGGCCCAACCGGCGGTCGCTGCCAGCAGCACAAGTGTCAACTTTGCCAAGCTCAATGCCAAGTTCAATCGAATATTCTTTTTCATAAAGTTCCGTTTGTAGTCGTTACATTGAAGCTTGGGCGTCGCAGGAGACAAACAAGTGTCGTTTCTGAAAAATAAAACCATCTTCACATCATGACGCTTCGACGCTAGTCGATCGTGCACCCAATAGCCACTTATGGTACAGACCAATACTTGTTAAATCCTTCGTAGTCCGACGGCAAGCTTGCCAGAATCACTCTTCTCAATTCCAACATATCGACTGATCCTTGTTTCTGATATAGCACCTTGCCATCCGGAGCAATCAAGACCGTATAGGGCACCGCCGACTCCCATTTTGGGTCAAAGGCGGCCTGCAGACCGGCGGTATCGTCTGAAGCAAACAGCAGATTGCGGCTTGTAGCGTGCATTTTCTCAAGCACACGCAATACGGAGTTCTTTTCGTCCGGCATGTTGGCCGCCACTGTGACTAACTCGACATCGCGCACGCCATACATTCGGAAAGTATCTTCGAAATCTGGGAATTCGTGAATGCATGAGCCACACCATGTGGCCCAAAAACTGACCAATAGGGTTTTGTGCGTCGGATTTGTTCGCAACGTCTTTAAGTCCGCAGCCAAGGCCATCTCAAGTTGGACTGGCTGCGATTCGATTTTCCGGAGCGCCTCCAGACGTGCGGTCTGTTTTTCTTTCCACTTGGTCGAACAGCCGAAAACACCGGTATGTGTTACTGCCACGTCTCGATGCGCCAGGAGCGCATCGATGGCATCGCGCGCTTCGTGAGTCTTCACCAGTTCGGCACGGTAGCTATTGTCCATACGTCCTTCATAACGGAGACGGCGATCACGGTCGAAGACAAATACATGCGGTGTGGCCTGCGGACCGTAGGCGTTCGTGACTGACTGTGTTTCTCCATCGTAAAGGTATGGATACGTCAGGTGCTTGTACTGGGCCCGGATTTTCATCTCTTCGAGGCTGTCGCTGATGTCGGAGGAATCCAGTTCGTCGATGGTGATAGCCTTTGGATCATTTGGTTGAATCGCAACCACAGCAACACCGCGATCCTTGTAGTCCGCCGCAAGTTGCGCGATACGCTGCTCATACATTTGCGCGATAGGACAATGGTTGCAGGTGAACACCACTACGAGGACTTGACTTGAGGAGTAGTCGGTGAGCTTATGAATCGCTCCGTCGACGCCCCGGAGTTCAAAGCTGGGCGCAGGCGAACCCAGCGCGAGGATCGGGTGTGCTTCCTGTGCCCACGTCGTCAGCGCAAGCGTAACAAACACGAAGAGTTTCCACATGTTATCTCTCCTGCAAATCTTTAATCAGACGGAAGCGGCCGTGAGGTGACATCTGCGTTGACCAACCCGGTAGCCCATTTGATCGCCTCCGTGTACATCTCCTGCAGTTTAGGATCGTCCCAGTTTTCCTTCGGGTGACCAAGAGTCGAATAGTAGACGCGTCCCTTACCGTACATTTTGGCCCAAGTTACCGCGAAGTCGCGATCGGTCCTGTGAACTTTGGAATTTGATAAGTTAAGCTTGCTGGCATCGAGACGCATCAGTACCCGCACTTTGTCGCGCGAGTAGTTTCGGACTTGGTAAATTTCGTCTCTAAGAACGAAAGACCGTGGCCACTGCTCCATGCCCGGAAACGTAGGGTCCTCCACGATGATGGGGGCGTCGAATGTGCCCCACGGATGCTCATCGAAATAGCCGCCGATCATCTCGCCATATTCCGGCCAGTCCGTGAAGGTGATAGTAGCGCTATGGACTCCAATGAAACCTTTTCCATCATCATGGACGAACGATAGAAGGTCTGCCTTTTGTTGTGCGTCCATCTCAAGTTGGCCTCCCGTGAAGAAGAGAACGGCGTCGAAATCGTTAAGATTCTTGGCATTGAACTCGAGTTTCTTTTTGGTGAGCGCTTCCGTATCGGTGCGGATCGTGGTATCCCAGAGTCCGGTATTCTCGCCCAGGCGCTCAATCGTGGCCATTGCGTGGGAAACAGAATCGTGGCGGTATCCCTTTTCCTCACCAAGGACCAGCAATTGTTTCTTTTTGGTCTGTACCGGAGTCTGTGCTTGGCTAACGCAGAGACTACAAAACGCGAGAACGAAAAGCACTGCACCTAAATGCACGATCTTCATAAGAAATGATCCTCTACGGCACTGAAACCGCAGCAGTAGATGCGGTCAGCGTTTGCCCATCGATCACCGTCAGGCCCAGTCCAGCCATGTTTGTTACGAAGGCCGTATTGGTCACACTATCCACCGCAATTGCGTAGGGCCCGTTACCGGCCTTTATCGTCGCTGCCACCGTGTTGCTCTCACCATCAATTACAGAGACAGTGTTATCGTGGGTATTCGCGACGTATACTCTGTGATTGCCTGGATCAACCGCGATAGCTTGGGGGCGCGCTCCCACTTTTACAGTTGTAACGATTGAGTTGCTGTCGCCGTCAATCACGGTCATGCTATCGCTTCCGTAATTCACGGCATACACTCGGCCGGTCGAGGAATCCACAGCCAGCGCGCAAGGGATGTCTCCAGTATCCACCAGTGTCGCGGCATTTGTTTTCCCGTCCAGCACGGTGACATTCGAGCTGCCCGTATTGCTCAGATAGACTTTGTTGCTTATGGAATTCACCGCGATTCCCCAGAGGTGCGTACCCGCAGCCACCGTTGTTGTGCTATCGTTCGCGCCATCGATTACGGTCACGTTGTTACTCTCATAGCTTATTAAATAGATTCGGTTTGCTGCCGGGTTCACGGCAATTGCATCTGCCTGCACACCGACCTTCAGAGCGCTCGCCACATTAGTTGCTCCGTCAATGACTGTCATACTGTTGCTGAAGGTTTTTGAGATATATACCTTGTTGGTGACTGGATTCACGGCAATCGCGTAGGGAAGATCCCCTACGTTTACGGTTGCAACGACCTGGTCGGTCGCTCCATCGATCACGCTTACATTGCCGCTGCCCGAGTTTGCCACATAGATCCGGTTAGTGATCGGATTCACTGCGATCGCTTCGGGTTCGACTCCCACCTTTATCTCGGTAGGGGAGTGGCCAGCGTTACCTAGCACGGTCACAGTGCCCGCGGCGGTATTCACCGCATACAGTTTGTGGGTTCCAGGATTTAACGCGATTCCGCGAGGACTGATTTCCGTTCCGTTCGCTGCCGGAAAGTCTGCATCGGCGGCTCCCATGCCGAGCCAGTTCGCCGCATTTTCGATGAGCTCATTCTGAATGGGACTAGTGAAGATCTTGTCTCCGTGTCCCATATTCATATAAATCATTTTGTATTTCGTATTTGTCCACACGACGGGGAGGTCGCCACCGATGAGAACGTCCTTCAATCCAAGTGGATAGTTTGAAGGATCGAATGTAACCAGGACTCGCACATCTTTATTGAGGCGGGGACTCGGTTTCCAAACGTACCACTCGTTGGCAGGTGATTCGTAGGCATCGGGGATTCCCTTAACGACTGGATGAGTTCGGTCATCGATGACGAGCTTCGCTGGTAATGGCGGCCAGCTGTTGATATGGAATACTGCACCCCCTAAAAAATCGACGAACCACGGCCAGGCCGTATCCTTGTCGTTATATCCGGAAACATGGAAGCCCAACCATGCGCCCCCATTTTCCATGTAGCGCTGAAAGTTGCGCCTTTGCTCTGCATTTGTGGGCGAGTCGTTAAGCCAAACAACCACTTGGTATGCTTTTAAATACGCATCATTCATGTGCTCCCAGTTGGTTGTTGAGTCAAACGTAAAGTTGTCGCTTGCTGCGCGCGCGGCAAAGAACTTTAGCGCGGCCTCCGCAAACTGTACGTGGTCAGGTTCAACGCTCGTAGAATAAAAGGCGAGCACCTTGAACCGTGGTGGTTGAGCGCCGCTCGGTATAGCAATGCACAAAAGTGCCAAAAGCAAGAAGGGAAGAACTGAGTAAATCTTCATTGGTGGGCTGCCCAGAAGATGGAATTTCTGAAAATTGTTGTAAAAGCGGGGTTCTGGAACAGCTCAGGATGGTGGCCCATGAAAATGTAAACATTTCGAGCTCGGTAGTGCTCGTTTGTCCAGATCACAGGATGATCTCCCATCTTGATGCGGGTGTCTGGCGAATACGTGGCTTCATCGACTCTCGCCAAAACATGAACGTTCGGACGTGGGGATTTGTCCCATGTGTACCACTCCTCCTGATCCACCACAAAGGACGCTGCCACATTCTTCATCACAGGATGCGAAGGATCTTCCACCACGACGGTCGCGTCGGCGAACTTCGCAATGTAGTCGGTGAATCTGATTCCGCCCATGAACTCGGAAAACCAGGGCCATATCCCGTATCCGTCAAATTCTCCAAGCAAGGTGGCGTGATGGAATCCAATCCATCCGCCTCGGCCTTCTGTGATGTACTTCATGAATGCGGTTACTGCTGTTGGGGTCCAGCCGTAGGGAGGATAGTTCAGTTGGATGAATACTTGGTACTGAGCCAGGAATGCATCGTTCACCTTGTCAGTATTCTCGATGTAGTCGACCGAAAAATTATTTTCAACGGCCAGCTTTTGCAACCATACTTTAGCGGCATCGACAAATGGCCTGTGGATGCCACCGGCCTCCGCTAGAGCAATGATCTTGAATTTAGGCTTGGAGCTCTGGGCCGTGCCCGCGCTGGTGAAAATGAGCGCGAGGACCACTATACCCCATAAGCAATGGGGAAAGCGGAAACCTGAAACCAGTCTCGAAAGCGACATCAGCCCTCCATTTCCGGTTTATGAGTCGTCCGTGCAAATGTGCTGGGCGGCGGGCTCACGCCGCCGCAGCGATTCGTGCACATTGTACGTCAAAGATAGTTATTAAGCATTACAATGTATGGAAGGTTTGTTTTAACCACCTCTAGTTCCTAGGGATTTTAAAAGCCAGGATTGCTAAAGCCTTGATTTCCGCCGGAAAATGCAGAATTGCCTTAACATGATGGACACCAGATCCAGCCTATGGATAAAAGGGTCGCAGGTGATCTCACAGTGATGAAAGAACCCGTACGGATCGGGAGGCCTCCGCTACTCCGCCAAACCAACGCTCAAATCCTGTTGAGGCTTCTTCGCGAGGCGGGTCCGTGCTCCAAGGCCGATCTTGTTCGAGCTTCCGGATTGAGCGCTCCGACGGTGACGAATGTGGTAGCGCATCTTGCGCTCGCAGGACTGGTTGAGCCTATCGGCGAGGGGGATTCGACCGGCGGCAGACCGCCTGACATATTGCGCTTCAGGGCTGAGCGGGGTTGTGTGGCGGGGGTTGAAATCCGGCCTGACTCCCTTCGCTTCCTTCTTGCCGACTTGGACGGACGCGAAATTGGAAAAGTGAGAGTTTTACTGGAGAAGCCGTCGTCGTCTCCTCCTTTAGTCTGCAAGCGGATTGGCGAGGGAGTGCGCGGCTTGCTGCGCAAACTGAGCCAACCGGAGGAGCGACTATTGGAACTTGTCGTAGGAGTGCCCGCCATCGTCAATGTGCAAGAGGGAGTCGTGATGGCGCTGAGCGCTCTAAAGGATTGGAGCAATGTACCTCTGGGAGCCATGCTGGCCGGGGAGTTTAAATGCAATGTAACAATAGAAAATGATACCAACCTTGCGGCCCAAGGCGAATATTATCGAGGAGCGGCGCAAGGAGAAAAGAATTTTGTATTTATCACCATCGGCGAGGGTGTCGGTGCTGGCATTTTCGTGAACGGCAGCATTTATCGGGGATCCCAGTGGACGGCGGGAGAGATTGGATATCTCCGGGTGCCTAACATTTCAAGGGAGCATCCGACCATCCACAATTATGGGAAGCTTGAAAAGCTACTGGGCGCTCCGGGAATTCTGAAAAGCTGGCAGGCTAATCGGCGGGGATCGCGCAAACATCCCAAGGTGAGCTGCGCGGCCGACGTTTTCGATCTCGCCGCGGCGGGAAATGCCGAAGCTAAACGACTCCTTAAGCAACGGGCCACCCTTTTGGCCGACATTGTACTGGACTTAGCTCTCATTCTCAATCCGAGCGTGATCCTGCTCGGAGGAGAGGTGGGCAACCATCCTCGTCTATTGCAAGAGGTGGAAGTCCTTCTGAAGGGAAGTGAATTCGGGGTCGTGCGCGTCGGATTGGGCGCCCTGGGTCATTCGGCTGTATTGTGGGGCGCGATCTGTTCGGCGCTCGAGCCCGCCGTCCTGGGCTTACTGCAGCCATCCGATTCAACAAGTTCATAAGCACACACCAGCATCGTCCCTCCCGCACACTGGGAGTTCCCGTTTGACTGACTTCATAAAGAAAGATAACTTAGTCATGTGCATAATCCGCGCTAGACATGTCTAAAACGCCTACCGCCATCTCTTTTCCCCGAGGAGCGCAGCAGCGGCATTTGCAGAAGCAAATAGACGCTCGCGAAGTGCTGCAGCAGCTGCGGGAGCATGATTTCGACTCCTGCGACATCTTAGAACGACACGCTGGGCTATCCTCCTCCCGGCTCTCAGCAGCTATTTCCTTCCTGGTAAAGAAAGGCTTGGTCGGAAAGGTGTCCAACGGCAAGTCCGACGCCGGTCGACGAAATAACGCCCTTCGCATTAATGCGGGCTACGGGCATGTGGTCGGCGTGGATTTGGGCGGAAGTAATTTGCGGATTGCATTGGCTGACATGAACGGCCGAGTGTTGGGCAAATGGTCCATCTCCACCAAAAGAACATCGTCTCCCGACATGGTGATCGAGCAAATCCGCAAGGGTGTCACGTATCTACTGGAGCATGCCTCTGTGTCTCGCAGTTCGCTACTGGCTGTCGCTGCGGGCGCACCCGGTATTACGGACGGAGATGCGGGTGTCGTGGTCACTACGTCCTATCTAAAGGGTTGGAAAGACGTCCCGCTTCGTAGATTGCTGCAGTCGGCCTTGCGCATCCCCGCCGCGGTGGAAAACGATGTAAGAATGGCAGCGATCGGAGAGAACTGGAAGGGCGCCGCGCAAGGCGTCGGTAATTTTGTATTTCTTGCCATTGGAACGGGGATTGCCGCGGGTGTATTTGCCAGCGGCAGGTTGATCCATGGCACGGATTGGACTGCGGGAGAGGTTGGTTACATGCATGTTCCGGGCGCCCCGGAGGAGGCTGCCAGGCACGGCGCACCGGGATCGCTTGAGAGTGTAATCGGCGGCGAGGGCATTCGGAAGCAGTGGCTGCGCTCTCGAAATGGAACCGGCGTTGGGGCCGCCCGCAACTTTACCGCAACGGAAATCTTTGAACGTGCCCGCGCCGGAGATTTGGTTGCAAAGGGCGTGCTGAATCGGTCGGCGAAAATATTGGCTTATGCGGTGTACAACATATCCTTGGTCCTAAACTGCGGGCTTTTCATATTGGGCGGCGGAGTAGGGATGAGTTTGCCTTTACGGGACGCTACGCAGCGGTTTCTGGAAAAGTACAACGAGCCCGTACAGCCAAAACTGATAGTCAGCAGCCTGGGACCGGACGCGCAATTGGTGGGGGCAATTCGATTAGCGCTGAGCAAAGCAGATCAAGAATCGGTCTGAGAAACGCGCAAACTCCGGACAATCCCTGCTCAGCCTTTCCCGGGAACGCTGATGCTCTCTAAGTCGCGTCCGCGCGTCTCGGGCACGACAAATCGTACGAAGACAAGGGTAACGACACTAAGCGTTCCATAGATTGCGAAGGTGCCGGCGCTGCCGAGGATATTAATCAGGGATAAGAATGTTAAGGACACGGCAAAGTTTGCGATGCCTGAGAACAACGTTCCGGCTGCGACACCGCGCCCGCGGACGCGTAAAGGAAAGACTTCAGCAACCAGGATCCAGGCGATTGCCCCCAGACTGAATGCGAAACATGCAATATAGACCACCAGGCAAGTAATCGCTACCGATCCGAGTGTCGACCCCAGCATTCCCTGATGGCCAAACGCGAAAGAAAGCGCGAAGAGCGCGACTGTCATGCCGCTCACGCCTACGTAGAGGAGTGGTTTGCGTCCAATCCGGTCAACGAGCACGATGCCCACGACTGTCGCAACCACGTTCACTATGGACACGATCAGCGTCGCGAGGATCGCGTTGGCGTGCGACGCGCTTCCCGCGAGCTCAAAAATTTGTGGACCGTAGTAAATGATGGTATTGATCCCGGTAACCTGCTGCAGCACGGTAAGGCCACATGCGATGAAAAGCGCCCCCCGCACCGCCGGACCCCAGAGAGCGCTCCAGTTCTGTTCCATGGGCGTCTTGAGCCCTTCTTCGATATCGTTGAGAAACCGTTGCGCTCCCACGGCGTCCGTATAGCTATGCAGTACTGCCTCGGCGTCCTGCAATCGGCCGTGCGCGAACAGCCAGCGCGGACTTTCGGGAACAGTAAGAATTACAGCCAGGAAGAAGATTGTCGGCACCACGGCGATGCCAAACATCAGTCTCCACGCCTGTTGCGCAGCGAGCCAGTAGCCGGCCAGATTCGCGAGCACGATCCCGACAGTCAACGCAAACTGGTAAAGCCCGATGAGCATGCCGCGCGACTGGGGTGGGGCAAGTTCGGAAACATACACCGGCGCGGTTACCGAGGTGAAACCGATTCCGATTCCGATGATCGCGCGCGCCACGATCAGAACGAAAACGTTGGCAGACAGAGGCGCCAGCAGCGAGCCGACAATGAAAATGCCTCCCGCCCATACCAGCGTAGCGCGACGGCCGATGTGATCGGCGACCGGTCCCCCCACGATCGCTCCAATCATGGCCCCGATCAGCACGATGCTGACGACCCATTCCTCCATCCATGTGGAGAGTGCAAATGTCCGTTTCACGAAGATCGCCGCGGCAGCGATGATGCCCATGTCATAGCCGTAGAGCACGCCTCCCAGGGCGGCGATCGACGAAATACGCAATATGAATCCGCGATTCACGCGTGGTGGAGCAAGGACACCTAAATCGGCCACATGTTTACCCCAACAACATAATACTGTATAGTTGGTAACGTTTAATTACAAACATCGCTTTGGTCGCGTTGGCCGTGAAATTCGCCGGGGCAATTTATGGAGAATCAGGGGAGCCAAGAGTCGCGCTGGATCGCAGGAGTCGAGCCACCGAAAGAGATGCTGACCCGGAGCATGACATCCATTTATGAAATGGAATGTCGCGAACAACCGGAGCGTCTCGCTCGATTGTTGCAGGCTTACGACGAGGATCGATCAATCCGGGAAGCGCTGGAACAACTACGGCATCTATCGCTTTCTGCAGGCCCTGTGGTGTTTGTCGGAATGGGAGCCTCCCATTGCTCCTCTATTACTGCTGCCTCTTTCCTGCAATCATGCGGGCGGTCATCATTCGCCGTAGAGGCGAGTGAGTGGCTCCACTACTCGCAGCCAGTATGGAGCAAGGTCGCCGTTTCCGTCCTGTTGACCACTTCAGGCGAGAGCGCGGAAGTTGTACGACTCTGCAGGAAAAGCGCCGACAAACCGATCGCACTGCTTTGCAATAACGAAAAAAGCACATGCTGGTCGTTAGCTCAGATCGGACTTCCGATTTTGGCGGGGCCGGAATATGGCAATGCGACCAAGACATATACGAATGCCACGGCTGCATGCATCGTGCTCGCTTCCCACATGTTGGGGCGGGCATGGCGGGAAGATGCCGAGCGGGCAGGTGCAGCTTACGCCGCCGGTCTCGATAAGGTATTTGGTCTGCGCGGAGAACTGGAAAGATTTTGTCGTGGAGCGAAGAACATCGAGGTCATTGGGCGTGGTCCAGCGTACGGTGGCGCCATCATGGGTTCGTTGTGTATTCGCGAAATGACCGGCCATCGTGCCGCTGCTCATTCAGGAGGCGGGTTCCGGCACGGACCGATCCTTGATGTCGATGAGTCGCATGTCGCCATCATTTCGGCGCTGGGACGGGCGGCCGAGTTGGGAATCGATCTCGCGAATGATTGTCATGCCCGTGGCGGCAGAGTGATTCTGGTCGGAACCAAAGAGCGACAGGCCTCCGAGAGATTCTTGCCGATAACGATCGGAGCTGTAGCTGAACCATGGGAAGGAATCACTTCCGTCATCGTGCCACAAGCGTTGACGCTGGCGATGGCCGAACAATTTGGAGCGAAGCTGCCCCCCCGTTTTCAGTACGGAATTATGAAGGAGTAATCGGTGGTTGATATGGGACTAGGCAGGCGATGGATTGAAAAGGAGACGAAATGACACAGTCAAAAGCGTCCTTGATAATCGTTCTCGCGCTGTTCGTAAACATGTTCGCGACATTCTTCGCTTCGAGCCCCGCTTGGGGGCAGGAGGTTACGGCCACCATCACCGGGAGCGTGACCGATCCTTCCGGAGCGCCTGTGGTGGGCGCATCGGTGCTGGCTCACGATGTGGAGCGCGGCACTACGTACCCGACTCGAACCAACGACGTGGGCGTCTTCAATCTCCAGCGCCTGCCGGTTGGTAAGTATGAAATTAAGGTGGCGGCGGCAGGATTTCAAACCGCCGAGCAATCCGCAATCACGCTTGTGCTGGACCAGGTCGCCCGCTTCGCCTTCCAACTGAAGGTGAAGGGCGCGAACCAAGTGGTAGAAGTTGTCGATGAGGCGCCAGTATTGCAGACGGATACCACGCAACTGGGCACGCTGATCGATGCCAAGACCAACGACAATCTGCCGCTGGCCTCGCGCAACTTCGTGCAATTAACCTTGCTCACACCCGGCGCGCTTACCATCGATCCGCAGACGATGAACACTGGATCCCAAACTTCGCAGCAGATCGCGGGCAACGGCGGTGGGCGTCCATATATCAATGGCAATCGCGAAGAATCGAACAACTTTATCCTCGATGGTGTGGATAACAATCAGGCTTCGGAAAACGCGGTCGGGTTCACTCCATCGCCCGACGCCATTCAGGAGTTCAACGTCATCACTCAGAATGCATCGGCGGAATTCGGCAATTTTCAGGGAGGGGTAGTCAGCGCTTCCATAAAATCTGGCACCAACACCTTCCACGGCGATGTTTTTGAATTCATCCGCAATGACAAATTCAATGCCAACTCATGGCAGAACGGCTTCTTGCCAAACGGGCTAGGGGGAATCGGTCTCCCGAAGGGACAGATGCGCTGGAATCTGTTCGGCGGCACAATCGGCGGCCCCATCATCAAGAGCAAATTATTTTTCTTCGCCGATTATGAAGGCTCCCGCTTCGATCATCCGCTCGCGGCAGGCACGGAGACCGTGTTGTCCAATGCGGAACGCGGAGGCGATTTTAGCGCCCTGTTAGCCAGTGGCGTGCAGATCTATGACCCTTGTGTAGCCGGCACAGGAGTCAGCGGCACACCCTGTGTCCTGTCGGGGACACCGGTGCCCTTTAATGGCAACATTATTCCTGCCAATCGATTGGATAATGCTTTCAAGGTGCTCATGGCTTCGTCGCTCTATCCACAAGGCTCGAGCAGCGCGCCGAACACCGCCATCGTTCAGAATGGAAGCCAGAACAACGACGATCAGGAAGATTTCAAAGTGGATTTCAACGCCTCCGAAAAGGATCGCATGTTCGCCCGATATTCCCGAGGCAAGGAAATCGATCCGCTTACCACAACCTACCTGCTGGGCGGAAATTCGAGTTCGGAAGCGCATATCGACAACACTGCTTTTGATGAAACGCACACCTTCACTTCGTCACTGCTCAACGATTTTCGCATCGGTGTGAACTACGTCCTGCCTTTTGGCCCGAATACGACCTTTGCCCCTTCCGTCGCGACGCTTGCAACCAATAGCGGCATTGCGGGTACGACAGAAGGCGGCATCAGCGGGCTGCCGCAAATCACCTTTTCCAGTGCAGCGAACAACGGAGGCGGCATCGCCAATTACTCCGGCCTGGGAAACGGCGCGATCATCCAGAAGTTCGCTTCCACTGTCTGGCAGATATCCGACAATCTTTTGTGGAGTCACGGGCACCACAATGCAAAATTTGGATTCCAGATGAACCGGTATCGGCTGAACATTACATATCCGGGCAATGCCGGAGTTCTGGGCGACATCGGCTTCACCAACAACTACACGTCGGAAGCAGGCGACGGGGCGACTGGCGGAGATGCGGGAGCGAGTTTCGCTCTGGGCTTGCCCGACTCCGTTGCTCGAGGAGAAGCGGGAGGCGGCTTCCATCAAAGGGATTGGCTGCTGGCTGGCTTCGCGCAGGACGATTGGCATATCGCCAATAGCCTGACGTTGAATCTGGGACTACGGTATGAGGCGCGTACTCCCTGGATCGAAACCAACAATCGCCAAGTGAACGTCGACAAGACGACCGGCATCCTCGAATTCCCCGGAAGCAACCCCGTCCCCACCGGCATTATCGGGAAGAACGGCTTCAGCCGAGGACTTTACAACAGCAAGTATTCTGGACCCGGAGAGTTCGAGCCGCGCATCGGATTCTCCTGGGCTCCGGCAGTATTGCAAAGCAAAACCGTCGTCCGTGGAGCATTCAGCATCTCTTCTTATCTGGAGGGCACGGGCACCAATCTGCGGCTGCCCCGTAATCCCCCATATACGCCAAGCCAGGTTGCGGGAACGAATAACTACAACGTTGGCGCCGCACCTTTTACTACCGAGGCAGGCGCTGCCGGCGGATTTCAACCATCACAGCAATCGGTTGCCGGATCGCCCATGTATGCCTGGGATCCCACAGTGCAACCTGCGGTCGGGGAACAATGGAATTTTTCGATCCAGCATGAGCTGACAAAAACGCTCACCGGGCAGGTTGGTTATGTTGGCCAGAAGGTAACCCATCTAGTAGTGCCGCTGGATCTCGGGCAACTGCAACTTGGAACCAACAACACTCCTTTCATCGGCGGCTTCAACGGAAACGATGCTGGCGGGAACAGCCTCGGATATGGCCCCAACAGCCTCGCCGACGTTTACGACACGGCCTCGGTCGGCACCATGCGTTACGACGCTTTGCAGGCTGTATTACAAAAGCATGCCAGCGGAGGACTGGAGGGACAGATTGCCTATACCTGGGGCAAGTGCATGACGAACAACAGCGGCTACTACGGAACCTACAGTCCGAATTCCGAGACCTCGAGTTCCTTTCCCTATTGGCAAAACCTTTATGACCCTAGATCGAATTGGGCCCGCTGCTACTATGACTCAAGCCAGGTCTTGAGCGGCTATGTACTTTACGAACTGCCCGTGGGGCGAGGAAAATCTTTCGGCCACGATTTTCCCGGGGCAGTAAATGCTGTGGTCGGAAACTGGTCGGTCGGACCAATCGTTTCCTACCATGCCGGATTCCCTCTGGCCGTCTACGATGGGACCGACAGTTCGGGTACTTTCACCGGGGAAGATGGTCCCGGGCCAGGTTCTGCCCGTCCAAACTGTAACGGTCCGGTCCAGTACACACGCCAGATAGTGAATGTTCCAGGCGTGGGAAATCAATTCCAGTGGTTCTCGAACGCTAATGACACATTCACACAGGAGGCGCCGGGGACGTTTGGTACGTGCCCTGCGCAAGGTCCAGTGATTGGGCCTCATTACGTGGACCTGGATCTAAGCCTGCAAAAGAACTTCCTCTTCGGCGAATCCATGCGCTTGCAGTTTCGCGCCGACTTCCTGAACGCATTCAACCATCCAAACCTGGCCGCCCCGAATATGTACTACAGCACTACGGCGAACACATTCGGCAATATCACCGGCAGTCAGGATCCCAGGAATCTTGAGTTTGCCCTCAAGTTCTATTTTTGAACTGGGTAACGCTCATGCTGCAGTGGTGGCATTCTAAATAGCATCGTAGAGGGAAAGGCAACCGAGAGCCGTCCAGAGGTCTGTTTCCGATGCACTTTGCGCTCCCGCAGGCAGCGATTGTTCCGATTGTGAGAATCCAGAATCGTTACAGCGTCGCCGACCGCGGATCGGAAGACGTTCTGGAGTATTGCGAAAAAGAGAAGATGGTTTTATTCCGTGGTTCCCACTCGCAGCCGGTCGAGTCTCCGGAGCGGACAGCCCCATCCGTCACGTGCTGCGCCACTAGAGGCGACACCCTCACAGGTGGCTCTGGCGTGGCTGCTCGCGCGATCTCCAGTTATATTGCCATCGGGACGCTCGTCGATGAGAATCGTTACCGGCGCATAAGAACCGGTGTCCGGCACATGCTTGACCATCTGCCTCATGATCAGGGGATTGCCAACAACGAGACGCACAATACTTGGCATTCCCGTGGCTCCCTTATGCACGATTTCGCCGTGGTCAAAGCTTGTGGACTTCCATAAATCCTGATGGTCCAACCGCCGCGTGATCACTTGTTCCATTTCCAAGGTCGTTTTGGTTGCGCTTACATTCTTTCGGAATGCGTTCATATCGGGATGGCCAACGGGCCGTCTTTAACGTTGCCAGGACGTCTCGCAATGACCGAGAAGAAGTCACGCTGAATCGTTCCACATTAATTGTTGTCAACATTCTCCACTTCCATTCTTGCGGTTGGTTTCAAGAGCAGTTGTAATTTCTTTACCTAGCAGCCTAGCTCCTGCATTTTGTTTGTGTCAATCTTCAAGCCAGCTGCCGCCACTATCCGTGAAGACAAAAAGCAACGGGCATACCAAACCGGGAGGATTCTTAAAATCACCGCATCCGATTGATTAGAGGATGCTTCGAGGAATCGGGGATATGCATTCACGGAAGAGTGTCACGTGTCACAGCGGTAATGACACCGACACACTGTTTGAACAGAAATGGGTTTTGTTGCTTCTGGACGAACCACTGGGATCGTTGGACGCGCTTACGCGCATCGAGATGCAGCAACTCATCGAGGACGTATGGCGAAGCCGCGGCTTTACCGCAATGCTCGTGACCCATGACGTTGCCGAAGCGGTAAGTTTGGCGGACCGCGCTATCTTAATTGAGGGAGGCCGTGTCGCGTTGGACGAAGTTGTAAATATACCTCGACCGCGAACACGCGGCAGTACCCGCTTCGCCACACTCGAAGAACGCATACTTGGCCGGGTGCTCCAACGCCGGCCGGTTGTCGAGGATCAGTGATAAAGGACTGAGGAGAACAGGGAGACTTGATGGCGCATGACGCGGCTGAACCAATTATTCTGGAAGATGAGCAGCGGAGTTGCGAATCTCCCGTTCATCCTCTGATTGCGGGTCGGCGAAGCACTCTGGCCTTCGCCTCAACATCCGTCGAACCAGAAACCTTGGCCAGCTTGATCGAAGCGGCACGATGGGCTCCGTCTTCCATGAACGAACAGCCGTGGAGTTTCATCGTGGCCACGAAGGCAAACAAATCCGATTTCGACCGCCTGCTCGGTTGTTTTGGTTGAATTCAATGTCCAATGGGCGCAGCATGCACCGGTCCTCATATTGTCCACTGCCAGATTAACTTTTGAATCGACCGGAGAACTTAACAGGCACGCATTCCATGACGTTGGTCAGGCAATCGCCAATCTAACGTTCCAGGCTATGGTGTCCGGATTAGTAGTGCATCAAATCGCCGGCTTCGACGTTGAAAAGGCGCGGCTCGAGTTTTCAATTCCCCAAGATCACGAACCCGTCGCGGTTGCCGCCATCGGGATACCCTGGTAGCCCGGCCAGCCTTCCCGAGAAATTACGCAAGAGAGACGCGAGCCCACGAAGGCGAAAACCACTGACCAGCTTCGTTTTTGAGGGCGGTTGGGGACATTCAGCTGTCTGGAGTCGCGAATTCTAAGTCCAGTAGGGCGCAATTTTCACGGTCGGGTTACCACGACCTAGATGCACAGAGGATACAGGCTCTGGCTGTTAAGAAACCGTGTCAAAGGAATGCTTGATTGTTACTGTGTGACCGGAAACTCTAGGTGGAGATTAGCTGTTGAATCCTCTCCAGCCAAACGTCACACTCCGACGTTACACGACCCACTGCTTCTGCCGCGGACTGCAAAACTGCGCTCGTCGTTTCCAAGAGGAGATCGTGCGTTCAAGCTGTGATTCGTCGACGTTGGCGAATGC
>Ga0182015_10001636_pt1 | contig 29025 bp, 26 predicted proteins | sample 712P3MmetaG_FD_120478 | JGI IMG/M metagenome (GOLD analysis project Ga0182015, IMG submission 120478) | Permafrost microbial communities from Stordalen Mire, Sweden - 712P3M metaG | ecosystem: Environmental > Terrestrial > Soil > Wetlands > Permafrost | place: Sweden: Stordalen | collected... | reverse complement strand
CTGTGGTGGAGTTGTGCCGGGAACCGGAACGCAGGCCGGGACGGAAGCGATGAGCCTGTTAGTGGTCAGATCGAACTGCTGCACGCTGGCTTGCGTTCCGCCACACTCGGCGCCGCAGCTCACCACCCAGGCGGTGCTGTCGTCGCTGCTGAAGAAGGCGGCCACCGGACGGTCGAAAACGCCGGGACCGCCAATGTAGGTTAGCGCGCCGCCAATCCCGATCTGCGACGGCGTGATCACGGCCACTGAATCGGAGTTATCGCTGAAGCCAAGAATTCGGTTTCCACTGTTGTTGATCGCAATATAGTGAACCGCGGGAACGTCGACCTGTCCGCTGATCGCACCGCTGCTCAGCTGGAGGGCCTCCACGATGCCGGGATTTGCTCCAACGACCTGCGCGGTGGGCACGGCGATGTAGGCGGTCGAGCTGTCCGGGGAAACCACGAAGCTCTCGGTCCCGCCGGGTAAAGTCACGTGCGCGGCGTTCTGTTCGCTGGCGTTGTTGATGATGCTGAACTGGTTGTCGGACGCCGCCGTACCGTTGCCGCTGAAGACCAGCGTCTGCGCCAGGTTGGGCGTAACCACCATCATGCCGGGAAACTCGCCCGCGGAAATCTCGGCTACGTTCGCGCGCACATCGTCTTCGGCGTTGAGGATAAATATACCCGCGGATTCACTGCCGGCCGACACGTTATTGGTGAGCAAGGCGCGGTACGGGATACCGCTGGCTGCTGCGCGGCCGGGGTTGCTGTTGCCGCAACTCAGACACACCAGACTGGCCTGCAGCAATAACAGACGAATCAGTACTCTCTTCAAACCTGGGACTCCAACCTCATGCCGGATAATCGCTTGGATGCAAGAATGTGAATGCAAGAACAAGGATTATAGCAAAGCAAGAAGTCGCAGCTGAGACGCCGCGCAGGTTGGTCCATTGAGTATCGTAGAAACGCGCCTAGCCGCGTCTCACCGTCCACGAGCAACCGGTTCTCGATCAACTCGGGTCGCTCCTCTACACCAGATCGGAGCGCTTGAAGTTGCGCCGCGCGCCGTGACGGATGTGGAGCACTTCAACTTGCTTCTGTCGCTCCAGAACACGGTAGATCACGCGATAAACATGAGGCTTGTGGCCGTAAAGCAGGTGCCTCAGGCCGTCCGTTTTGCGTGTCAGCGGGCATCGGTGCGGATGCTGTTCCAGTCGAAGAATAGCCTCTTTGATCCCCCGATACCAGTCCAGAGCCGCGTCCGAATACTCCGCGTTGATCTGCCCATACACTTGCGCCAGATCTCGCTCGGCATGTGGAGTGATCTTAACGACGTATGCCATGCTTCGCTTCAAACTCTGCGAAAAACTCCCTCGCTGACCTTGTCCGTCCAGCTTTCACGTCCTCCAGTCCCTGACGGATACCTTCCTCTTCATCCGCCCTCGCGGCGATGTCAAGCAGCCGCTGATAGGCCTTGGCATCCTGAACGATGGCCGCTGCCTTGCCGTTCACAGTAAGCACTACGGGGCGCTTGCTCTTCTTAAGCTGCTTCATGAAGTCGCCGGAACGCCGCCGGAACGTCGTCAGCGATTGGATGTCTTTGGTGATGTCAAGCATGGCGGCCACTCCTTATGATCGCACCTTATTAGGTGCTAATAGAATATCCTATCCCAGCCAATATCCGTTAGCGAGAAAAACGCCACTCAAGCACCTCAGCCTCAACCCAATGCAGAGACCTCGACCCTTCTTGTATCCTCAAAGAGATGGCGAAGAACCTTATAGAACGTCTTAAACAGTCGCCCGTTCTCTGCGACGGAGCCATGGGAACGCTTCTTTATTCCAAGGGCATCTTCATCAACCGCTGCTATGACGAGCTGAATCTGTCGCAGCCGGAGCTGATCCGCACCGTCCACCATGACTATCTGCAGGCTGGCGCCGAAATTATCGAAACCAATACTTTCGGCGCGAACAGCTTTCGCCTCGGCCGGCACAGCCTCGCCGATCGCGTCCGCGACATTAACGTAGCGGGCGCGCACGTGGCTCGGGAGGCGGCCAAGAGTTTCGATGTCTGGGTCGCGGGATCGATGGGCCCGCTGGGCGTTCGCATTGAGCCCCTCGGCAAGACTTCGTTTGAAGAGGCGCGCACCGCGTTTCGCGAACAAGTAGCAGCCCTGGTCGAGGGCGGCGTGGATCTGCTGATGCTAGAAACCTTCGGCTACGTCGAAGAATTACACCAGGCGGTGCTGGCTTGCCGTGATGTCAATCCGAAAATCCCCATTGTCGCCCAGGTCACGATTGACGAAGACGGCAACTGCCTCGATGGTTCCGACCCCGAAGCCTTCGCCGCCCGCCTGACGGAATGGAATGTCGACGTCCTTGGCATCAACTGCAGCGTGGGTCCGGTCGCCATGCTGGACGCCATCGAGCGGGTGCGAGCCGTCACTTCCCTGCCCCTCGCCGCCCAGCCGAACGCCGGCATGCCGCGCTCGGTCGAAGGGCGCAATATCTATCTCTGTTCGCCCGAGTACATGGCGAGCTACACCCGAAAATTTGTGGCAGCCGGGGTGCAACTGATCGGCGGGTGCTGCGGCACGACGCCGGATCATATCCGCGCCATGAAATCGGCTTTGCGGGTGCGCGAAGCACGCGGTAAGACCCCGATTTCGGAGGCGATTCATTCCGGAGTAGCGCCTTCGGCTCCCTCGATGACTCCCCTGGCGGAGCGCTCCCGCCTCGGCGCAAAACTGGCCGCCGGGGAATTCGTCACCATGGTCGAAATCGTCCCCCCCAAGGGCATCGACATCCGCAAAGAAATCGAAGGCGCGAAGTTCGTCAAATCAGTGGGCGTGGACGCCGTCAACATCCCCGACAGCCCGCGCGCCTCGGCGCGCATGAGCAACCAGGCGCTGTCGCTGCTGATGCAGCAGGAAGTAGGCATCGAGGCGATCCTGCACTACACCTGTCGTGACAGAAATGTGCTGTGCATTCAGTCCGACCTTCTCGGAGCCGCGGCCATCGGAATCCGCAACCTGATCTGCATCACGGGCGATCCTCCAAAAATGGGCAATTATCCCGATGCCACGGCCGTGTTTGACGTGGATGCCATCGGCCTGGTGAATATTGTCCACAACCTGAACCGTGGACTGGACCTGGGCGGCAACCCCATCGGCGCCGGAACCAGCTTCGTCATTGGCGTCGGTGCGAATCCGGGATTGCCCACGCTCGACGAAGAGATCAAGCGCTTCGCATACAAGGTCGAAGCGGGCGCGGAGTACGTGGTGACCCAGCCCGTATTCGACCTCAGCCTGCTGGAAGCATTCCTGAAGCGGATCGAACACTGTCGCATTCCTGTGATCGCCGGCATCTGGCCTCTGGTAAGCGCCCGGAACGCCGAGTTCATGAAGAATGAGCTTCGAGTTTCCGTGCCCGATGAAATCCTCAACCGTATGACCAGGGCGGCAAGTCCAGAGGCGGCACGCGAGGAAGGCGTGGCCATCGCGCGCGAAATGCTGGCGGCCGTCCGCGAACGGGTGCAAGGCGCCCAGATCAGCGCTCCCCAGGGCCGATATTCCTCCGCGGTAGATGTTCTGGAAGCCTTGGGATCGAAGCCCGCCCGCTGAGAGTCGTATCCCGAGAGTCGTGCCCTGATCGTCGGTGCAGTTTCACGATGGAGCCGGTGAAACCCTGAACCACCAAGGGCACGAAGGATCACGAAGGCTTTTGGCCTCACATGGTTCCTTCGTGTACCTTGGTGGCCTTGGTGGTTAACGATTTGGCAAAATTGCACCACTACCGATCGTCACACCCCGGTCGGTCATATCGGTAGAGACGCGGCTAGACGCGGCTCAGCAGCGAGGAAAAACCACCCACGACCGATCAATCCGAAGCGAAACCATACGCGGTAAACGTTATCTCTACCGAAATGAAGGCCTCCGTTTAATTTTGGGAACATCTGTGCAAGAATTTGCAAAATTAGACAATCTCGCTGTAGCTTTCGCGCTAGAATCGACATCAGAGTCAGTACCGGGAGCAACTTGATTGGTGAAGTTTGAAGATTGCCTGGAGCGTCTCGAGAAGATAGTGCAGGAACTGGAAAAGGGCGAGGTTCCTCTGGAGAAATCTCTGACGCTATTTGAGGAAGGCATGCAACTCTCCGCAACCTGCAGGAAACAACTCGAGGAAGCGGAAGGCAAAGTAGAGATTCTGTTGAAGCAGAACGGAAAGCTGCAAGCTGAAACGTTTGAGCCCCCGGCCGAGAAAGCATTGCGCAAATAACGCGGTCGCCCTCGGATCGGATTTTGACAACGCCAACGCCTGTGCCAGTTATGCTGTCGCAGCCAAGGTCGCCGCGAACTTGCGGCGTAGTCAGGGGGAAATATGGAACCACTGAGTGTAGTCCTCTTTCAGAATGACCCCAGAACTGCGCGAACTCTGGCGGTAAGCCTCTCTCAACACTTTGAATCTGTTCATATGGCCAGCAGTTACGAAGATGTCAGTACCACCGTCGCCAAGAATCGGGCCGAAGCGCTAGTGCTGGATCTGGAAACCTCGGGACCCGGCGAGGTCGAGCGTCTGCATCACGAATTCCCCAGCCTGTGCATCGTCGGCACCCACCGCTTAGCGGACGACAAACTCTGGGCCGAGGCCATGAGTCTGGGCGCACGCGACATATGTGAACCGCGCAACGAGGACGTAGTCCGCTCCGTTCTGCACGGCCTAACGCACCATGCCATAGCCTGAAAAAAGGTTTCAAAGGTTTGGTTTCCAGCATGCCTCGCGTGGTGTTCATACCTTGAAGCCTGCACCTGAGACCTTGCTCTTCGCCTTGTTATACTGCGATGCCATGCTGAAACAAATCCTGGAGCAGGGACGGGAACTCGCCGACGTCGCGCTCGAACAACTTTTACCCCCCACCACGCAATATCCGTCCGCCATCCATCAAGCCATGCGCCACAGTGTCTTCGCCGGCGGAAAACGCCTCCGGCCCATCCTCTGCATGGAGGCGGGACGCATGATCTCTTCGCGCGCCAGCTCGCGCGCCAGTTCGAAAAGCAGTTCCCTACCCCCCGGCATCGAGCAAGTAGGCGCGGCGCTGGAGATGCTTCACACCTATTCCTTGATCCACGACGATCTGCCTGCGCTCGACAATGACGACCTGCGGCGCGGCCGTCCGACCTCACACAAAGTCTTCGGAGAGGCCATCGCCATCCTGGCCGGAGACGCCCTGCAGACGCAAGCCTACGAAGTGCTGGCGCAGCTCATTTGTTCAGCCGAGGCGCGCGTCGCCATCATCCGGGAAATAGCGCACGCCACCGGAACCATCGACGGCATGATCGGCGGCCAGGTCGTGGACCTCGAAGCCGAGCACAAGAAGCCCGACCTCGCCACTCTCGAATATATCCACCGTTCAAAAACCGCGGCCCTGATCACCGCCAGCGTGGTCAGCGGAGTCATTTACGCCGGAGCAACCGCCGCGGATATTGCTCATCTGCGAACCTATGGCCAGTCGATCGGCCTGGCGTTCCAGATCGTCGACGATGTGCTGGACGTAACCCAGACCTCCGAACAACTGGGAAAAACCGCAGGCAAAGACAAAGCCGCGGAGAAGGCAACCTATCCAGCGTTATTCGGAATCGAGGAATCTCGACGCCAGGCCGACGCCCTGGTAGAGCAAGCCAGCGCAGAGCTAGAAGAATACGGAGCGGCAGCCTCTATTCTGAAGGATCTAGCCCACTACTTAATACAGCGCAAGAACTAACCCCCCGTAGAGACGGGGCTTGCCCCGTCTCCGCGTGCGCCAAAACCGACCAAACGCCCTGTGATGCCGCTCACCGTGTGAGATTCTTCCCCCGCCTTACCCTCCATCTGATGGCCAAGTTTCAAGATAGGTATCGGATCGAATCAACCCGTCTGCGTGATTGGGATTACGGCTCACCGGGATGGTACTTCGTCACCCTCTGCACCAAAGACAAGAAATGCTTCCTGGGCCACGCGGTCGACGGACAAATAGTCCTTTCGGCCGCGGGTGTCGTCGCTGAAACAGAAATGAAATCGATTTGCACCCACAAAAAGAACGTGATGATCGACCGGTATGTGGTGATGCCCAACCACGTCCACGCCATCATCGTGATTGAAGGTAACCATCCCTACTCCACCGTAGAGACGGGGCTTGCCCCGTCTCCCACCGGCGCATGCATGCGACTGTCGAACATTGTGGGAGGGTACAAAGCGGGAGTGAGCCGAATCTGCCACGCAAAGGGCCTTTTAGGTTTCGCCTGGCAAGAACGCTTCCACGACCACATCCTGCGATCCAATGCCTCCGTGAATGCGGTTAGAGATTACATCGATCGAAACCCGCAAAACTGGCTAGCAGATCCCGACAACCCCACCCGAGCGGCATAATCCCCCTCGCGCGGGCGGGTATCATCTCTGGCCCGGCATCACCTCTCTCTCACGGGCGGCATAATCCCTGTAGAAACGGGGCTTGCCCCGTCTAGCCCCATGAAAGAATCTCAATTTTAGAGACCCTCAGGCCAGTGCCGCTGCCTGAGACGCGGCAAGCCGCGTCTCTACAGAAATGATGACTGTTCGCTACAACCGGTGCTTGAATCTCTGCTTGCCGAGAGCTAGAGTAAAGATGCTCTCGCCGTTCTCCCGCCTCGTCTCTTCTACCCATTTTGTCCGCGCGATTGCTGCAGTGTCTGTGCAACTAAAGGCGGTCTTTGGACGGGCACCCCAATATGTGGTGTTTTATTACTTGACCCGTCCCCTTATTCGCCGTTAGAGTTGGTCAAAAGTAGTGTTGCCGATCTTGGTTAGGGGGCGGCATCACTCATATATGACTAGCGAGGAACCTCGGGAGTTAACACCGGCAATCAACCTCCCGATCCTCGCGATTTGCAGCACAACTCCAGCCCGCGCCAAACGAGCCCGCGGAACGCAGTGTCCGCCTATATAAGGAGTAACTTTGCTTAAACTCAAGAAGCTGCAAATCCTCGGATTCAAGTCGTTTTGCGATCGCACCGAACTGAAATTCCATGGCGAAGGCATCGCCGCCATCATCGGCCCCAACGGATGCGGCAAGTCGAATATCGCCGACGCGATTTCCTGGGTGCTCGGCGAGCAATCGGCAAAATCCCTGCGCGGCTCGCGCATGGAAGATGTGATCTTCTCCGGCACGCGCGACCGCAACCCCACCGGCATGGCCGAGGTGTCGCTCACGTTAATCGACCCCGAAATCTATGGTGGGCCGGATCCGAACGCGCCTACCGAGATTGAGATTCAAGACAGTCTTCCGGAAGAAAACTGGGATGAAGCGGAGATTCGCGCCCACGCCGCTGCGGACACCGAACGCGCCGTCGAAGAAGCGCAGCCGGGAAAAACAGAAGAGATGGAAGGTGACGCAGCGCTCGATGGCGCACTACCTGGTAGAGACGGGGCTAGCCCCGTCTCCGCGGACACCGATGGTCCCGCGGCCGAAGCCGCCGGCGCCGCAGTAGCCGTGGCCGAGCCGCAGGTTGTCCTGAAAATCCGCCGCCGCAAATTCAATCAGCTGCAATACCACGCCGGAGAAATTGCTGTAACCCGCCGGCTTTTCCGCAGCGGCGACAGCGAATATCTTCTGAATGGAAAACTCTGCCGCTTGCGCGACATCCAGGAACTGTTTATGGGAACCGGCCTGGGGCCGGAGTCGTATGCGCTGATCGAGCAGGGACGCATCGGCCAGATTCTGAGCAGCCGTCCGACCGATCGCCGCGCCATCATTGAAGAAGCCGCTGGCATCACGAAATTCAAGACGAAGAAGCGTCTCGCCGAGGCGCGCCTGGAAGACGCCAAGACCAATCTGAACCGCGTGAATGACATTTTCGAAGAAGTCACGCGGCAGATGAACTCGCTCAAGCGCCAGGCCAGCAAGGCCGAGCGCTATGCGAAGTTGCGCGACGAAATGCGCGCCAAGCTGCGGGTAGTCCTCGCCAGCAAGTTCACGCAGATGGACCAGGAAGGCGCAACTCTCGATGCCCAGATCCATCAACTGGGCGAAGAGATACGGCAGCAAAGCGAGAGCGTGCAGCAATCGGAGGCCGAGCACTCCGAGCGCACGCAGCGCGGATACGCGATCGAGACCGAGACGCGGCAAAATCGCGAGCGGCTCAACCAGATCGCGATCGAAGGCGATCGCGGCAAAGCGCGCATTCATACCAACGAAGAGCGCTGCGCGGAACTGATCGCACGCACCGCTCTAGCCGAGACGGAGCTGGCGCAGGCTCAAACCCGGCTCGCCGCCCTGCAACAAGAGCGCGACGGTCACCAGCAAGTGCTAGACTCCGCAGCCGCGGATCTCGCAGCGGCCCAGCAGGAGCTGGCGCTGAGCCAGCTGGAAAGCGCATGCGCCACCACCAACCTGGCAATGCTTGAGCAGGAGCAGGAGACGCATCGGGCCGCCATTCTGGAAGCGGTCGGCGGAGCCTCCCATCTCCGCAATCAGCTCACGCAGTCGCAAGAGCGCTTGGCCGGCATCGGCCGCGAGGAGCAGCGTCTGCGGACGGAAATCGCAACCGCCTCGTCGCAATCGGAAACCTTCGGCGGGCAGCGTGGTCAGATTGCGCTGGAGTTCGAAGGCGTTTCGCAGCGGGCGAGCGGCTTGGCCGCTGAGATCGCGAGCCTGCGCGAAACACTGGAGACGAAGCGTTCGGCCGAGAGCGAAACCAAGAAACATCTCGACTCCATCCGTTCCGAATACGCCACGGCGCTCGGCAAACGGGGATCGCTCGAAGCGGTCATCGCCGAGCACGGCTATTCCACCGAGTCGGTGCGGCGCCTCTTTCAATCCGGCGCCATGCAGGGAGGAAATACCCCCGCCGGAGTGCTGGCCGACTTCCTCGAAGTCGAACCCCGCTACGAGCGCGTCGTCGAAGACTTCCTGCGCGACGAATTGAACTTCGTCGTCGTCAAGTCGTGGGACGCCGCCGATGAAGGCTTGCGCCTGCTGCGCTCCGACGTCAACGGACGCGCCACCTTCCTCGTGCATCCCGAAGACTCGCAGGCAAAGTTCTCCTTCGTCGCGGACGAAAGCCATCACTACTCTCCGCTCAGCGACACGGTCCTCCCGCTGAAGAATTCGATTCGTGTGCTGAACGGATTCGGCAAATCGCTCGAAGTGATCCTGCCGAAACTGGGCAACGGTTACATCGTGCCCGATCCCGCCGTGGCGCGCGAACTCGCGCTCTCCAGTCCCGACGCGTTTTTTCTCTCGCAAACCGGCGAGTGCTTCCACAACGTCACCGTCACCGGCGGCAAACAGCGCAGTGAGGGACCGCTTTCGATGAAGCGCGAATTGCGCGATGTGCTGCGCCTGCTCGAAGAGTTGGAGCGGGCTCTGCGCGAGAGCGAAATGCTGGCGCTCACCCTGGCGTGTGAGATCAAGGACCACACTGGACTGCTCGATCGCCTGGAAGAGGAAAAGCGCGAAGCCGAGAAGCAGGCGATGACCTCCGGACATTTGCTGCAGCAATTGGAAAGCGAGATGGCGCGCGTGCGCGAAAGGATCGCGACCAGCGAAAGCGAACTGCACCGGCTTGCGGCAGAACGGAAAGAGCAGGAAAGCCTGATCGCATCGCGGCAATCGGAGCTGACCACCGTTGAAGAGGCGCGCACGCAACTCGAAACGCAGCTCGCAGCCGGGCACGATCGCCTGGCCGCTTTGCGCAGCCAGCGCGACGCAGCCGCGGAAAACACTTCGCAGCGCGCCGCTCGCGTAGCCACGCTCGAAGAGCGCCACCGTTCGGCCACGACACTGCTTCAGCGAATCGAGACTCTTGTATCCGAGATGCAGGAGCGGGCCGGCGCTTTGCAGGCCCAGATGGAATCGGCAACTGCAGAAATCGCGCAACGGCAGACCGATAACATACAACTGGCCGAGCAACTCGTGCAGTTCGAAGCCGAGCGCAATGCTGGAGAAGCCCGCGAAGGCCTGCTGCAGCTCGAGTCCGAGCAGGTACGCGCGCGCCTCACCGAGATTGACGAACTGCTTCGTAATACCCGTCAGCAGCTCGATCTCGCGCGTGACCGCCGTGGTGAATTATCGGCGACGGCAGCCAAACTGCAGTCCAACCTGCAACATCTGGCCGACACCTGTCTGAACGAACTCGGCATCGAACGCCCGGTCCTGATGGCGGAAGCGCTGTCCGGAGCGACGTCCGGGGCGACGTCCGGAGCGGCGTCCGGCACGACCATCACGCTGGTCACCGGCGATGAACTCGCCGCCGAAGATCAGGCCCACCGCGAAATGCGCGCTCGCCTCGACGCCATGGGTCCGGTCAACATGATGGCTCTCGAAGAGTACAAGGAAACGGCGGAGCGTCACCAGTTCCTCGGAACACAGAGGAAAGACCTGCTCGACGCCATCGAAAACACCGCCGCCACCATTCGCGAGATCGATCAAGTCTCGCGCCAGAAATTTGAAGAAGCCTTCCACAAGATCAATGAGAACTTCCAGGCCACGTTCCGTACGCTATTCGGAGGCGGACACGGCTTCATGCGCCTCACCGACCTCGAAAACAGCGCGGAGAGCGGCATTGACGTAGTGGCTTCGCCTCCGGGTAAGAAACTGCAGAACGTCCTTCTGCTCTCCGGCGGCGAAAAGGCGCTCACCGCACTCGCGCTGCTGGTCGGAATCTTCCAGTACACGCCGAGCCCATTCTGCATTCTCGACGAAGTCGATGCGCCGCTCGACGAGGCCAATATCGCGCGCTTCACCGACCTGGTGCGCGAGATGAGCGTGCAGACGCAGTTCATCCTGATCACGCACAGCCGGAAGACCATGAGCATCGCCCCCGTCCTCTACGGCGTAACCATGCAGGAGCCGGGCGTGTCGAAGTTGGTGTCCGTCAGGTTCGGGGCCGCGTAATCCACCGGTAGAGACGGGGCTAGCCCCGTCTCACTCACCCAGGACTTCCAGTTCAAGAATGTTCGTGTGGGGACGGGCGACCTCGCCCGTCCAAGCAGCTCAACCAGCCAATGACCGATCATCCTGAATACAACAGGTGTACAATGTATACATTATGCCTGAATCGTCGGTTCTTACTCTCCGTTTGGAAACCAAACTCAAGAAACAGCTCGACCGTTTATCGAAGTCGATGAACCGAAGCCGCTCGTTCCTCGCCGCCCAGGCGATCCAGGAATATGTCTCCGTCAACGAATGGCAAATCGCCGAAATCAAGAAAGGCCTAGCCGAGGCCGACGCCGGCGACTTCGCCACCGAAGAGGAAATGCAGCAGACAATCAGGCGATTGACGCGACGTGCGCGTTAATTGGCTGCGAGCGGCACGCGCGAACCTGATTGCAGTCTCCGAGTACATCTCCCAGGACAATGCCGACGCTGCTGCCAGGACCGTGGCCGCAATCGTAAAAGCGGTCGAGACTCTGGAACATTTCCCAGCTCTCGGTCGGCCCGGTCGAATATCCGGCACTCGGGAATTAGTCGTCTCGGGAACGCCGTACATAGTTCCCTATCGCATGCACGGCGACGTTGTGCAGTTGATCCGCGTCCTCCACGCAGCCCGCAAATGGCCTGGCCAATTTTGAATCGTTGCGGCGGGAAAGGCTTTCTCGCTTCGCACTTGACCGACAAATATTTTCCTGCTTGCAGACGATAAAACCCGTTGTCTTTTTTTCCAGAGCCGTCCTCAGCTTTTCCACACCTCCCTCCCGCGAAAACCATTGCCAGGCAAGCCTTCTGGCTTACACTGAAACTGTCAACTCTTTTCGCCTTAACGGCGGCCAGTGCGACCGGGTACCCGTGACGGAAAGCGTTGACAAATTTTCCGCGACAGCTAGAATACGAAAGTTTTCTTCCCGGTGAGTTAAAAATATGAGCCCCGAAATCATGGATTCCGTTCTCCTGCGAACGGACTACTCCGAGCTGGAGCTACATGCCAGCGGCAAAGTCCGCGACGTTTACAACCTCGACCATGACCACCTGCTGTTCGTGGCCACGGACCGCATCTCTGCGTTCGATTACGTTCTCGCGACCGGCATTCCGCACAAGGGTCGCGTCCTCACCCAGATCTCGCTGTTCTGGTTCGACTTCCTTAAGGACATTGTCCCCAACCATTTCGTCACCGCCGACGTGAACCGCTATCCGGCGGTAATTCGCCAGCACGCCGACGAACTCCGCGGCCGCTCCATGATGGTCATGCGGGCCGAGATGTTTCCCGTGGAGTGCGTCGCGCGCGGCTACCTTTCCGGCTCCGGATGGAAAGAGTACAAAGCGACGGGCACGGTCTGCGGCATCCAGCTTCCCCCGGGATTGAAAGAATCCGACCAGCTGCCCGAGCCCATTTTCACGCCCGCGACCAAGGCCACCACCGGCCATGACATCAACATTTCATTCGAAGAAATGTGCAAGCTGGTCGATCCTGAATTGAGCCGCCAGCTTCGCGACCTGACTTTGCGCATCTACAAGAGAGCGGCGGATTACGCGCGGCAGCGCGGCATCATCATCGCCGACACCAAATTTGAGTTTGGACAGACTGCCAAGGGCATCACCCTGGCGGACGAAGTACTCACACCGGATTCCTCGCGCTTCTGGCCGGCCGACACTTATCAACCGGGCAACGCGCAGGATTCCTACGATAAGCAGTATGTACGGGATTACCTCGAAGAAATTCGCTGGAACAAACAACCGCCCGCGCCAGCCCTCCCCCAGGACGTTGCGCTGCGGACAAGCGAAAAGTACCTCGGGGCATACCGTCAGTTGACGGGACGCGAGTTGGAGATTTAGTTCGCTACGACATGAGCATTGCAGATATGCATTGCGAATGCGAATAAGAGATGAGCATTGCGGACTGGATCATCCTCGGGTTTCTGCTGTTCTCTGTGATCGCGGCAGCCTTCGAAGGCTTCTTTCATGAAGCCTTCAAGTTGGCTGGCCTGGTCGTGGGATACTTGCTGGCCGCCTGGCAGTATCATCGCCTGGCGGACTGGTTTGCGCCGCATTTGAAATCGCCCTGGGTGGGCGAGATCGCTGGTTTTCTAATCATTTTTTTTGCAGTTCTGCTGATCGCCGGCTTTGCCGGACGGCTGGCGCGCTGGGCGATGAAGAAAGCGGGCCTCAGCGCATTTGACCGGACTCTGGGCGCGATTCTGGGTTTCTTAAAGGGCGTATTGGTGGTGGCGATCGTGCTGACTGCCATCGCCGCTTTTGCGCCCGCTGCGAAGTGGCTGTCGGAATCTGAATTGGCTCCGTATTTCCTGGTAGGCGGAAGGGCGGCGATCTGGCTCGCACCGCCGGAATTGCGCCACCGCTTCTACCAGGGCTTGGATTACATGCGGCACGCGCGTCCGGCAACGGATGGCATGCAGCCGTGAGGCGTTGGTAGAGACGGGGCTAGCCCCGTCCAGGCCCGCGGAAAGACCGTGGCGAGCAAGGGTTTTGGATCTCTGAACGTGCGGAAGAGAGGCAGCAATTGAAAGATCAACTGGAAGCACTCATCCTTCAGATGTACAAAAGCAATATCCTCTACTCGGAAGCGGTCCGAGAATTCAAGAAGCGCTTCATCATAACCGTGCTGGAAGAAAACCGCGGCAATCAGTGCAAGGCCGCGCGCCAGCTCGGCATGCACCGCAACACGCTCAGCCGCACCATGCAGGAGCTCAAGATCGATGTTCGTCCCCTGCGCGCCGGCGCCAAGCGTCCACCCCGCAGCGCGCGTCCCGTCACGCTGGAAAGAAAACAAGTTCGCTAGTTCAGTTTCAGGCCTCAGTCCAGCGTCTTTGGTTGTGTCGGCAGACACTCGGGTGTCGTGCGGCCGCAAAGGATACGATCGAGCTCGGATCAGGAATTCTGTAAATTGCATTTCGGGGGCGATATAAGAATGAGACTCGCAGTAGCAGCGGCAGTGATGAGTCTCGCGCTGAGTGTCGCAGCCCAGAAGGAGATGCGCATGGCCCATGCCAAAGGTTCTTTCGACGTCAAGATGACTCCCGCCGAAGCAACCGACTTCGAGAAGGCGAACGACATTATTCGGGTCACATCCGATAAGACCTGGCAGGGTGACTTCGAAGGCGTCAGCCATGTAGAAATGATCACCGGCTCGACCGCGAGCACCGGTTCCATGGCCTACGTGGCTATTGAGCGCATGACAGGCAAGCTTAACGGCCGACAGGGCAGCTTCACCTTCTCGCACCGCGGCTCCATGATGAAAGGCGATGCCCCCTCTGCGGGAGTTCTGAGCGTGACGGTTGTACCCAATTCCGGCACTGGAGAACTGACCGGACTCACGGGCTCGCTCATGATCCATATCGACGCTCAGGGTAAACACACCTGGACCTTCGATTATTCGCTTCCGTAGCTACCCAAGATCATTTGCGGCACAACTAAAAAGGCGGCCCTTTCGGGACCGCCTGTCGTCTTGCGAATGACCCGATACCAGCTAGCGGCCCTCAGTGCGCAACGGGCTTCTTGTGTGCCGGCGCCGGCTTTGCCTCCGTCAGCAATGTGCCTTTTTCCATCGTCATCACGAACGGCTTTGCCACGTACGATGCCGGGGTTCCCCCAAACGAGAAGTCGGTATCCTCTTTTGGCATCTGCTTGGCGGAGAGCGCGCCCGACATGGTCAGATCGATGTCCGCACGCTTGGCGTCGATATCGTCGGAACTGCCGGCGAGCATCAGTTTGGTTGCGGCTTTGTCTGACGAGTTGATACTGATGACGTGGGCGATCATCTGCAGCGCTTTCCCTTTTAGTACGGTCCAAATCTTGTCGGCGTCTTCGGGCGTGCCTTCGGAAAGAACCAATTGCCACTCCGCGAAGCTCATGTCTTTCACTTGCTTGCTCTTCACCAGATCCGCGGCCTGCTGGGCCAGCGTGGGCGGCACATACTTCGCGATCGTGAAATTGGCGGGTGGCAGGGGCGAAGTGGCCGACTGCGCCAGGACATCGTTCCATCCATCTTCACCGCCGTGGTAATTCTTGTACTTGCCGCGGCCGAACTTCGCGATCGCTTCCTTGCCCGCCGCGCTCGTCTGCAGATTGGAAGCTCGAGCGATGAAGTAGAGTCCGTTCGGATCATTTTCAGCCGCTCCCGCCGCCAGATAAGACAGCCCCAGGTCATAGACATCGAGCAGATTGGTCGGATCGGCTTGCACCGCGGCGGTCAGATACTGCTCTGCGTGGGCGTAGTCTTTGGCCTGGAAAGCGGCCAGTCCAGCCGCTCCGTTGAAGATCACGGTCGTCTGCGTTTTCAGCTTCTGCCAATCGGCGTCTGAAGTTCCATCGGGCTTGGTCGCCGTCTGCAGGCACTGCAAGCCCTTTGCACTTTGCGCACCGGCGTCGGCGAAACTCTGCGCCGAATTCTGGCCGGCCACGGCCATCGCCTGTTTGGTAAAGGCGAGCAGCGCCAGGGCTCGAAGATTGCAAGGATTCGCGAGCAAAACTTTCTGCGCCGTGTCCAGCGTCTTCGCCTGATTGTTCGTCGCCTGATAGGCGCCCATCAAGAGCTCCAGCGCGTCTTCCTTCATCACGCTGTTCGGATACTGCGTCAGAAAAGCTTCCAGACCGCTGACCTTGGCCGCCGGATCCGATTGCTGTACCGCGCCAACGTAGGCGTTATATTCCGCCGGATCCTTAATCTCTTTTTTCTGAGGCGCGGCGGCGGGTGCGGCGGCTGCGGGCGCCGAGCCCTGCGCCGGCGTGGCTTGTGCGGGCGGTGTCGAACCCTGGGGGGACGCTGCCGGAGGTGGTGCGGCGCTCGGCTGCGGTGCGGGAGTGGTTTGAGCGACGGCGGTAACTGCCGCTACCAGCAACATCGCGAGAACAATCTTCTTCATTCCTGTGGCTCCTTAACTCTTCGGGGAAGCTGGAGTAGACATCTTGCCCGATTCCACCCAAGCCTGGCGTCGGGCCCGCACCATGAACCAATCTTCACAGAAACTGCTTCACATCTCTTGCCATCGACTGGTCCCGAAAGTCATGGGCCGTCCTTCGATACGAGGCGGCTAAACATTATTCCGGTGAGCGGATTATAAGGATGTAATCCCCCTAAGGCAAGCTTCTCGCCCCGCTCCATCCCTGTCTCAGGCTTAGATGCCGGAAATCGCCACGCTGTTGGGCCCAGCTCGACGCCACCTTCAATGCACAATATAACCAACGCGAAATAGAATAGCGTCTCAGGAGATCTTCGCTTGAACGAGAACTTCGCTTTGACGAAAACTACATTATCGACGCAGCCGCCGCTGGCCGGCCAAGTCGCGGTCATCACCGGCGCCGGACGCGGCATTGGCAAAGCCATCGCCGTGAAGCTCGCCGAACTCGGAGCACGCACCGTGCTTTGCGGACGCTCACGCCCGCCGCTGGACGAAACCGCTGCCTCCATCCTGAACAGCGGCGGCCAGAGTTCCGTAGTCGAATGCGACGTCACCGATCTGCATTCCACCGAAGCGCTCGGCGAACGCATCGAACGCACCTTTCACCGTCTCGACATTCTGGTCAACAACGCCGGCATCGGCGGCGCGGGAGGCCCGCTCCATCAGCTTGCGCCCGAAAATTGGGACCGCGTGATGAACACCAACCTGCGCGGCGTCTACTACTGCATCCGCAGTCTTGCGCCCATCATGATCAAAGCCCGCAGCGGACACATCATCAACATCTCATCCCTGGCGGGCAAGAATGCGCTGCCCAATGGCGCGGCCTACGCCGCATCCAAGTGGGGATTGAACGGATTGACCTACTCCGTGGCGGAAGAACTGCGCCCGCATAACATTCGCGTGGCGGTGATCTGCCCGGGATCGACGAACACCGACTTCAGCCCGCATCCGGGAAAAAATAACGAAAAGATGCTGCAGCCTTCGGATGTGGCCCGCGTCGTTGCCATGCTGGTGACCCAGGCGCCGCAGTCATTCGCCAGCGAAGTTCTGCTCAGGCCGACGCAGAAACCGTAGCGCGGGAGCGTGAGTCAGGAAGCCGATTTTCGGTAGTGGTGCAATTTGCGAAATCGTTCACCGCCAAGGCCACGAAGGTACACGAAAGTACACGAAGGAAACATCTGGGGAGAAAAGCCTTCGTGGCCTTGGTGGCCTTGGTGGTTCAGGTTTTCCCGCGCCTCCGGTAGCGATTCCCAGTGGTGAGCGCTGCCCGATTGATGAGGGACGTCAACATGGAGTCAAACGATGCGTCGCCATCGAATTTCTGCGGAGGAGCTTCATCCCTGTATCTCCGCGACGGATTGAAGGGCTCGACCGCATCGTCGTACTCGCAGCCTTCGACGACGGACCATGCCGTAGTCCCAAGCGGACGGCGCTCCACGCAGTCGCGATCAATGACGACGTGGGTCGACTGTTCCGGCTCAAATGAAGTGTGTTTCAGATTGATGGAAGCGGTGCGCAGCGCGTGCAGCAGCAAGGCTGCGGTGCGGGGATCGATCAGTTTGTGGACGAGCAAGCGCATCACCTCGGCCAGTCCGACCTGGATGGAGTTCGCATCCTCGAGAATGGGCAAGGTTATGGCAAGTTTTTCTCCAACATTCTTGTTGACGTCGAGTTGCTTCTGCAGCCATAAGTTGTGAAAGTGACAATGCTTTTCATCGCGGAGGGCGGGCGATCCGCACTGTGTGCCGTTGACTTTGATGTGATGACAGCGACGAATATTTGCTGGATATGAAGACATATTGGAGCTCCTGTTTTTGGAATCAGGGATATGAATTCGGGACTATTCGCTATTAGGGTATTCATGAAAATAGTGCAAAAAAAACTCTTACCCTGATCTTTTGGAATCAGAGAGTTAGGTGTTTTTGGGAGGCCAAATCTTTGAGTTTTAAGGAGTTACAGGTAAAATCTTGCGGCGTAAGGAGTTAGGGATCCTTCGCTAGCGCTCAGGATTTCGGCAGCGGGCTCGCCCCTTCGACTGCGCTCAGGGTCACGCCCGCTAATCGCCTCAACTTCAGTTGTCAAAGAACGCGACGGTGAAAATGTGCGGCCGGGAACGTCCGCTGCCTGGAGCGGCTCGGTCCGTCGACTGCACTGATTCAGGTGCATATTTTCGCGCGAAGCGGGGATCGGTGTATGTGATTGCGCTCACGGATCGATGTGATGAAAATGCAGTTGGTCTTTGGGGATGCAGGACGGTGGAATCCCGCTCAGCGCAGAGTGCGGGATGTAGGGGGCCTTCGACTCCGCTCAGGAGGACAATTTTGCGGGGATGCCGGCGGGACGCCGGCGCTACTGCTGGGCTCAGGATGACAATTTTTTGGACAGGGTTTACTGAGAGCTGACAGCTGAGAGCTGCTTCTCTCAGTCTTTGAACAGATTATCGAAGGCGGCGCGGGCGTCATTCGGGCGCTGGCTGCCTTTGCTCGATGTTTCTTTTTCCACCATCACGCGGATGGAAAAAAATGGGCAGTCGTTGCGCTTGTCTTTGGGAGAAATTCTGGCGGGCACGGGCTGATCGCATTCGAAGCGGCTTGATGGATCAAAGTGTTCGCACTGTTTGCAGGCATGCAGGTCGAATCCGCACTTTGGGCATTGCCCTACGGGATCGGTGAGATTCTGCAGCAGCGCGCCACACTCGGCGCAACGGGACACGGTGCGCGTGCCCGGCATGTTGATGGGCCGCGGTCCGAAAGTGTTATCTTTCTTCGGCGCCGCCGTCGGCTTCTCAAATTCTTTTTTCTTGCCACCGCCGGAATCCTGGTATCCGCGCTGGCGATATTTGCGGTCGGACAAAAGTGCCTCCTGCGAAGCGGCTTCATTCTCCGCCATTGGCGAGCCGGGCACAAGAGCTTGTTTGGTACAGTGCTCAGTTGTCAGTTATCAGTTCTCAGTAAAGGCGGGTTTTCACCGCCGAGACGCAGAGTTCGTCGAGAAAAAGCAGGTCTTTCGCTTCGCGAAGGATGACAATTTTGTTTTAGGGTTTTCTCGGCGAACTCGGCGTCTTGGCGGTAACCCCGGTTCTCACTGAGAACTGAGAGCTGCTGAAGCAACCTTACCTGCGAATGCGGCCTCCTATGTGGGCTTGCGGAGGTCCGTCAATTGTGTTTCACATATCAGGGTGCTACCATTTGACGGATAGAGAAGGTTGAGGAGGAAGTTATGGGGCATCGTGACGGCAACGGATTCTTATGGTTTCTGGCGGGTCTCGGGGTGGGAGCAGTAGTCGGTGTGTTGTATGCGCCGCGCGCCGGCGATGAAATGCGCGACGTAATTATGTCGAAGGCACAGGAAGGCGGCGAGCGAGCACGCCAGGGCGCTCGGCGGGCACGAGAACAGGCGGGCGAGTGGGTCGATCGCGGACGCGACGTGCTGAATCAGCAGAAGGAGCAGTTCCGCTCCGCTTACGAGGCCGGCCGACAAGCGTATAACGAGACGACCGCGCCGGGAGTTCCACCGAAGAATATCTAGCGACAGGAAGCCGAGCCGGCGGGACGCCGGCGTTACTATCGCAACTCGGCCTGCTAGAGGAGCAGCCATGGATGACAATCTCCTGAAATTTTTTATTGCGGCGACTGCCTTCGCGGTCGTGCTCCAGGCGCTGGTTCTGGTGGCTCTCTACCTTGCGGTGCGCAAGAGCTCGGCGAAGATGGAAGCTCTCGCCCTCGAAGTGACAAGCAGGACGCTGCCCACCATGGAAACCGTGCATAGCATGCTGGTGGAATTGCGCCCGAAGATCGAGATCATCGCGACTAACCTTTCGGACTCCACCAACCTGGTGCGCAATCAACTGGGCCGCATCGATGCCACGCTGACCGACGCGCTGGACCGCGCGCGGCTGCAGGTCATCCGCGCCGACGAACTGTTGAATCGCACCATGGACAAAGTCGAAGACACTACCGACATCGTGCACAGGACCGTGGTTTCTCCGCTGCGGCAGGTCAACGGATTGATGGCGGCGATCACCACCGGAGTCGAAGTTCTGTTCGGCCAGAAAAAACGCCCCCGGAAGAATGGGGCCGGCGTGCCGCAGGACGAAATGTTCATCTAGCAGCTGTTGTGTGGAAGCGGGGCTTTGCCCCGCTTGGATGGGCGAGGCGCCCGTCCCCACACGCCCGTCCCCACACAATTCTTCTCTTCTCTCTATTCTTCGTCGGCGCCTTGCACTCGCTCGCTTTTTACGTCGGGCACGTAGATCGAATGAATATTCTGTTCGGAGGCCAGCTTCTGGAAGTTCGCGATATCGGCATTCCGAACCTGCTCCCAGCGCGCCATTAAATCGGCGGTCTGTTTTTTCAGCTTGTCGAATGCCTGATACTGCGCTTCGGTGGGAGCCGAGTCGGAGAATCCAGCCACGGCCATGGACAGAAATGCCAGCTTGGCGTCGATTCCGGGAGCGTAGGCGAGCGAGTCTTCGCTGGCGGTGATGGTGAAATTAATCAGCGGATCGCGAGCCGCAATCAGCTTGGCATCAAGCGTGCTCGCACCATCGAGCAATGCTTTCGAGGAATCGCCAGGCGCCAGGCGCTTCTTGAGCGCGTCCAACTGCTCGTGGACATCCTGTATCTGGTTGACTGCGTCGTAGACACGATTCAGTTGCTCGCGCACGTCCATCTCGAGTTTGAATTGCTTCTCCAGGTCGTTCTGCGAAGTTGTCACTCGCGGATCGATCTTGAGTTCGAACGGAGCGGTCGCACTCTTGCCATTGGCGGTTAGACGGACCTGATATTTGCCGGGCAGAGCGAGCGGCCCTTTCGCGCCGTCATTGTATTCCCACAGAAAATAGCCAGGGACGCGGTTCGCTTCTTCGTAGTGCAAATCCCATACGAAGCGATTCAGACCTGCTTCCGGCTTGATCTGTTTCTCCGGTTTCTTGTCGTCGGGGTCGCGCGGTTCATCGAGCGGCTCGGTCTTCTTGCTGGAGTAGTCGCGGATCACGGTGCCCGCCGCGTCCAGGATTTCAATTTTCACTTCCTGCTTGGGCTCGGCCTTGACGTAGTAATAAATCACCGCGCCGTTTGGCGGATTCTTTCCGGTAAAGACGAATCGCGCCGGAGACTCGCCGATGTGAACGCGAAAGGCGGTCGCGGGCTGGTAAAGGTGCATGTCTTCTGCAGCAGCTCCGTTAGCACCGGAATCGGCGAACTGGCGGAGGGGAGAGACGTCATCGAGGATCCAGAAGGAACGTCCGTGAGTGGCCAGCACCAGGTCGTCGTCTTTGACGACCAGATCGTGGACGGGGGTAATCGGCAGGTTGATCTGGAGCGAGCGCCAGTGCGCTCCGTCGTCGAATGAGACGAAGACGCCGCGCTCGGTGCCGGCGTAGAGCAAGCCTTTCTTCTTCGGGTCTTCGCGGACGGCGCGCACAAAATCTCTATCGGGGATTCCGGTTGTGATCTTGCTCCAGGTCGCTCCGTAATCGCTGGTTTTGTAGATGTAGGGCGCGAGGTCGTCGTTCTGGTGGCGGTCAACGGCGACGTAAGCCGTGCCGGGATCGTGCGGAGACGCTTCGATCAGGCTGATCCGGCTCCAGTCGGCGAGGTCAAGGTTCCTGGGCGTGACGTTGGTCCAATTCTTACCTTCGTCGCGCGTGATCTGGACCAAGCCGTCGTCGGTGCCGACCCAGATGAGGCCTTTTGCCAGCGGCGAGGGAGCGATGGAAAAAACGGTGTCGTAATATTCGGTGCCGGTATCGTCAATGGTAATGGGGCCGCCGGCGGGCTGTTGTTTCGATTTGTCATTGCGCGTCAGGTCGCCACTGATCGCGGTCCAGTGCATTCCGGCGTCGGTCGTTTTGAAAACGCGCTCCCCTCCGTAATAAATCGTGTTGGGATCGTGCGGAGATGTCACGATGGGCGAGGTCCACTGAAAGCGGTGATCGAGCGAGGCTGCGCCGCCGGCATCGGTGAGCTCGGGCGAAACGGCTACGCTTTTGACCTGATGGGTGTGCAGGTCAAAGCGGGTGATGTTGCCCTCGTAATCTCCGGCATACACAATGTTCGGCTCGCGCGGATCGGGCGCGATGTATCCGGATTCGCCGCCGCCGACATCGTACCAATTGTCGCGGCCGATCTCGCCGCTATCGCTGCGGCTGGCAATCGCGACGGTGGAACTATCCTGCTGCGCGCCGTAAACGTAGTAAGGAGTGCGAGTGTCGGTGATGACGTGGTAGAACTGCGCGGTTGGCTGATTGTCTTCGCGGGTCCACGACTTTCCGCCATCGAGGCTGACGGTAACGCCACCGTCGTTGGAGGCAATCATGCGGTTCGTATTCTTCGGGTCGATCCAGAGGCCGTGATTGTCGCCGTGCGGAACCTTCACCTTATTGAAATTGCGCCCACCGTCGGTGGACTTGAAGAACTCGACGTCGGCCACGTAGACGGTGTTGGAATCCTGGGGATCGGCGATTATGTGCATGTAGTACCACGCCCGCTGAAATAGCGCGTGGCTTCCGTTTACGAGATCCCAGGTGTCGCCGCCATCGTCGGAGCGATACAGTCCACCGGCTTCCTTGGCCTCGATAATGGCGTACACGCGCTGGGAGTTCGCGGCCACATCCAGGCCGATGCGCCCATATGGACCCTTCGGAAGGCCGTGCTCGTCCAACCGCTTCCAGGTAGTGCCGCCATCGGCCGAGCGATAGACGCCGCTGCCTGGGCCGCCGCTGGAAAACGTCCACGGAGTTCGTCGAGCCTCCCACAGCGCGGCGAATAAAATGTTGGGGTTTCGCGGATCGAAAGCTACATCGATCGCTCCGGTGTTTTCGTTTTTATAGAGAACCTTCTCCCAATTTTTGCCGCCATCGATTGTGCGGAAGACACCACGTTCGATGTTGGGGCCATAGGGGTGACCAAGAGCTGCGACAAAAACGATATCGGGATTTCGCGGATTCACGATCACTTTGCCAATGGCGCGCGAATCCTTCAAGCCAATGCTTTTCCAGGATTTACCAGCGTCCACCGACTTCCAGACGCCGTCCCCCTGCGAGATGTTTCCGCGAATGCAAGCTTCGCCTGTCCCCACATAAACAATGTTGGGATCGGATAGAGCGACCGCGATACTGCCGATCGAGGGAGCTCCGTCTTTGTCAAAAATCGGGGACCAGGTGTTGGCGCCGTCGGTGGATTTCCACACGCCGCCACCGGTCGCGCCGAAGTAGTAGGTGGTCGGGTCTCCGGGAATTCCGGCGGCTGTCAGCGAGCGCCCGCCACGAAAAGGGCCGATCGAACGGTACTTCATTCCCTTGAATAGAGGATCGCCTTCGTTCTTGTCGTCCTTGTCCTTATCGTCTGTGGGCGCGGAGACGGATGGCGGGTTCTTCTGCGCGGCCTCTGTTTTGCTATAGCTCTCTTTTTGCTGGGAGAAGATCAGGGTGGACGAAAACAGGACGAGCAACGCACACGTGGCGCGGCGCATTTGCATTTCTTGCCTTGTGAAGTTCAATGGCCCCCTCGAAAATTGCTGCCGCTAATGGTACTGCTAGAAACGCTAATGTTACAAACGCTGGGTCCGTGGTCGTGGCGCAGTTTGGTTTTCTACCACGGAGACACGGAGACACGGAGCAACCGAAGAGCTTGGCAAAACCTTTCTCTTGTTGGTTCTTGTTGTTCGAGTTTTTCTCCGCGACTCAGTGCCTTCGTGGTGAAAGAGAAGATCAGGACACTGCACGCCTCCTGATCGTGGTGCGGTTTGAAAAGGGTGGCCAGGTGTATGTTTGCGGCCGGCAAACAGCAGGTACTTCCCCTTCGGCAAGCTCAGGGTCAGGATGACAATTTTATTTTGGTGATGACGACCAGCCCGAGCACCACCGGCCTCCAGATACGTACCCGCGTAGTCAATACAACGACAACAAAACATTACGTGGATTCTGGCTGCGCCCCCTAGAATGTTACGAACATTCCCCCACTTTATTGTTTGAAACAGAACGTGCTGAAAATGCAACAACAGTTCACATCCAACGACGTGATCGCCCTGACCGGAATCACCGCCCGCCAGTTGCAATGGTGGGACGAACGGGGCATTGTGGCGCCCGGCCGGCGGGGGCATCGCCGCATTTACAACTGGGATGAACTGGTTACGGTGGCAGTTATCCGCCAGCTGCGACGGCGGGGCTTTTCGCTGCAGCGCATGCGGAAAGTGATCCGGTTTCTGCAACAGGAATTTGGCGCCAGCCTGGCCGCGACAGTCAGCGCGTCTTCGGAGTATCACCTGCTTGCCGATGGGACTCATCTTTATCTGCGCACGTCGGCACGGCAGGTTGTGGATCTGATAAAAAACGCGCGGCAGCCGATGTTTGATATCTGCCTGAGCGACGAAGTGCGCAGGGTTCGAGCGGAGATACAGTCGCGCAAGAAAACTGCGGTTTCGGAACGGGTTCGGCCGGTACGCCGGAGACAGAGGGCGTAACAGCAGCATAAACGAAAGGTGGGGGAGGCATGATGATCGGTGAATTGAGCATTATCAACGAGTGGATTCCCGAACAGATGGAACCGGGCACCGTGTTCGTGCTGGAAAATGCGGGCGAGGTGGGCGAGCGCGAAGATCCCTATTGGGCAGTGTTATCGTGCCCGGTATGCGGCACGCTGGGGTTGATTACGCGCAAGCAGATGGCAGGGCTGTTGCCGACGATCTGTGGCTCTTCGATATGCTCGGCGCAGTTTTTTATTAAAGATGAGGAGATTACGGCGCGGAAGCCGTTCTAGTTGCAGGCACAGGTCGCTGCCGAGCTACGCTCGGCTGGACCCTTCGGCTTCGCTCAGGGCAGGCTCACGGGGCGCCCGTCCCCACACACTGCTTCTTTACAACGAACTCTTCGGCACGGCTAACTTTACTGGAATCTGTTCTACGATCTCGATATCGAATCCTTCCAGCGCGGCTACTCTTCTTGGGTGATTGGTCAAGAGCCTTATCCTTTTCAAATTCAGGTCGGAAAGAATCTGAGCTCCCAGGCCGATCTCGCGATGAATTGTGCGCTCGCTTTCGGGCAGCGACGGCAAACGCCGTTCGCGATGAAATGTCAGGAATGACTGGTCGCCGATTTTTTCCGTGGTGAATCCCTTGGACGTCTGGTGCAGGTAGATCAACGCTCCGCGATTCTTTTCGGCAATAGTCTTTAGAGAAGCTTCGAGGGTTTGATGGCAGTCGCATCCGGTCGCGCCGAAAACGTCGCCCAGCAGGCAGTGCGCGTGCATGCGGACCAGAACCGGCTCCTCGGAATCATGTTTGTCGCCGCGTTTGTCGCCACGACAGATGTCTCCGCGAATCAGCGCCATGTGGGATCCGCCGCCATCCACTTCGCTTTCGTAGGCGATCAGGCGGAATTCTCCGTACTTTGTTGCGACCATCGCCTCGCCTACTCGATGCACGTAGCGCTCGTGCTGCATGCGGTAGCGGATCAGGTCGGCGACCGTCAGCATTTTCATTTCATGAGTGCGGCAGAATTCAATAAGGTCGGGCACGCGCGCCATGGTGCCGTCGTCTTTCATGATTTCGCAGATGATGCCTGCCGGGACCATGCCGGCCAGCCGGGCCAGGTCGACGGAAGCTTCGGTTTGGCCGGCGCGCACCAGCACTCCACCCTTGCGCGCTCGCAGTGGAAAGACGTGGCCGGGTCGCGCCAGATCCGCGGGCCTTGTCGCGGGATCGATTGCAGTTTTGATGGTGTGGGCGCGATCGTAGGCTGAGATTCCGGTGGTGACGCCTGTTCTCGCGTCGATCGCCTCGCAGAAAGCTGTGCCGTATTGCGATGTGTTCTCGCTGGTCATGGGACCGATGCGGAGGTGGTCGAGGCGTTCTTCGGTCATGGCGAGGCAGACGAGACCGCGTCCGTGCGTGGCCATGAAGTTGATCGCTTCGGGAGTAACTTTTTCCGCGGCCAGGGTCAGGTCGCCTTCATTCTCACGGTCTTCGTCGTCGATGACGACGATCATGCGACCGGCGCGGACCTCTTCGATGGCGGTGGGGACGTCGGTGAAGGGTGAAGTGGGAGTCATGTTGGAGTTCTCAGTTTTCAGTTCTCAGTTCTCAGTGGGAACCCGCTCTTACTGAGAACTAGCGCTGTCAGCATAACCGATCCGGTCTCTCGGCTAAAGGGCTTACAAACAGGAAAGGGCCGCCTTTGGCGACCCTCTTTTTTATAAACCTCATCCCGTTTAGCTTTTTCGTTCGGCTAGAGGGTGGATTCGATTTCAAAACCCCAGGCTTCGAGCAGTGGCTCAGGGATGTATTTGGAATTCTTGTTTCGTCGCGCCCACTCCCGCAGCCGTGTAGACCGCAAATACTGGTCCGGGGAGAGCTTGTATTCGTGCACAACCTGCTCGAATTCCGTGATTGTGGGAGTGACTGGCCCGATTGGCTCGGGCTTGCCCCAGTTTGGGTTTCCGCGTCGCTTAGCCATGAAAAATATACCCTTTCGTGCCGGCGTAGGATAAGAAGACGATTCCCTTAAGCCTATATAATTTGATTCCAAGGAGAGCCGGGGAGATTCACCGCCGTCAGAAAAGCGGGGTGGTACAGATTCGAACCCTCGACCCCTACGGAAGCTATTGATAATAATAGGTTTTCGCAGTATTGTCAACAAAAAAGTAAATCCCGTTTTGGGCGGTAGTATATCTCCTTTGTGTACAGCCAGTTGCACCAGATCGCTGGGAGTGACTCGGAAGGCTCGTCAGGCTATGAATTAATGGATAAAATTCCTCAATGAACCGTCTATAACCTCCTGATAAATTTCCTGAATGAACAGTCTATGGTAGCCGATAGTACGCCGATAAGACCGGCATCGCACATAGCCTGATTGTGGTCCGGGGGCGACACGGTGACTAGGGTAATGGTAAAGACTGGCCATGGCGTTGACCACGGAGTCCCAGGCACTTAGAGTGCAGACGAGGGGTGTTCCGTCCGGTCTTCTGGTCTTTGGAATGAGGACTGGGATCCACTCCGTTGTCTCGAAAATCGTGGTTTCGAAGTATGAACTTAAAGTCTCTACTACTGAGTTCTGACGAAAAGACAGTGCGCATCCTGCGAAGGGTGCTCAGCGATCTGGAAATCACCGTCGAGCACTGCTCGACCGCGGACGATGCCATCCGGCGCATCACTCGCCAGCGATTCGAAGCCATCATCGTGGACGGCGGGAACGCGGAGGAAGCTGCCGGCGTGCTGGCAGCGGCTAAAGCAGCACCTGTCAATAAGCGCGCTTTGGCGATCGTGCTGGTGGAAGCGGCGGTCGGGCTCAAGGGCGGCTTTGAAATGGGAGCCCATTTCGTTCTGCACAAACCCTTTGCGGTGGAACGGGCTAAAGCGAGTTTTCGCGCGGTCCGAGCCCTGATGAAGCGGGAGCGGCGCTTGCAGATGCGGGTCGCGGTGCAGATTCCGGTGGAGTGTTACGGGTCGGGCCACTACAAAGCCAAGACACTGGACCTTTGTGAAGGCGGCATGGCGATCCACTTTTCGGGCAAGGTGCCTAAGGAGAATTCCCTGCGCTTCTCGTTCGAATTGCCGGGCCGCAACGACCATCTTGAAATCTATGGAGAGCTGGCATGGGGAGGGACGGGCGATCAGGCCGGGGTTCGCTTCAAGAACGCGAGCGACGACCAGCGCAATACTCTTCGCCGATGGCTGGACAGCCAGCTCCCGGAGCCCGAGCCCGACGATCCGCCTGTGAGTTGCCATCTCACCGACCTCAGCCTGGGCGGCTGCTATCTGACGACCAACTCACCTTTCCCGAGGGGCACACGGGTTACGCTTTCGATCAAAACAGGCGAAATGGAAGTCCACGCAGCGGGCATCGTGCTGGTGGCACATCCGGAGTTTGGAATGGGAGTGGAATTCCTACAGAGCACAAGCGAGCAACGCGATCAAGTGAACAGCATCACCGCGATTCTGCGCGCGAATGGAGATAAATCTCCCGAGCTTCAGGTGGAACCGGACGGACTGGAAACGCCATCGGCCGACGGCGGTTATTCCTCGTTCCAGGTGTTTGCGACGCCAGCTTCCGGCGGCGACGCGGGCGGAACGAACGACGCCTCAGTGGCCGAAGATGCGCTGGTTGATTTGTTCCGACACAACTATCAGGTGCCGGTCGAAACCTTCCTGCAGCAGATGCGCGAACAGCGGCAGTCTGCCGCGACTAACTCACGGTAGGGGAGCTTTCAGCTTTCAGCCGTCAGCTATCAGTGAGGGCGCCACGTGCCGGTTTGCTGCCGGCAAAAAGCAGGTCCTTCGCTCAGATCAGGATGACAAATTTTATTTCGAAATGACAATGTTTTATTTGGTCAGGCTTCGTCCTGCTCTTTCAGCTTGGCTATCACTCCGAAATCTTCCAGTGTGGTGGTGTCACCTTTCACTTCCCCGCTGCTGGCCAACTCTCTCAGCAGGCGGCGCATGATTTTTCCGCTGCGCGTTTTGGGAAGCGCGTCGGTAAAGCGGATGTCATCGGGCCTGGCCAGCGCACCTATTTCTTTCACCTCCCATTTCTTCAGCTCTTCCTTCAGAGCGGGGGTGGGCGTGACGCCGTGTTCCAGACTCACGAAGGCGGAAATGGCCTGGCCTTTGATTTCGTCGGGACGGCCGACGACCGCGGCTTCGGCGACCTTTTCGTGCGCCACCAGCGCCGATTCCACTTCCATGGTGCTGAGGCGGTGACCGGATACGTTGAGCACGTCATCGACGCGGCCCATGATCCAGAAATAGCCGTCTTTATCTTTGCGGGCGCCGTCGCCGGTAAAATATGTGCCCGGAATTTGCGACCAGTACTGCTGCACGTAACGATCGGGATCGCCGTAAATGGTGCGCAGCATCGAGGGCCACGGCTTGCGGATGACGAGATAGCCGCCGGAGCCGAGCGGCACGGGCTTGCCCTCCATGGTCACGATTTCGGGAACGACGCCGAAGAACGGGAGCGTGGCCGAGCCGGGCTTGGTGGCAATCGCGCCGGGAAGAGGTGTGATCATGATGGAGCCGGTTTCGGTCTGCCACCATGTGTCCACGATGGGGCATCGGTTATGGCCGATTACCTCGCGATACCACATCCAGGCCTCGGGATTGATGGGCTCGCCGACTGTGCCGAGCAGACGCAGGCTTTCCATTTTGTGTTTCTTAGGCCACTGGTCGCCCCATTTGGCGAAGG
>Ga0182015_10001635_pt1 | contig 29030 bp, 28 predicted proteins | sample 712P3MmetaG_FD_120478 | JGI IMG/M metagenome (GOLD analysis project Ga0182015, IMG submission 120478) | Permafrost microbial communities from Stordalen Mire, Sweden - 712P3M metaG | ecosystem: Environmental > Terrestrial > Soil > Wetlands > Permafrost | place: Sweden: Stordalen | collected... | reverse complement strand
GTTGGTGCGGCCTTTGCCGGTGGAAACGACGATGCCCTCTTGCGGTTTGTCTTTTGCGCTGTCGGGGATGATGATGCCGCCTCGGGTGGTGGAAGCTTCCTCCACGCGACGTACGAGGATGCGGTCATGTAGTGGGCTGAATTTTGCCATGGTGGTGACTCCTTTCAAGGTTGGGTAGTAAGGTTGACTTTACGTAAACCTATGAATTGTTTTGGGTTAGGGCGGGCTGTTAGCAGTCGCGCCTACTGAGTGCTAATTGTATGAGTATGAGTGGGGAGTTGTCAAGGGGACGTTCTCGGTTCTCCAGGAGACCGGTACGGTCTCTCAGCTCATCAGCCAGCGTTTAATGATTGACGTTATTAACGCTACTCGTTAAACTGTGAGCAGTGATCAAGTCTTTCGCGGACAGGAACACGAAAGAGTTTTGGGACACAGGCAAGAGCCAAGGGATGCCTCCGGCGAATCTGCGAAATGTCGCTAAGCGGAAACTGGCCGCGCTGCATTCGTGCCTTAGCCTGGAGGATTTGCGAATTCCTCCCGGCAATCGGCTGGAAGAACTCCGCGGTGACAGAAAGTGCCAGCACAGCATTCGCATCAATGATCAATTCCGGGTGTGCTTCGTGTGGCGGGACGGCGACGCCTACGATGTTGAGATCACCGACTATCACTGATCCTGTATGGAAGAGATCGGGAGTAAGTTAAAGAGCACGAATGAGTATGGAGAAGAGAATCATGAGTATTAGAAATGATGCTCCGGCAGGATGGGCGATGCATCCCGGAGAAATTCTGCGCGAGGAGTTCCTCCAGCCCATGGGAATTTCAGCTTACAGGTTGTCGGTGGAACTGGGGGTTTCCGCTCCCACCGTTAATGACATTGTTAGGGAGAAGCGGGGAATCACTCCCGAAATGGCCGCCCGGCTAGCTAGGTATTTCGCCACCTCCGAGCAGTTCTGGCTGAACCTGCAAGATGCCTTTGCGGTTCATCAGGTGAAGAAAAAGTATTCGAAGGAACTCAGGGCGATCAAGCCTTTGGCGGCGGCTGCGTCGCGGTAGCCTTCCCACGCGGGCAACGTTTACCGATTGCTCGTCGGAATGATCATTCAGAATCATCAAGGCAAGGGGCTGGGGCTGCCGGCCATTCGCCACGACCACATCAGGAACGACGTGGTAGTCAGATCGATGCCGGGCTCGGTCGTGCTATAGGATTGGACATTGTCCCGATAAACGGCTACGTCCGCACTACTATAAGTGCCGTCATTTCCGTTGAAGGTAGCAAAGGTATCGACTCCGTTCGCCGGGCACAGAATCATTCCGGTAAGAGTTCCGGAAGTGGCCGCGTTGGCAGGGCCCTCGGAAGCCGCGCCCCACAGGATGGGCGTGCCGCCCGAGGTGCCATTCAGCGCTCCCGCCAGGTTTGCCACCTGATGTTGTATGCAGTTGGGGAAAGTGCTGCCGTCGCCCACTATGAACGATGATCCCCAGGAGTTAGCGCCCAAAATGTTGGCGAGCCATCGCTGCGAGTAAGTGTTATAGCTGGCGGTATTCGTCAGGTAATAAAGTTCGCTGGCCATCACCGAGAGGCCGGCGCCGTGCGACGTGGTGTCGCCATTCTCCCAGAGAACGCCAAAGCCCCAAGCGTCTTTTTCGGACTGGGTGATGGCCACGCTCATCTGGTTCTCGAGTGCGGTGAGCATGGTCGATTGATTCACCGCCAGGCCGCTGGGATTGCCTGCCAGCCCCAGGGCTCGATAGAGCTCGAAGTGCGCGAGGCCACTCACGTCATATAGGTTGAGCGTGTCTTCGTTGCCGGTGTTATAGATTTTGGTGATGTAGTTGTCCGCATACTGGGCGGCGTCGGTGAGGTAAATGGTGGGATTGGTGACCGGTAATCCGGATGGCAGGCTTCCGCCCGCGGATTGGAGCGCAATGTAAAGCTCGGTGGCGCCCAGCTCCATATCGTCATCCCATACGGTCTCGGGATAGCCGTCAAACGGAAGGGAAGTGAGCAGGCATCCCGAGCTGCAAGTGCCGTCATTGACGGACTTGGCGGGGTCGGCAAGAGAAGTGTTGGCGAGCGCGAATATATCCTCGGCATACAGCAGGGCCTGGTTCGCCGTGGTGGGATTCGTGGTGCGATAAAGCTGGTAATATTCGGCGAATGCTGCCGCCATGCGGCCGGCCAGGTTCGGGCTGATCTTGGAGCCGGCTGCGGCCGCAATGAATACCGGACGGTCGCAGATGTAGACGTAGTCCGCGGTGCAGCCCTCGTAGTCGTCAGCAGCCTGAGGCAGAGTCCAGATGTCATACTCAGTTTCGAGGGCTTTAAAGTTTTTCCAGTCCTGACTGTTATCGACCTGGTAGTAGAGAGTCTTGCTGCTGTCATTCCACATCTCGAGGAGCCAGTTGAAGCCGAACTGGGCTTCGGCCGAGAAGTTGGACGACGAAGGCGCACCGGACGCATTTCCGGCGTAAGAGACGGAAGCCGGCGGTGCCGCAGGCTTCGCGGGAGCAGCCGGACCCATCTGATTGGGAAAATCGCGAATTCCTATCTCCATGAGCGCGGTGGTGTAGCTTATGGTTTCCACATACTTCATATAGTCGCCGGCGTCCCACCAGCCTCCGGCGCCATCGATAGTGGTCCCAGTGGATGTGAGCGCCGTTCCAGTAGTGGTGATTATGTCGTTCGCGTTCAGCGGAGGTGTGTCGTAAACGGTGGCGTTCTCGTCATTGAGATGTCCGGCTGCGGTACGCAAGGCGTTGGGAATATAGTTCGGGCCATCGCGGTCGGTCTCGTAAAACCACAACGTATTCAGTAGCAAGCCCGGATAGAGCACGTCCGGGGTGTTCACGGCAAACTTGGGTGAGGTGGCGGCTACAGGGCCGGTGACCGAAACCGTGTAAACATCGCCTCCGGGAACCGTAAAACTGAGGGAGTATACGTCGTAGGTTAGTTTCTTACTGTTACTCCAGGTGCCGAGCAGCGCCCCGATGGCGCCCGAATAAACGGTGGCACCCTCGGAATTGATAACAGTGAAGGTCGCCCCGGATTCCGAGACCGTGGACATAAGGTAAGCCTGAAAGGGTGGATTGGCGGTCTCGTATCCAACCTGGCTGACGCGCACATAGGCCGACGAAGCGGCCGCCGCTGAGCCACAGGCAAACAGCAGCAGGAAAGCGGCGATGCCGATGGGGGAAAGCCGCAGGCGATGGGAAATCTGGAGGGTGTTGCCAGTCAGCATCATAATTCCGCCTCAGGGTCGAACGATTTCGATGTAAGCATTCATTAAAACGTATGAATGCCGCTTATTTGGCCGAAAACCTACACCATTCCGGCCCCGGTTGTCCAGCACTATTTTCATCCGTTCCTGGGACTTGCTCATGGGTTAGCAACTTCAATAACTATAGACAACGGCGACAGGAGTGTCCGCTGCACACAACGCGGCGAAAGATCCGGGCTATTGCTTCGGTTCGGGCGCGGACTTTTTAGCGAGGGAGCGGACGTAGTTGACTAGATCCCAGTTTTCCTGGGGCTTGACGCGGTCGCCTTCGGGGGGCATGTCCTGAGTGCCGGTCTTGATGATGTAGAAGAGCTCGCCGTCGGTGCGGTCTTTGAGGGCGGCGGGATTGGTGAAGTCGGCGAGCTGGAGCTTCATGTCGGCGGCGAGGCTCCCTTTGCCGTCGCCGTTGTTGCCGTGGCACATGGCGCAGTCGAGGCCCCACCATTTCCGGGCGCGGGCCAGAGACTCGGGCGATGACTTGACGGGATTGGGTTGCTTGGCGGCTTGGGCCGGGATGGCGGCGTCGGACGGCGGCGCAGTCTTTTGCGGGGGTTGGGTCTGTTGTGCGGAAAGCGCGGCCAGGAAAATAAGCGCGGCGGGAAGAATCAAAGTAAGTCTGGACGCAAGTTTAGACATCGGGCCTCCGATGAACGGCACCTGTAAAAGCCCGGGGGAATTGTAGCACCGGAGCGAGGGCAGGCCTGGTTAAGATGCAAGATGTTGCACCGTTTTCGGGGCATAACCATGTCCTGGTTTGGAGATGGGATGACGGTGAGATAAAGGGGCTTCGGGCTTGAGGGAACTGGTAGGAGGGGCGATTGGTCTTCGGTTATGGGAGGTGAGTGCGGAGCGGCGATGAATAATTCGGCGGATTCGGGAATCTGGGTTAAAATTGGATGTATGCCATACATATTGGAGCACCTCACCAGCCTTCGTCAGGAAATCACGGATTTGCGGAATATGAACGCCCGCTTTGTGGGCAAGAGCGCAGACAGTCAGATTGACCAGTCGGCGGTGGAGATGCGCGCCAACCGCTTGGCTGAGATCAAGAAAGAACTGTCGCAGATGCTGAATCGGCCGGAAGATCCAGCGGTGTGGTGGGAAAAAGGTGGCCGGCGGAATCGCGTGGCGTAGCGGCTGCTGAAAAGTTTGCGGATGAGTTCATGAGGGCGTGGCTGATGGCCGCGCCCTTTTTCTATGTGTTGAACTTCTCGGAGGATTGTTCAAAAAGAAGCGGTCGAGCTGCGCTCGACGGACAGCCCCTTCGGCTTCGCTCAGGGCAGGCGAGGGCGGCTGTCCCCACAGGAGCATTTTGGCTTGAGTTGCAAAAAGAGCGGGAGTGGGGCAACCTCGTAAACCATGAGGCGAACGAATCGGTGGGGCGGTTTTCTGGTTTCCGGCTTCTTGATGTTCTTTTCCGTGGTCATCCTAGTCATCGCAGCGGCGGGCGTAGGTTTCGCGCAGGCGGGGCCGGAAGAGGATGGTCACGAAGTGCAGGTTTGGACTGGCGGAGGACACTCGGTGCCGGGCGGGACTTCGCACACGGGAATTTTTGATGTGGGGTTGCGCTATGGGTGGGTGATTACGGGACCGCATCTCCCGGGATTTTTGCGGGGAAGATTTGAGTATGCGGTGGATGCGGTGCCGGCGTATCTGATTTTTCAGCCGGCGAATAGGGCGTATGGAGTGGGGTTCAATCCAGTGGGATTGAAGTGGAATTTCGAACGGCGGGGCAGGCTGTCTCCTTATTTCGAGTTGAGTGGGGGAACGCTGTTCAGCGATCACAGTGTGCCGACTTACACGAACACGGTGAACTTCACTTCGGCGGCGGCGCTGGGGACGCATGTGCTGGGCCCGAAATATAACTGGAGCGTGGAGTTGAGGTATCTGCACATTTCGAATGCAGGGCTGGCGACGCCGAATCCTGGGCTGAATACGGTGCAGGTGCGGGTGGGGGTGGGGAGGTTCTGGAAGGGGAAGTAATTAGGAAGAGCATTTCTGGCGCGGGCGGAAAAAAATCCGACCCGCGCCGAGACGTGCAGTCGTTCGGGCCGCTTGCGTTTAGCCGTCACCGACGGTTACGGTGTGAACCGGATCGGCCGGCTGTTCGCCGCCAGCGCAGCAGCTCACGTTGTAGTTATAGCCGCCGCTAGCAAGGGGCGACTGCAGGGTTACGAACAATCCCGACCCGTTGGCAATTGAAAGCGGAGCGGCCTGCGCAAAGGGCCATGCCGTTGTTCCCGCCGTAATCGAGCAGGATTGCCCTGTTGTGTTGAAGAGCTGCACCTGCGCACCGGGCATTCCGGCCCAGTTGGTGCAAACGTTGACTATCTGTGGTTGTTGCGTTTGCGGGGTTGGGGACGGCGCGGCTACGGCGCAGCGCCCACCGCCGGCAGCATTGTCGAGACCGACTTGATGTGCGGCGTCGGTTGTTTGTTTTCCGGCGGGAGCGGCTTTTTCGGGGCCACCCGCGAAGGCTGCGGTTGCGAGGAATAGGAGCCCAGTCACCGCTGCGATTGCGGCCGATTGGGTAAGTCTTCTTCCGTTGACCATAGAGGCATTTTCTTTCTCGAACCTTGGGGTTCGGCTGTTGAAAATGGTTGGGCGTTCACGCGGGAAAAATTGCGCGGGAACTCGACGGTGTATATCGCCTGCGGCGAACACACCACGGCATAGTGGCAGTCGAGTCGCTAGGCCTGCATGGGGCATAGCGTTATTAGGAGGAAGTCGTCGACGAACATGGCGCATCCGGCCCCTCAGCGAATGCGCTCGCCAACAATGCCGAGCATTCTCCTCCCCCGCGATGTGCTGTCAAGGGTGTTCGAGAACTTTTCTGTGGAATTCTAGACAGAAGCCGTTCCCCAAATGGGTTCGGGAAGGGCACGGCCTTTTCACGTAGGGAGAGCCTCAGGGGGCGCGAAGTTCAATTCTCGCACAGCATGACAGAATTGCCGGGATGTCAGCAGGGCCAGACGGCTTCGAGCGACTGCGCAGGGCAATTAAGCTGGCGCGGGCCGTGAATTGCCCGCGCCAGCTGTCTTGTAGTTCATTTAGGACGCTTACCGTGTGACAGAGTGTCGGTAACGGTTACGGTGTGAACTGGGTTTTGTTGTGAGCAGCAGCTTATCTGGTAGTTGTAAGCTTTGCCCGCCGACGTACCATCCGCAATGACGATGACCGTGGGGACGGGAGTGGGAGGGGATGGATTAATGTTGATAGAATCACCTTCGTCAGGATTGCTGCTCGAAAACGGAAAGGGATCAGTTCCGTTCTGGCTGACGATGCAGTTGGTTGTGGCATTCTTCCATTCTACGGAATCACCTTTATCCGCGTCGAAATTTAGCGCGCAGAGCGCCGGGGTTCGAATAGTACCCATATTGATACTCCTTTCAGATGGCCGCGCTAGCGCTTCTGGAAGCCTTCGCCGCCGGCTGGGATTTTACTAGGGCCCACTCCCGACCGCAACCGGGGGTCCGGAGTCTACTGAGGGGAAGATTTCATCAACTGCTGGTAACCTGACGTGTTGACCAGGTTGGCGAACTCGGGGTCTCCGCGAATCTTGTCGGCCGTGTAGCCAGCCTGTACGGCCTTGGCCAGCCATTCGATCGCCAAGCCGGTTTCGCCTAACTGGTTATACACCCCCGCCGCGTCGATCAGTATTTCTTTGTCGTTGTGACCGTACTGCAGGGCCTGCCCCAAATAGAGCAGAGCATGCTTGCGATCACCGAGCATGGAATAGTAACCCGCCAGCGCGCTGAGCACAACGGGGTCGCGAGGATTGACTTTTAATTCCGCCAAGGCGAGTTCGACTGCCTTGCGATAGGGCCCCATCGATTCGTCCTTCTTGCCCGCATAGTAGAGGGCCGCTCCCAGATTTCCCCAAGTAACATACTGCTGCGGATCGAGTTTGGTCGCTTCTTCAAACGCCGAGGCTGCGTCGGCGAAACTCTTCAGACCGTAGTACGCAGCCCCCAGGTTGACGTAGCCGGGATAACTGGGGCGGATGGCAATCGATTTTTTCAAAGGATCGATCGCCTTATCGTTTTGCCCCATCTCGACGTAGATGGATCCGACATTCACATAAGTCCCGTACCATTCGGGAGCGATCTCGATCACCTTGGCATACATCTGCAGTGCTTTCTCGTATTCGTTGCGACTGCGATAAAACGCGCCAAACATGTTGTAGCTATAACGGCTATTGGGATGCGCTTGAATGGACTGTTGGTATGCCTTCTCGGCCTCCGTAATCTTACCGTCGAGTTCGTAGGCGTGGGCCAGGCCAATGGCGGCTTCTTCGTTGGTGGGTTCTAAGCCAAAGGCCAATTGGAATTCGGTGGCGGCTTCAGGGTACTGTCCGGTGCCGTCGTCGATGCGGCCGAGGCAGACATGGCCGGCGGCGCCGGCATTGCCCAGCTTTACGGCGTCAGTACAGCTGGCTTGAGCCTGTGCGATCCATTGCTCCTGCTTAGTGCTGGAGTACTTAAGCCAGTAAATTTCGCCGAGGATAGCCTTGGCCATGCCGAAATTGGGATCGAGTTTGAGAGCTTCGCGCGCCATCAGGGCGGCGTTGTCGAGATTCTCGGCCTTGCTGGCGCCGAGCAGATAGCCTTGCGCCTGCAGGTAGTATTCGTAGGCGGCGGCCTGGTCGGTGCCGTGGTATTTCAGGGCGGCTTGCTCTTCCGGCAGCAACTGCAAGTGCAGGGCTTTGACCGTTCCATCGGCGACATTTTGCTCCACGGAGAAAGCGTCAGCCGTGGGGACGGTGAGAGAACCACCGCCGACCGGAGCACCGGTTTGTGCGCTAAGCAGGGAGTACGTGACTTTGACCAGCGCGTCGGACTGGGGCTCGAGGGTGAGGGTGAGGCCGAGGTTTGCGCCGAACATGCGGGCGGCATCGGGGAGAGTGGAGATTTTCTTCTCCTGCAGGTTGCGCGGTGTGACGATTTCGAAGGAACGATCCTCGGTGAGCTTGCCGAGTTTGGCTGCGATACTTTCGACTAGACCTTCGCCGAGAGCGGTGAGCTTGGGATCGGCATTGGCGGTGGTGAAGGGAAGTACGGCGAGGATTTTAGTTTGGGGCAGTCCTCCGAGCTGGGATTGACGAGCGGCGTTGCTCGCAGTGGAAGAGTGGAACAACGCGCGCACGGGACGATAGGCGAGGAGCCCGGCTACGACAACGAGAACAATCGCCAGCGCGGCAAGCATGCGGTATTGGTGGAAAGCTCCGGCGGGTGTGGGAACACGCTTCGGTTTTCCTCCTTGCTGGATTTGGCGCAGGTCTTGCAAGAGCGCTGCGGCGTTGGGGTAGCGTGCGTCGGGATCTTTGGCCAGGGTCCGGGAGACAACGCTGGCGAGGGGACCAGGGACATTCGTGAGCGCGGGCGGCTCTACGTGGACGATGCGGGCAATAGTGGTGGCGAGGCTGGCGGTTTGGAAGGGTTGCTCGCCGCCGAGCATTTCGTAGAAGACGAGGCCGAGGGAGAAAATGTCGGAGCGGCCGTCGTCGGGTCTCTGAAGCAGAACCTCGGGAGCCATGTAGGCGGGAGTGCCACCGGTCGCGGTCATGGTCTCCATGCTCTTGGTGGCGTCGTTGGGACTGCTGTTCCAGGCGCGGCGGGCGACGCCAAAATCGAGAATCTTCACCCGGTTGCCGGGCGCGAGCATGATGTTTTCGGGCTTGATGTCGCCGTGAATGATGCCTTTTTCATGCGCGGCCTGCAGGCCTTCGCAGCACTGGGTGGCGATAGCGAAGAATTCGTCAGTGGAAATGGGTTGCCTGAGACGATGGCGCAAGGTCTCGCCTTCGATGTACTCCATCACGACCCAGAGTTCGCCGGCGTGCTCAACCACGTCATAGACAGCGCCGATATTGGGATGGTTCAGCGCGGAGGAGCGTTGCGCCTCCTTGAGCAGGCGTTTGCGGTCGGCCTCAGTGGAGTTGGCATGAGGGGACATGCGCTTGATAGCGACAAAGCGCTTCAGCGTGGTGTCTTCCGCGCCGTAAACCTGTCCCATGCCGCCAGCGCCGAGCCGCTTGGAGATTATGAAGCGGCCGACGGTGGTGCCCGTCAGGGCATCCTGAGACGAAGCAGCAACAGGGGGCGTCTTGATCTCTTCTGCCATGGACGAAGTGCCCGCCGGATTCCGCAATTCTAATCTTAGTCAGGGAGGAAAGCCAAAGCGAAAGTGGAATTCGGGACCGTGGGAGTCAAGATAGGAAATCTAGACGGGAGCAGCCTTGCTTCGGTTAGTCTGGGCCAGCTATTCTTCTGACCTATGTCTACGTTAGTGGAGTGTGTGCCGAATTTTTCGGAGGGGCGTGACAAGGCGAAAGTGGATGCGATTGTTGACGCCATGAAGATGGACGGAGTCTACCTGCTGGACCGCGAGATGGACGCGGACCACAACCGGTGCGTGATTACGCTGGTGGGGAAGCAGGAGGCGATTCAAGAGGCGGCGATTCGTGGAGTGGGGAAAGCCGCGGAGTTGATCGATCTGAATGTGCATAAGGGAGCGCATCCGCGGATGGGCGCAGCCGATGTGGTGCCGTTCATTCCGATTGATGGCGTGACGATTGAAGATTGCGTGGCCATGGCGCGGCACGTGGGCGAGGAGATTTGGAAGCGGTTTCAGATTCCGGTTTATTTGTATGAAGCGGCGGCGGCGATGCCGGAGCGGCAGAATCTGGAGAACATCCGGCGTGGGCAATTTGAGGGCATACGATCGGAGATTGCGACGAACGCGGCGCGGCGTCCCGATTTCGGCGAGGCGCGGGTACATGCGACAGCAGGCGCGACCGTGGTGGGAGCGCGGAAGTTTTTGATTGCGTACAACGTGTTCCTGAACACGCCGGATGTTGAGATCGCGAAAAAGATTGCGAAGGCGGTACGGTTTTCGAGCGGGGGGATGCGGTTCGTCAAGGGGGCTGGATTTCTGGTGCGAGGGTTGGCGCAGGTCTCGATGAATCTTACTGATTTTGAGCAGACGCCGGTGCATCGCGTGTTTGAAGTGGTGAAGCGGGAGGCGGCGCGGTATGGAGTTGCGCCGGTGTCGAGCGAGATTGTAGGACTGATTCCGAAGAAGGCGCTGGAGCAGGCCGCGGAATGGTTTCTGCAGGTGGAGAATTTTGACTCGTCGTTGATTTTGGAAAACCGGCTGGCGGCGGTGATGGGCGGGAAGGCGGCGGTGGGCGGATTGCGGGCCGGAGTGGAACCTTTCGTCGAGCAACTTGCCGCGCCTACGGCGACGCCGGGCGGTGGAAGTGCTGCGGCGGCGGCGGGTGCGATGGCGGCTGGATTGGCGACGATGGTGGCGTCGATGTCGCGAGGGAAGAAGGCATATCTGCAGTATGAGTCGCAGTTAAGTGCGGCAATCGCGCGGTTGGGGCCGTTGCGGGAGGAGTTGAAAGGCGCGGTGAATGCTGACGCGGAGTCTTACGATGCGGTGATGAAGGCCTACAAGCAGGCGAAGGCCGATGCTGCTGGCTCCGATGTGTTGGTGGATGCCGCTCTCAAGTTAGCGACTGGCGTTCCGCTCGGTGTTGCCGAGAAAGCGCATGAAGTTGCGCAGATCACGCAGAGCCTGTTTGCCATCAGCAATCCCAACATGAAGTCAGACTTGACAACCGCGCACGCACTGGCGCGGGCGGCGATTACGGGCGCGCTGGCCAATGTGGGGATCAATTTGGCGTTGTTGAAGGATCAGGTGTTCGCGAAGAAAGTGCGGAAGAGGGTAGAGGCGGTGAGAGTATAATTTGCCGGTTGGAGGTAGGATGACAGGAGTGGAGCCGCAAACACCGCCACAAGCGGCCCCGCCGCGGGGTGGTCGATGGGTGACGATCCTGATCATCTCTGTGGGGCTGATGGCACTGGGTGGCTTCTCGTTTCTAAAACTCCGGTCCGGCCCTTCACTACGGCTGAAGACGTGCTTCCAGGACGTAAGAGGTCTTCGTTCCGGTGCGAAGGTGCGTGTTGCTGGTGTGGATGTTGGAACGGTGCGAGACATTCGCGCTCAGCCGATGGACAAGGCTTGCCCGGGCGCGGTCGCCATCGAAATCCGAACTCCTTATGAACTGAGGATACCGGAAGACAGCGTAGCATCAATAGCCACTGCCGGGTTTCTAGGTGAGACCTACCTGGAGATTGATGTTTTGGGGGCGTCTAGGCCGCCGATTCTGATGGGTGGCCAGCTACCAAGCAAGGAGAGCGAGAGATTTACGGCTGCGACCGTGAATCGAGCGGTGAAAGCCGTGGAACTCCTGAAACAACTCTCAGACGAGGAAAAGAGCAGTAGCGCCCAGCCATCAGAAACTCAGCCGGGCACGAAACCGTCGCCCAAACCTTCTATATCCTCAGTTTCCAAATAATTCCGTGGTCGCCGAGCGGAAAGTTCCGCGGCCGCGTTCGTGTGTGAGGCTAGAAAAACTGCGACGTCCTCACTCGACCGCGTTGCGCGAAATTATTGCGCGGTACCACTCCGCACTGAGCTTAGGGGTGCGCACTTGGGTTTTGAAGTCAACGTAGTGAAGACCGAATCGCTTGCTGTAACCGTCTGCCCACTCGTAGTTGTCGAGCAGGCTCCAGAGGAAGTAGCCCTTGATGGGATAGCCCTCCGAAGCGGCGCGGTGCAGGTGTGTGAGGTGATTGCGCAGATACATTACGCGATCTGTATCCTCGACGCGTCCGTTAGCGGTCAGCACATCGTCGGATGAGCAGCCATTCTCCGTGATGTACATCGCCTTTGGCTTCCAAATGTCGCCGACGTTGCGAACCGCCCAGTAGATCACTTCCGGCCCAATGTAGAGCCAGTCTGAGGCCATGCGGGGGAAGGAATCCGGGCGCTTCTCCACCACGTAGCCGGCCGGGGACGCGTCCGCGCGTACATACTCCGGTGTGTACACGTTGAGGCCGACAAAATCGAGCGGGCTGCCGATGATTTTCATGTCGCCCGGTTCCACCTTGGGGGCATTGGCGCCCTCGCGCTGCAGATAGCCGTCGGTGTACTTGCCTTCCATGATTGCGGTAAGAAAGGGAGCGTTTCCCTCGCGCGTCGCGCGGTGCGCGGCTTCGATTTGATCGTGATCCTCAATCACGGGCACATAGACCGTGGCATTTTCGGCAAGACCGATCTGGGTTCCGGTCTTGGCGTTGGCCCGAATGGCTTGTACCGCCAAGCCGTGCGCCAGTATGCCATGGTGGCGAACCTGATTCACCTGGGCAGGCGGCAATTTCAGGCCTGGCGCAAACTTTCCGCTTTTATAGCCGGAGTCGGTGAAGCAGGTGAACTCATTGGTGGTGAAAAAGTGGCCGACGCGATCCGAAAGCTGCCGGGAGACATACGCTGCGTAATCGGCGAAGGCTTTGGAAGTGTCGCGCGACTGCCAGCCGCCGGGCAAAGCCTGCGGCAGGTCCCAGTGGAAGAGCGTGATGTACGGGGAGATATTGTTCTTAAGCAGTTCGTCAACCACACGCTGGTAATAGTCGATCCCTTTTTCGTTCGGCTGACCGGTCCCGTCGGGAAAGATGCGTGACCACGAAAGCGAGAAGCGGTAGGCGCTCACACCCAGGTTCTTGAGCAGCTGCACGTCTTCTTTGTAGAGATGGTAGGAATCATCGGCGACGTCGCCGGTTTCTCCTCGGAACGTCTTGCCGGGTGTGTGCGAAAAAGTATCCCAGACGGATGGCTTCCGTCCATCTTCCTTCGCTGCGCCCTCAATCTGATAGGCAGCGGTGGCGCAGCCCCAAAGAAAGTTAGGCGGGAATTGCAGCAGGCTGGCCTTGGCCATTTGTGCAAGCGCAATGCGCGGGAGGGAGGTGCTGACCAGGGCAGCCGCGGCGGTGCCGGCCAAAGTCTTGCCGAATCGGCGACGTGTGAGATTTTTCATGGGCGAAAGAAGATTATCACTAAGGCAGACTCAAAATGAAGTGGCGTGACGAGTCGGCGGTGGGCTAATTCGAAGGTCGTCGGCGACTGCTTAAGCTGCGAAGGGTGGTGACGAGGGCCGGATGCATTTCAAACCGTGTGCCCTCGGGGATTGCGTTTCGCCGAAATTGGCACACTCCACCATTGTTGGCCGCCGGCAATTTCGTCATTTCGGCAATTTGCTTACCTAAAGATACCGTCTCACTCGATCGCAGTACTCTGAATATTGCCGGCCGTAATGGTTTCTCAGGTATTCTTCCTCACGCGATGCCTGACGGTGGAACAGCCATATGGCGGCAACCATATAGACCAGAAGAATCCAATTTGAGAACACCAAAAACTGACCCAGCAAGACAAAACCAAATGCCACATAAATGGGATTGCGGCTAAAAGCAAAAATGCCGGTAGTTACAAGTTTGTCCGGGTGGTCTTGGTCAATGCCAACGCGGAAACTCCTCCCAAATGAAACAATACTCAGGAATAATGCGACCAATCCCGCCAGGCAAAGAAGCACTCCGATCCAGGAGACTATTCCGGAGTGCAAGAGTTCTTGCTTGCTTACGGTTGGAAAATTAAATGCAGCGGCAAACACGATATAAAAATAAAAAAAAGCAAATGGAGGAATCAGGAAATCCTTCTTGTCTATTTTGCCAAAATTCATCGCTTTTATCCCTTTTCTTCTCATCAGCAAGACCCGGACCCATACCATTCCAAGCAGCAGCACAATTGTTAGCGCACCGAAGTACCTTTGCATAGGCGACCTCCGTTCATAATTAGTCTGTTTGTCGCTGCCGCACCCCGGCGCCCTAACTCCAGAAACCATGAGAAGTTGTCGCGTGAGTTTGAGGGCATGGAATGAATTGTACCTGCACTAAGATCGTACGAAATGAGGGCACATCCCTTCGTAGGTTATGCCCCAGTTTTCCGTCTGAGCCACTATCAGTGTCTTGTTGGCTAGTGCGCCACACGCTTTAGCGCGTCCTGGGCGCGGCCGTAGGTGTGGGCCAGGGACAGTGCAGCGCGATACTCTTCGGCGGCGGCTGGGCGGTCGCCTTGTTTCTCGAGCAATTCGCCGAGCATGTAGTGAGCCTTAAACACAGGAGCTTCCTCGGCCGTGGTAGAGGAATTAACATAACGGCGCAGCAGGCGGATGGCCATGGGATAGTTGCGGCCGGTGCGGAGCAGCAGACTGGCGCCATCCACAAGAGCTCCGGGACGGTCTAGCGGGCGGGACTCCATGGTGCGCAGCGCCTGCTCCATCTCATCGAAGCGGCTGGTGTGACGATAGAAGCCGGCAAGATTCATCCAGGCAAATGCGCCGCCGTGGCTGGCATCAATGGCGGCGCGATATTCCCGCTCGGCGGTGGCGTCGTCCTGGTCTTTTTCGGCGATGCGCGCGTTTACCCAGTGCGCGCCGGCCGGATTCAGCGGCACAAGCAGCGCAGCCTGGGCGCGCGCTTTGTCCTTGCCGCCGCCGACGATGCCAGGAGCCTCGAGATAGAACTCGGCGAGATCGGTGCGGGCAGCCCAGTTGTCGGGAGCGAACTCGACGGCGCGCTCGAGTTCGGTGCGAACCTTCTTGGCGAGACCGGTGGCCTTGAGAAAATTGGTGTGGTCCGCCTTTTCACCATAGGCACGGCCCAGCCAGAGGTGATAGAGACCGTTGTTGGGTGCGAGCGAGGAAGCTTTTTCGCAGGCGGGAATCGCGGCGTCCCAGGCCTCGAGTTCGAAATGAGCGCGGCAGAGCAGGTTATAGGATTCGGCGGTAGGAGAAGTGAGAATCTGCTGCTCGATGGTTTGCAGCGCCTGATCCACGCGGCCGGCGGCCAGAAGATCCTGGGGTGTTTGGGCGGCGAAGGAGAACGATGTCAAACATAGGAAGCCGATAAAGAAACAAGCAAAAGTCTCACCCTTCGGCGTGCTCAGGGCAGGCTTTCTCGCAAAAAACGCGAGAAATGGGGCACCCGGGGCTTGTTTGGGATGACAATCGCTCCGACCAATCCACTTCATCGGCTAAGGCACCACTTTTACGCGCGCGTCGTCGATTAAAGGCTTGGAGTCGGCCGAGGACAACACTACGACGGAATGTTCGGGAAGTCCGGACGTGATTTCGACTTGCGTCAGGTTCTGGAGAGAGACTTCGACTTCGCGGCGTTTGAGTTTGCCGTCCACGACCTGATAAACATACGGCTTCGTATCGTCCATGCGGACGGCTTCGCGGAGCAGAGTGAGCGCGGAGCTATGTTCGGCAGTGATGACGGTGACGCCGACGTTGACGTTGGGCAGCAGGCGAAGATCATCGTTGTTCACCGTGCAGGTGACCTCGCCGACATTGCGTGCACCGCGAAGTTTAACGGTGGAGGGAATGGTGCTGACGGTCCCCGTCCAGATACGTCCCGGCAATGCGTCCCAGGTGACTTCGATTTTCTGTCCGGTGGCGAGGCGGCCAATGTCGGGTTCGTCAATAAAAGTTCGCACCAGCATTCGCGAGAGATCGCCCTCCTGCAATAGCAGGTCTCCGGTCTGCACATAGGCGCCTTGCTTGACGGGAAGCGCGTAGACGATGCCATCGAATGGCGCACGCACGCTGGACTTCTCGAGAGCATCTTCGACGGCATCGTAGGCGGCCTGTGCCTCCGCACCCTGCGCCTGAACTTTAGCGACCTCCGGTTGCGAGTAGCGGTCTTTCTGCTTCTGCTCCAGGAGCGTGGCATCGGCCTGGGCGCGCTGCAACGCATCTTCCGCCTGCTTGACCTCGCCGGCAGAGGCCGCACCCTGCTGCTGCAGGCGGCGGAGAGCATCCAGATTGCGCTGGGCAGAGTCGCGCGTATCGCGGGCCTTGACGAGTTCGGAATCGCGGGTGAGAAGCTCTTCGCGGGTGCCGCTGTTCTTAAGGTCGGATTGATTGGCTTGTGCTGCCTTCATCTGGGCTTGGGCGCGGGCGGCTTGGCTGAGCAGGTCGGCATCGTCAAGCTGCAGGAGCAGTTGGCCCTTGCGAACGTGATCGCCTTCTTTCACGAACAGGCGCTTCACCGTAGTGGGATCCGGCGAGTGGGCTTCGAAATTCTGAATGGGCTCAACTTTGCCGTTGGTGGAAATCAGGCTGCGGATGGGCCCACGTTCGACCATTGTGGTGCGAACTTTCAACGGACCCGGCCGCGTGAAAATTGGGATGACGGCGAGAGCGGCGAGCACTCCGAGCACGAGCCAGGTGCGGCCCTTGCGCGAGGCCGGTCGTCCATTCGAATTGTTGTTGGTTCCTGCCAACCGGTTATCTTTCAGGGTGCGGCGGGGACAATTGCAAGCCTTAATTTACCACCCGGAACGCCGCGAACGAATTTCACGTTTACCCAAGCCGTTGCTCGATTAGATGCTGGCGCAGGCTGGCGGATGCGCGAGAGCAGGGCGGCTTAGGCGGCTCCTACTCTGATGTCACTGCCTTCAGATACCGGTAATAGAAATCCACTCCCTTGTAATAAGACTCGACGCCCACCCTCTCATCGCGGCCATGGGCGCGGATGTCGTCGCGGTCAATGGCGATGCCTGAAATTCCGTAGGTGGGTATGCCGGCGCCCATGGTATAGACGCCATCGGAGGCGCCGGTGGCCATCTCGGGAATCACCGGCGTGCCGGGCCACATCTCGGAGGTGATTTTCTCCAGCGGCGCGAACACGTCACGGCGCAGCGGGGGAGGCGGAAAACTCTCCCGGTCGGGAGCGCTGTCGGCAATGTTGCCGAAGTTATCGACGTAGCGCACGGTAATCTTGGGGTCGGCAAATATTTTAATCAACTGCTGCCGGATTTCTTCCGCGGAATGCCCGGGTTCAATCCGGCAATTCACATTGGCTTCGGCGCGCTGGGGCAGGGCATTGTTGGCATGGCCAGCGTTGAAGCGCGTGGCCACGCAGGTGGTGTGGAGGGTGGAATTGTCGATTGGATCCTGCGAAAGCCGCGCCACCGCGCCGGCATCGGGAGGATTTTTCAGCATCGCTTTTATCTCGGCGGCGCGCTCCGGCGTTTCTACTTTGACCATGCGCTCGTAGTAAGCGCGCGTTACCTCGTTCAACTCGAAGGGGAACTGATAATTCTGCAACCGCGCCAAACCATTCGCGAGCGAGTAGATGGCATTGTCCGGCCGGGGCAGCGAACTGTGGCCTCCGGGGTCGGTCACGGAGAGTTGAAAATCCGCATATAACTTTTCCGTGGCGTCCACCGTCATCATCACCGGCTTGCCGTGGTCGCTCAGAATGCCGCCGCCATCGTGATTGAAAACAATCTCGGCATCAATGAGTTCGCGATGGTTCTTGAGCAGCCAGTCGACGCCGTTCGATTTGCCGCCTTCCTCATCGGCGGTAAGCGCCAGAATGATGTCGCGGTCGGGCGTGAACCCCTCTTTCTTGAAGCGGATCAGCGTGGTGGCCATGATGGCATCGCCGCTCTTCATGTCCTGCGTGCCGCGGCCGTAGTAGAAACCGTCCTTCTCCACAAAAATAAATGGATCGGTGGTCCAGTCTTCGCGGTGGGCTTCGACAACGTCAAGGTGGCCGATGAGCAGGAGGGGTTTATGTTTTCCCGTCCCGTGCAGGCGCACCACCAGGTTCTTCTTGCGGTCATTAGGACCGAGGATCTGCATGTCGGCGTCGGCGAATCCGGCATCGCGAAAGCGTTGCGCCATGGCCTCGGAAGCTGCCGTCACGCTGCCCACGGAATCGGTGGAATTGATCTCGATCAGTTGCTTGAAGATGTCGTGGGAGAGCTTTCGGGTGGCGTCGTCAACTTGCGCCTGCGACGCGGGTATGAAGAACAAAATGCACAAGAAAAAAGAAAAGAACAGAACAAACCACTTGCTGCGGTCCAATGGGCTCTCCTGGGCACGGCTGACTCGAAATCTTTTTGCCTGCGAAAATCGCACACATCTTATCCTAAAGGTCTCCACGGGGCCAGCGGTCGAGCATTGTGAAGGAACGATGCCTTCGGTTAGCGGTATGAGCGCATTGTTCCACCGCGCGCGCGCTCAACCGCTACAATATCCCCATGCCAAAACAGCGCCGCTATACGCCCGAGCACGCCGTCGCCGGGCTGGACGCCAAGTTTCCCGAGATTGAAACCTGGCCGAACCAGTTTCCTGGTTATGAGGTCGTAATTGATGATCCGGAGTTCACTTCGGTGTGCCCGAAGACGGGATTGCCGGACTTTGGCGTGATCACGCTACGTTACCAGCCCGATAAGGTTTGCCTGGAGTTGAAATCGTACAAAGAATATTTGCATTCGTACCGCAACCTGGGGATCTTTCAGGAAAACGTGGTGAACCGCGTGCTCGAGGACGTGGTGCGATGGGCGAAGCCGGCATGGGCCGAAGTGAAGGGAGACTTCCGGCCGCGGGGTGGGATCTCTACGACGGTAGTGGCGAGATGGCCGCGGGCAAAAAGAAAGAAGTAGCTGCTGGCAGGATTACCGCTTGCGCCGTCTCCGGCGTTGAGTGGCGAACATGCGGGGATCGTAACGCAACGGTTCGATTCCCGACACGGCGATTTTGTGGAAGGCGCCCCCTCGGGGATTGAGGAGCCAGTTGTTTTCATGCGGAGCGAGTGCCGAGGGCACAATCAAGATGCAAGGTTCGCCCTTCTCCACAAATTCGTCTCCGATGCGCGCGAGTTCAGCCGGGGCGGGGGAGCGGCGCCAAAAAGACGGAAGATCGTTCGCTCCAAGGCGTTCACGGGGCAGGTCGTCAGGAATTTCGGCGGTCACTAAAACCAGGTCGGGTGGCGCTTCGTCGGCGTCGAGATGTACGAAATATTCGAGCATTGCCAGGGACTGATGTTCGGAAGTGTAGGCGAGACGAGTGCCCGGGCTCGACCAGCGGCCACCGTAGAGATAAGCGCCCTCGCCATCGAGTGGAGCGCGCGCATAGGCCTTACGCAGCACGCGGTAAACTTGCGTCAACTAATGCCGCCGTAAGCGATTCGTCCGAGGACGTTCTCCACTTGGCGAGCTCCCAATTCCGTGTCGATGGCGTCGATGGGAGCGGCGCCGCCGAGTGCGCGATTGGATCGCTTGAGCCAGCGCGCCGCGCTCTTCCGGTCGGTGAGACTCTGCTGTGCCAGGGCAACGATCCGGGCGAGGCGGTAAAGGCGATCGGACTCGAAGCGCGCCAGTCTGCCGCTCCGGCGCCTGCGCTGCAAGCTGCGCGGGGAGAGATCGAGGGCTTCGGCCAGCTCCTTGAGGGTAAGGCCGGAAGCTTGCATCAACTCTTCGACCACGGCGGGAGGGAAGCCTTCACGAATGGCCTCGCAAAGATCGCGCTGGCTGGCAAGGTTTCGTCCCAGAACACTTCTGCCGCCGAGTTCCTTCACCACCGCGCGCAGTTCGTTTACCATATTGTCGTCCATTATAGCGACAAATGTCGTCATGGTCAATTGCTTATGCGGACTACCGTTCGCGGATTGCCGCCGTGCTATATTCGCTCGACCTGATGACTTCCGAAAAACTCTATCCGCGTACGGCCCTGATTTTGTTGACGGCGCTAAATCTGTTGAACTATGTGGACCGCTCCGTGCTGTTTGCGGTGCAGCCGCTGGTGCAGAGCGAATTTCGGCTGAGTAACACGCAGGTAGGCTACCTCACCAGCGCCTTTCTGCTCTTCTACATGGTCGCGGCCCCGTTCGTGGGCCCTTTGGCCGACCGCTATTCGCGCAAGCGAATCATTGCCGGAGGCGCGATCTTTTGGAGCGGGCTCACCCTGCTCACAGCGGTCACGCACACTTACACGGAACTGCTGATTCGGCACACACTGGTCGGCATTGGCGAGGCGACATTCGTGACGATTGCCCCGACGTTTGTTGCCGACCTGTTTCCAGAAGAGAAGCGCGGGAGGATTCTCGGTGTCTTTTATCTGGCGATTCCGGTGGGCACGGCCGCGGGATATCTGCTGGGAGGTCATCTCAGCCCACGCTATGGCTGGAGATTTCCATTTTATATTGCGGCGGTTCCGGGATTTCTGATGGCGCTGGCCGTGCTGTTCCTGCACGAGCCGGAGCGTGGGCAATTCGACACGGAGAAGGAAACTCCGGAAAGAGGGACGATCTTAGGTTTAGCGCGCAATCCGGCGTTCTGGACTTCGACCCTGGGCATGGCGATGATGACGTTCGCATTGGGCGGCATTCAGGTGTGGATGCCGACGTTCCTCTCGCGTGCGCGGGGGTATTCGCTGGAGTCGGCGAACTTCATGTTCGGAATCATCATTGTGGTGGATGGAATCCTGGCGTCGCTGGCAGGAGGCTGGCTGGGCGATTATCTTCTGCCGCGCATGAAAGGATCTTATTACTTTGTTTCGGCGGCGGGCATGGCGCTGGGCGTGCCTTTTATGATTGTCGCCTTGTTTTTCCGCGGTCCGTTGATGATACCGGCGATCGCGGTGGCAGCCTTCTTTCTTCTGTTGAACACTTCGCCCTTGAACGCGGCGGTGATCAATTCGGTCGGGGCGCACATCCGCGCCACAGCTCTCGCAGTGAATATATTTGTTTTTCACCTGCTGGGTGATGTGCCTTCGCCAACATTGATGGGTTATGTGGCCGATAAACGCACGCTGCAAGCTGCGTTCATCCTGCCGGTGATCGCCATGGTCGTTTCCTCTGCCATACTGTTCTACGGGATGAGATTTGCGCCGCCGGTTCGAATTGACGGTGGCCTGATGAACGCAGGAGCGACGGAGGCAGGGAAGACCTAGGCCGGAATGCATTACTTTTATTGGATAGCAGGGATAATTCTGGCATTAGCCTGGTTCTCTCGCATCGTCGATGCGGCGATCGGCATGCCGAGTGTTGCCGACGTCTCCAAGCCTGAATGGGACCGCAATCCTTCCGGCAGTCTTTCCTCGGGCAATCTTTCTTCTGGCAATCCGCGCGTTTCGATCATCGTGCCGGCGCGCAATGAAGAAGAGGACATTGAGCTGTCCCTGACCCGCCTGCTCGAACTCGATTACGACAACTATGAAGTGATCGCGGTGAATGATCGCTCGACCGACCGGACCGGGGAGATCATGGAAAGTGTGACACGAAATCCCCACTTCTCGCAAAAGACGCGAGAAATGGGGCACCCGGTTCTGCGGGTGATTCATCACCGGGAATTGCCTGCCGGTTGGCTGGGCAAGACGCACGCCATGTGGACGGCCACAAACGCGGCGACCGGCGAATGGCTGCTGTTTACCGATGCCGATGTGCTGTTCAAGCGGGACTCCGTGCGGCGGGCGATGGCTTATGCGCTGGCGGAGCGTGCGGATCATGTGGTGGTGTTTCCACAGATGATCATGAAACGTCCGGGCGAATACATGATGATCGCTTTCTTTCAGACTATGTTTGTTTTCGGGCACCGGCCGTGGAAGGTGGCCGATCCGAAGACGCGGGATCACATGGGCGTGGGCGCGTTCAACTTAATCCGCCGCAGCGCATATGAGGCGGTGGGAACCTATGAAGCATTGCGCATGGAGGTGCTGGATGACATGAAGCTGGGCAAGGTGGTGAAGAATGCGGGCTTCGCGCAACGCAATGTTTTTGGCGCGGACTTGATTTCGATTCGCTGGGCGCACGGAGCGATGGGAGTGGTCAATAATCTGACGAAGAATTTCTTCGCAGTATTGTCTTTCCAGTGGTGGCGTACACTGATCGCCGCATTCGGATTGGCCTTCCTGAATCTCATGCCGTTTCTGGGGCTGTGGCTCGCGCACGGGTGGGAACGATTGCCGTATGCTATCGCGGTGGGGTCGATGTTTCTGATTTATCTGGGCATGTCGTGGCGTTCCGGAGTTCCAGCTTATTATTTTGTGCTGCATCCGGTGAGCACGGTGCTGTTTATCTATACCTTGCTGCGATCGATGTTTCATACGCTATGGAACGATGGCATTATCTGGCGGGGGACGAAGTATCCGCTGGAGGAGTTGCGGAAGGGGATGGTGTGAGCGTTCACTGCGGTGGTTCGCCGTTCACGTCCGCTTCGTTGCCATAGGTGGCTGTGGTGGCCGGGTTGGCATAGGTTTTCGCGGGCTTCTTGGTCGGGTGCATTCTGCCGGCGCTGTAGTGGCCCTGCTTTTCCACGTCGTAGTTCTTGGGTAGGGGCGGGATCAGGGTTGAGCCGTTGGTTAACTGGCTGACCCGGGTCAGGACGATTTCGGCGCGGCCGTTGTAGAGCTTGACTGGGCCGTGAATTTCGATCATCTGTCCGGCAAGGCGGCGTACGTCGCCAACATCTTTCAGGTCGTGAGGGAAGACCACGACTGTGAAGGGGCAGGCCATTTGATCCTGGCAGAAGTCGACAAAATGAACGCCTCTGGCGCCGACCTTCACGCGCAGGACTTTGCCCATCACGCATTTGGTTTCGCCGACATGCTGACTGGCATTTTGAATCGAGAGACAGTCGGAGGCTGGGGCTGCGGTCGCGAATAGCAGGACGGCGAGTAGCGCGAAAATATTTCTTGTCCACATAGGAGCAGAGTGCGTGACGAGCTCTTCGGCCCGGCATAAATGTGTTTACTGGCTGATAACTATTTACCTTATTAGTAGCTCCCCCCACCCTCTACGCCCCGTTTGGAATCACCACGTTAGCAAGATTTGCCCCGCAAAATACGTCGTCTAAAGGACTTAGGGCTAAATACCGTCGAACAAAGGAGTTAGGGGCCGGTTTTTAACTTGGAACTTCCTTTTGTTCTCGCGGAATTTGGTGCCTTTGCTTGGGCAATTATCGAGGGAGTTGTTGGGTGGGCGCAAGGTTGGATGTCACGGGGATGGGCTGTGAAAATTTTCGTACGCCTAAAGACATATTCAGCGGGCTCTGGGCGGCACGGCTGAAGCCGTGCCCTTCCCGAACCGTCGCCATCCTAGGCCAGTCGTTTAGGGATGCTGTGGATTTCGTCTGAAGGGCTCGGTCGCTTTGGTTCTGCCGTCCCTCCGGGACTTGTTCCAGCTTTCTACTTCCTACCCGGCACTGACGTGCCGGGCTGTCATATGCCGCCCCGACGGGGCTCCGTCTGTGATGCTGGCAAGGTGCACAGATCCTTCGTCGGGAGTCCTCGGCTTCGCCGGGGACTCCGCTTCGTCAGGATGACAAGCAGCGGGTGATGAGGCGTTCGTGCTGGAGAGGCACCCCTCAGGGGCTGAAGCCCGCATATCTAGGGGTTCTGGACGGCACGGCTGAAGCCGTGCCCTTCCCGAACCATTTGTTACGCGTATTCCCGGTGGATCACACTTTTCAAACCAGTGTGACGCGGGCTGTCGGAACAGAAGCTTACTTGAAGCCTTTTACGGCGGCGGCTTCGTCGTCTTTTACGTCGAAGACGGTGTAGAGCTTGGTGATCTGGAGCAGATCGTGCACCTTCTTGGTCAGGTTGAGGAGTTTGAGTTCGCCGCCCTGATTCTTGGTGGTGGTGAAGGCGCTGACCAGTTCGCCGATGCCGGAGCTATCGATGTAGTTAACCTCGCCCAGGTTCAGGATGATTTTTTTGTTGCCTTTGGAAAGCAGGTCGCGCACGGTATCGCGCAAAGTCACGCTGCCTTCGCCCAGGGTGATACGTCCGCTGCAATCTACGATGGTGACTCCGTCGACCTGCCGAGTGCTAAGTTTCATGCTCACTGAGACCCCTCCTTGTTGCCCACGGATGGACCGTGGACGTGCTTGATCAATTTCACTTCCGTACCTGTCTGGGACGGGCGGATTTCCACCACGTCCATGAAAGACCGCATAAGAAAAATGCCGCGTCCTGAAGTCTTGAGCAGGTTTTCCGGCGCCAGAGGATTCGGAATTCCGCTTAAATCAATGCCTTTCCCCTGATCGCGAATGGTGATGACCAGATCGTCCTCAGGAGTTCGCTCGAAGGCCAGGATCACTTTTTTGTCCGGGGCATACTGGTTGCCGTGCAGGACGGCGTTCACCGCGCCTTCACGCACCGCCATGGAAATCTGCAGCACCTCGTCTTCTCCAAAGCCTAATTCAGTGGCAATGCGGGTAGCTTTTTCTTCCGCATGGTCCACGGTTTCCAAAGTGGAATCGAGCGTATAGGAGACTGTTTGCTCCATGGTCGATGAATACTTTAAACCCGCACCTGTCCTCTGAATTGCCCGTAGGGGCTTGCCGCAGCCTGCAATCGGCGAATGCGGTAGTTTGCCTGTCGAAGCGGGGACTTGTCAACGAGTGCCCGGTAGTGTCCTAATTAGTGCGTTGCTATGATTTTCGAGGTGTTGGGGGAGGGGAAGAGGCTGGCTTCGTAATAATCTTCAGGAAATAGCATCCCCCATGAACAGCCCTACCCCGTTCATCAGCCGCAGCGGACTCAAGGTTGACGGGCTTCTTACAGATATAACACGTAGGGAAAGACGTAGTCATGGGAATGACCTCCCGTTGTCGGATCATCAGATTTGCACAAGAGACCGACGCCCAGAATGGGGTCCGGCGGAGGGATGTGTAGAGACCTAAACCCTAGCACAGGAAAAGGCGAGTGTATGTATTCCATCGAACACTTCCGAGTCACAGAACCATCAGCGCACAACGGACTGTGCGCCGGATTGCAGGTCCGACATAGTGCGTTGATGGCCACCAAGTCACCAACGCAGTGTTAGGACACTACCCGCAAGCCTGCGATTATAATGACACGCTGTGAGTACAGAGCAGCGCGCCCGAATCAAACAGTTTTTCAAACGATTGATCCTCGTTGGACTGACGTCCGCGCTGGGCGTGACGGCGGTGGCATACGCGGCGGACTATGCTGCATTCCGCTATCGCGTGGCGACGAGTCGCCAACCATTCGGACAAGTCACCGTCATGAGCTACGATGCCGTGCCGCAGAAAAGTGGCAAGACCGAACTCATCTTCCATCCCCCGGAGGCACAAACCTGTGCCAACGCGCTGTTTCCCCAAGCCGGATATGTGCCCTGCTGGTATTTGCAGCGCCACACCGAGCAACGGACCAATTTCTGAACTGTAAAGTTATGTTAACCCGTTCTGATTCAATGGGTTACGCTGGCATCGAACTTCCGCGTCTGGCATCTAATACAGTAGCGAAAAGATGGATTGGTCAGGAGGTTCTTTATGAAGCTGTTACAGGTGCAGGGATTAGCGAGCTTGTTCCTGGCAGCGGTTTTATCTGTGCCCGCATGGGCGAGTAATGCGAGCTCAAATTCAGCTGTGCCGGGAACTTTGAACTATGTCGAGGGGCAAGCATCGATTGCCGGCGAACCCCTTGATCATAACGCGGTGGGCAAGACTACGTTAGAGGTTGGACAGTCACTCAATACGCAAACGGGCAAGGCAGAAATTCTGTTGACTCCAGGCGTGTTTCTGCGGGAGGGTGACAACAGTTCAGTGAAGATGGTTGCGGTTGGTCTTACCGATACGGAATTGAACCTGACGCAAGGCCACGTCATGGTGGAGGTGGACCAGATCTACCCGCAGAACAATCTTAGGATTGTAGAAGGCAATGCCACGGCGAGAATCATGAAGCCCGGACTGTACGACTTTGATTTGCAACAGAATCAAATGCGCGTGTTCGACGGCGAAGCCACAGTCAGGGATGGCGACAAACAAATCAATTTGAAAGCTGGCCACGAATTAACTTTGGCGGCGAACGCTCCGGAGAAGGCCGAGAAGTTCGACAAAAAGGCCATGAATGGCGATGATCTGTATAGCTGGAGCAGTCTGCGCTCCGACTACGTGGCGGAAGCGAACGTAGATGCGGCGCGGATTGTGGTGGCCGACGGATGGGGGTCGGGCTATTGGGGCGCGGGCTTGTGGGGAGCTGGCTGGGGCCCGGGTTTCGGTGGTTGGTATTGGGACCCGTGGTTCTCGGCATTCACGTTCATGCCCGGAGGAGGAATCTTCTACAGTCCGTTCGGCTGGGGATTCTATTCACCGGGGTTCGTGTACGGTGCTCCGTTCTACGGTGGACATTTCTATCACACGTTTAACGCGGCGAACGTCCGCGCGTGGGGACCGGGTCAGCACTATGCAACCAGCCGTGCCTATGCGCACGGCGTTTACACCGGAGCGGGAGCTTCGCGTGGCGCCTTTCACTCAGGACCAGCAATGGCAAGTAGCGGAATGCGCGGCGGCTACGCTGGTGGCGGATTCCACGGCGAGGGTGGGTTCCATGGCGGCGGTGGTGGCCACGGCGGGCGCTGAAAAAGCCTAACGGTTTAGCGGGGCGCGAATTGCGCCCCGTTTTTTTGTGTCCGGATTCGGCTACAATGGCGTTCACTCTGGACCGACGGTACGCTCAACAGGGGACGCGAATGACTGACAGGCTCGCCTTTTCTTCCTTGCGATATTTGGCAATTGTGTTCGTTGCCTTTGCTGCCTCGGTTCCTCTACTTGCCTCCGCTTCTCCGGCGAAGACCGCCGCTGCTTCAGCTTCCGATCCGCGACTGGAAAAAGCTTACCGTTTCCAGCAGGGTGGTTGGACTTATGTTCATCTGGAAGGTTCGCCAGCGGAGATTGGATTCCAGCATGGTTATCTGCTGGCTCCGGAGATTGCCGATGCGCTGGAGGCGATCAAGCTTTTCGATACCCACGAGACCCAGCGCGATTGGGAGTTTTTTCGCAAGACGGCGCGCGAGATGCTGTGGCCGCACATTGATAGCGAGTATCAGGAGGAACTGCAAGGCATTGCCGAGGGCGTGAAGGCGCATGGCGTGGATCTGGATGTGTATGACATCGTGGCGCTGAATGCGTTTGAGGAGGTTCCCGACTACTACGTGCCGTGGTTGAACAAGCGGGAGAAGTCAGCGAAAGCGCCAGAGCTGAAGGCGCCTGGCAATTGCAGCGCGTTTATCGCCACGGGAGCTTTCACGAAAGACCATCAGATCGTCATCGCGCACAACAACTGGACGAGCTATCTTGCGGGCGAGCGTTGGGTGGTCATCTTCGATATTTTGCCGCAGCACGGCCAGCGCATTTTGATGGACGGCTTTCCCGGAGTGATCACCAGCGACGATGATTTCGGCGTGAACGCGGCGGGGATCATGATTACCGAGACCACCATCACGCAATTCGAGGGCTGGGACCCGAAGGGCAAGCCGGAGTTCATGCGCTCGCGCAAGGCGCTGCAGTATGCGGAGAGCATCGATGACTATGTGCGCATTATCAAAGAAGGCAATAATGGCGGCTACGCCAACGACTGGCTCATCGGCGACCGGAAGACGGGAGAGATTGCCTACCTCGAACTTGGTTTGAAGAACACACCGATCTGGAGAACAAAGGATGGATATTTCGTCAGCTCAAACTTTCCGCGTGATCCAAAGCTGATTCGTGAGGAGACCAGCGGCTTCGATCCCAAAGATGCTTCTTCCTCGATGAATGCACGCCATGCACGCGCGGACGAACTGGTGCAGCATGCCAAGGGAACGATTGACGTTGGGATGGCTGAAGATTTCCTGGCGGATCACTACGACAGCTTCGAGAAGAAAAAACAGCCCGATGAGCGCTCGCTCTGCGGACACGTGGACGATTCATCGCGGGGCGTGAAGGAATGGGGTTGGGACGGCTACAATCCCGGAGGAGCGGTGCAGGGCAAAGCCACCGACAGCAAGATGGCCGCGGATATGAGTTTCATCGCGCGCGCCGGTCATCCTTGTGGAACGGATTTTGTGGCGGCTGATTTCCTGGAGCATCATCCGGAATATTCGTGGCAAAAGCCGCTGCTGCGCGATATGAAGGCGGGGCCGTGGACGAAATTTCAAGCGGGGCAGAGACAATGAAGGAAACCGTACAGCAATACATGCAGCGCATTAACAGCTATGCCGAAGGGAAGCAGCCCTTGGCCGTGCAGGCGGCCACGGCGAAGAAACTCGAACGCTTGATTAAAGGCGTGCCCACGAGCAAATTGCGCAAGCGCCCCGCTCCTGACAAATGGTCGGTCAGCGAGATCCTGGCGCACCTTGCCGATGCGGAACTTGTTGGCAGCTTTCGCATGCGGCTGATTCTGGGCGCGCCTGGGACACCCATCGCGGCGTTCGATCAGGATGCCTGGGTTACGAGCGGACACTATGAGAAACGCGATCCGCGCAAATCGGTCGAGCAGTTTCGCGTGGTCCGGGAAGCGAATCTCGCGCTGCTCAAGTCACTGACGCCCGAGCAGTGGAAGCACTATGGCATGCATGCCGAACGTGGGCAGGAAACGATTGAGCACATCGTCCGCATGTTCGCGGGACATGACATCAACCATCTACAGCAGATCGAGAGAATCCTGGCAGGGAAGTGACGTGTCTTTGCGGGAGCTGACGGCAATCTCGGAATTTCCTTACCCTTGAGGTTTCGGCCGATGCAGGCCGATCAATGTACGGTCCCGTCTAAAGCAGTGTTCTCTTCGTTTCCCGTGGCCTGAAAAGATCTCAGAAAAAAATGTGATGGGCTGGTGCTAAAGATCCGCGTCTGTTTGGGCATCGTATCGTGCTAACTTCGCGGCTACTACATTGTTCCGCGCCGGCTTACGAGTTGGGCGAACAAGGCGATTCCAGATGACGACAAAAGTTTGCACCAACCACAACTGTCCAGCCTGCGCACACTTTGTTTACACCGTGGCCATGCGTTGCGTTCTTTGCCGATGGGATCTGAAGGCCGCGCAGAGAAGTGACGCCGCGTCCGAGCAGAGTTTGAACGGCACGCACGCTAGCGCGGTCGGACTGTCCAGGAAGCCAAGCGGAACACACGCTGCAAGATGAGATATGGCGGTGACCTGCCCCCAGCTTTCGTTCACGTAAGAATACGACAACTTTCTGCTGAAGCGCTCCCATTTTCTGTCACAAGCGAGGTTAGAGGTTTCGAGGTGGGTAAGTCCTTTCTCCCGCTGTTGAC
>Ga0182015_10001634_pt1 | contig 29046 bp, 22 predicted proteins | sample 712P3MmetaG_FD_120478 | JGI IMG/M metagenome (GOLD analysis project Ga0182015, IMG submission 120478) | Permafrost microbial communities from Stordalen Mire, Sweden - 712P3M metaG | ecosystem: Environmental > Terrestrial > Soil > Wetlands > Permafrost | place: Sweden: Stordalen | collected... | reverse complement strand
GTGGTGGCGAGCGCGAAGGCGAGGATGCGGATGTCAATTTGCGCTTTGGCCAGGAATGGCATGCCACCGGGCGCCACTACGATGAAGAGGCGCAGCAGGAGGAGCGCAAACAGACAGCCTGCGGTTCCGCCTGCTAGCGAAAGCGCGAGCGAGTCTGTGAGCGCTTGCCGGGGAAGCCGCATTCGGCCCGCTCCCAACGCGGTACGCAAGGCTAATTCTCTTTCCCTGGCGGCGCCCCGCGCCATCATCAGGCTGGTTACGTTGGCGCAGGCAATGAGGAGAACTGCGGCCACAAGGCCGAGAAGAACAAATGCGGCACGGCGCGCGTCATGAAACTGGCGGTCGCGCAGACTGCGGACTTGTAGATGGACCTCTTTGCGGAAGGGCGCGGGCGCGAGTCGCAGCGAGTATTGAAAGAGCGGCTCGAGTTCGGCTTTGGCCTGCTCGATGGTGACTCCAGGCTTGAGTCGCGCGAAGGCCCAAAGCGGACGCCCCGGATCTGCCCTGCGCTGCGCAGCTACGTCCAGTGCCTCGGGGAGCAGCACATCCACGGCCTAGAGCCGCGGCATCTCGAAGTCGCGAGGGAGGACGCCGACGATCTCGCGGGTTTGTCCGTCGATGGTGATCGGCTTTCCCACGACTCCGGGATCGGAACGATAGCGATTGAGCCACAAGGCGTAGGTGAGGATGGCGGCTTTCGGTCCGTTCGGGCGATCCTCATTGGCGACGAAGTTTCGTCCGAGGATCGGAACCACTCCCAGCGTGGGAAGGAAGTTCGCCTCAGCATGTGCGCAGTTGAGGCGCGCGGGGCCGTTTTCGGTGAGATCGCATGGTTCGACACCGGTCTCTGAAGTGAGCGAGACAAACGGTTTCTGATTGTCCTGCCACACGTAATAGGAGCCACCCAGGGCAAACTCCTGCGGCTCAATGGGCGCCGTCAGGCCGACTGAGACCAAACGACTTGAGTCGCCGTAAGGGAGGCTGCGAAACAGGATTCTGTCGATCACGCTGAACACCGCGGTGGTCGAGCCAATGCCCAGCATCAGCGTGAACACGACAGTGATGGAGAATGCGGGATTGCGGCGGAAGCCGCGGAGCGCGTATCGAACGTCCTGCAGGAGCGTTTCGAGCCAATACCGAGGGAACTGCTCGCGGCACTGTTCTCGCGTTCGCTGAAATCCCCCAAAAGCGATTGCGGCCTGGCGGTTGGCTTCGGCGGCCGACATGCCGGCCTGGATGTTTGCTTCGCGCTGCTGGTCGATGTGGAATTGGAACTCTTCGTCGATTTGGCCGTGGTCGCGGCCGGCAAGAAAGAAGCGGAAGCGCGATAGAAGCTCTCTCAGCACGGAGCCCCCTTGCCGTTGTTCAGGATGGCGGCGACGGCGCCGGCGAGACGGTCCCAGCTTTCAACTTCGGTTTCCAATTGTCCCCTGCCAGTTTGCGTCAGGGAGTAGTACTTGGCCTTGCGGTTGTTGTCAGAGGCGCGCCACTCAGCTTGAATCCAGCCTTTGTATTCCAGCCGGTGCAGAGCCGGATACAGAGATCCCTGGCCGATCTGGAAGACGTTTTTTGAGACCTGCTGAATGCGCTGCGCGATTCCCCAGCCGTGCATCGGCTCAAGAGTCAGAGTTCGGAGGATGAGCAGGTCGAGGGTCCCCTGAAGAAGATCGGTAGGTTGGGGCATGAGCTCCTCTCGACGTTCTACAAGAAGATGCCCGATTTTCTTGTCGGATGTCAACAGGGAAAAACAGGGAACAGGGATCGGGGAACGGGGACAGAGGGCTGAGATTGGGGTCGAGAGGCCGGTGGGCCCACCTTTCTTTCGTCGATGCGACGCGTTTTGTCGCTGGTCTACGCAGTCTGGGCAAGAAGTCAAAGCGGAAACCCCGATTCCCCGTGACTTCCTGAGGAGTGTCGAAATGAGACAGGTTGAAAGAGCATTGACGTTCATCATCGTGGCGTTGGTTGGAATTGGCGCACACACGGCGGCTGCGCAGGAAAGTTTGCTGTATAGCTTCACCAGCGGATCAGCCGGACCAGATGCGAGCGGACCCGGTGCGAGCCTGGTCTCCGACGCTCAAGGCAATCTGTATGGCACGACTCAATTAGGTGGCGCGAAGGGCGAGGGAGCAGCCTTTGAGCTGTCGCCCGCGGCGGGCGGGGGATGGACAGAGAAAGTGATCTACAGCTTCGGACAGTGCCCCACAGTGCCCTGTTCAGGGATCAGCGAACCCGAGGGCAGCCTGATCTTCGACGCCCAGGGCAATCTGTATGGCACGACCGAATCCGGCGGCCCCGGAGGCGAGTTTGGGGGCAAGGGAGCGGTCTTCGAGTTGTCGCCCGGCGCGGGCGGGGTCTGGACGGAGACAACTTTATACGAATTCGGCGCAGTTGCCGGGGATGGAAGCAACCCCGTCGCCGCCTTGACCTTCGATGCTACCGGCAATCTCTACGGGACGACCCAAGAAGGCGGCGCGAATGGCAAAGGCGCAGTCTTCGAGTTGTCGCCCGGCGCCGGCGGGGTCTGGACTGAGAAGGTGTTGTACAGTTTTGCGGGCCCCGCCGCCAATCCACCGGATGGCCAAGATCCGACCGGCAACCTGATATTCGACGCCCAGGGCAATATCTATGGCACAACTTTCACGGGCGGCAAGAACGATACGACCGGGGAGGGTGGGACGGTCTTTGAGATGTCGCCTGGTGCAGGCGGGGTTTGGACGGAGAAGGTTCTCTATAACTTCGGTGCGGCCAATTCCCCAGACGGAAACCAGCCCACCGCCGCGTTGATCTTCGACGCCGAGGGCAATCTCTACGGGACGACGCGGGAAGGGGGCAGCTCCCTCGACGGAACGGTCTTCGAGTTGTCGCCCGCCGCAGGCGGAACCTGGACGGAGAATTTGTTGCATAATTTCACCGGCGCACCTTCGGACGGCGCAGTCCCCTACTGCACCCTGTTCCTGGACGCCCAAGGCAATCTCTACGGCACTACCAAGTATGGCGGACCCAACAATTACGCCCTCGACCCCGATGTCAATTACCTGGGTTCGGGGACGGTATTCGAGTTGACCCCCGGCGGCGCAGGCGGCTGGACGGAGAGTATTCTGTACAACTTTAACGCCACGGGCAGCGACGGGACTGTTCCTGAGGCCAGCCTGCTTCCAGATGCCGCCGGCAATCTCTACAGCACAACCCAATCTGGCGGTGCAACTGGGAATGCAAGCGTGATTGGCGACGGTTCGGTCTTCGAGATTGGGGCGACCGGGTTGCCAGTCTTCTCGCCCGCCGGAGGCAACTACGGCGCGACGCAGAGCGTAACTATCACCTCTGCAACACCGGAAGCAGCCATCTACTACACAACCAACGGAACCGCGCCGAACACCTCGTCTACAAAGTACACGGGCCCAATTGCGGTATCGGATGCGGAGACCATTGAGGCATTCGCGACAATTGCGGGCTCTCCTAACAGCGCGGTTGCCACAGCCGTATACACTTTTCAATCGCAGGTAGCTGCAACGCCGGTAATCTCACCCGCAGCAGGCACCTACAGCTCGACCCAGAGCGTGACGATTACAGACAGCACTGCCGGGTCGACGATTTACTACACGACGAATGGGACAACGCCGAGCGCTTCATCGACTGTCTACAGCGGCGCAATCAGCGTTTCGGCGTCTGAGACGATCGAAGCTATTGCCGTGGCCAGCGGCTTCTCGAACAGCGCTGTTGCTTCGACCACCTACACAATCAATCTGCCTGCAGCAGCGGCACCGATCTTTTCCCCGGCTGTTGGCACGTACACCTCGACCCAGAGTGTGACGCTGACGGATAGCACCGCTGGGGCGGTCATCTATTACACCACCAACGGGACACCGCCCAGTGCTTCGTCCACCTTGTATACGGGCGCAATCACCGTTTCGGCGACGGAGACGATCGAAGCGATCGCCATAGCAAGTGGATTCTCCAATAGCGCTGTGGCTTCGGGTACCTACACAATCAATCTGCCTGCGGCAACGCCGGTGATTTCACCGACGGCGGGCACCTTCAGCTCGACCCAGAGCGTGACGATTACTGACAGCACCGCCGGGGCAACCATCTACTACACCACCAATGGGACTGCGCCGACTGCTTCGTCCACTGTTTATAGCGGCGCAATTTCTGTGTCGTCGACGGAGACCATCGAAGCGATCGCGGTGGCCAGCGGGTTCTCGAACAGCGCAGTGGCTTCGGCTACTTACACAATCAATCTAGCCGCGGCGGCCACGCCGGTAATCTCACCTCCGGCAGGCACGTACTCTTCAACTCAGAGCGTGACGATTACGGACAGCACCGCTGGGGCGGTCATCTACTACACCACCAATGGGACCACTCCGACTGCGTCGTCCACTGTATACAGCGGCGCGATTTCGGTTTCGTCGACGGAGACCGTCGAAGCGATTGCCGTGGCCAGCGGCTTCTCAAACAGCGCAGTGGCTTCGGCGGCCTACACCATTAATCTGGCTGCGGCGGCAACGCCGGTAATCTCACCTGTGGCAGGCACGTACTCTTCAACTCAGAGCGTGACGATAACGGACAGCACCGCTGGGGCGACCATTTACTACACGACCAACGGAACTGTGCCGACCGCGTCGTCCACTGTATATAGCGGGGCAATTTCGGTTTCGGCGACGGAGACCATCGAAGCGATCGCGGTGGCCAGCGGTTTCTCGAACAGCGCAGTGGCTTCGGCTACTTACACCATTCAGGCACTGACAGCCGCGGCTACACCCGTCTTCTCGCCGGTTGCCGGCACCTACTCCTCGACGCAGAGCGTGACGATAACGGACAGCACCGCTGGGGCAACCATCTACTACACGACCAACGGAACCACGCCGACTGCATCGTCCACCTTATATAGCGGGGCAATCTCGGTTTCGGCGACGGAGACGATTGAAGCGATCGCGGTGGCAGGCGGTTTTACTAATAGTGCAGTGGCAACGGCGGACTACGTAATCCAGGTTGGTCCGCCAGCATACACGCTGAGCGCTAACCCGTCGTCCCTTACCATTCAGGCGGGTTCGACGGGAATTACGGTAATTACGATAACGCCAACAGGAGGTTTCACTGGACAAGTGAACTTCTCCTGCGGATCGTTGCCGGCAGAGGCCACCTGCACCTTCTCAGCTCCCAGCGTGACCGTCGCGTCCGGCGGCTCCGCGCCAATCACCGTGCTCACCATTGGCACCACCGGAACAATGGCCGCTTCTCTTCACAACGGCCCCGGTGTAACCCTGCTTCCCGAGATATTTGTGGCGATGATCCTGTTGCCTCTCGGGTTTACGCGCCGCATGCTTCGCGCCAGGAAGGCCGGAAGCACGTGGCTCATGAGCCTGCTGCTGCTGGCAACAGCGAGCCTTGCTGCCGCAGGCATGTTCGGACTGGCAGGGTGCGGCGGGAAGACCAGTCAATCGACGCCGACTGGCGCTTACACCATACCGATCAGTGCAACCAGTGGGGGAGCGACAGTCCCGCTGAACCTTTCGGTGACCGTCGAATAGCACGCGATACGAAAAGTTGCCGCATGGAAGCAGGGGTTCGGACCGGGGAACTGGTCTGGGCCCCTGCTTCGTTGTGGGGAGAAGGCTGGTTCGACGAAGGTGCAGGGGCGCGGTCGAGGCTTTGTATTGGAAAGTTGTTTTTAGAAATACTATTTTACAAATAGGTATTTTAAGTGTAGATTGATCTCCATGGCAAAGAACCCTGAACACCGCGATCTTTTTCCTGGTGCACTGGAGATCATGATCCTGCAGTCGCTACGGTTGAAGCCGATGCACGGCTACGCCCTTGTCAAGCACATCAAGCTGGTCTCGGACAATCTGCTTCAGGTTGAGGAGGGCTCGCTCTATCCCGCTCTGCAAAGGATGCTGAGAGAAGGCTTGCTTGAATCGGAGACTGGTGTGTCAGCGAAGGGCCGGCCCACAAGAATTTACCGTCTGACGGATGCGGGCCTTCGGCATCTGGAAAAGGAAGTTGTGAGCTTCGAGAAGATGTTCGACGGGATCACCCGTGTGTTGGCAGTGGCTAGAGTCTAGGAGGACGCCATGCAATGGATCAAGCAGGTTTTCTCGCGCCGCCACCGGTATGACGATCTCTCGGTCTCGATCAATGAACACCTCGAAGAGAAGATCGAAGAGCTTATGGAGAGCGGAATGCCGCGGACGCAGGCCGAACAATTGGCGCGGCGGGAGTTCGGCAATGTGGCTCTGATCAAGGAGCGCAGCCGCGAAGAGTGGCAGTGGCGCGCGGTTGAGTCCGTTCTGGCCGACCTGAAACTCACGTTCCGGCGGTTGAGAAAGTCGCCGGGATTTGCTGCGACCATTCTTCTCACGCTCGCGATTGGGATCGGCGCAAACACGGCGGTTTTTACTGTGGTCAACAGCGTGCTCCTTAAGCCGCTGCCTTATCCACATTCGGAGGAACTGGCGGCTTTGTGGCTGAATGCGCCGGGCGCGGGAGGGCTATCGAGCGAAACGAGCGGACTGCAGCTATCGCCGTCGATGTATCTGACGTTTGCACGGAACAATCACAGCTTTCAGTCGATGGGCGTGTGGCAGATGCGGAATGCGAACGTGACGGGAATTGCGCAGCCGGATGAGGTGAACGCCGCATTCATCAGCGATGGAGTGCTCGAGACACTGCAAGTACCGCCGACGCTTGGTCGCTGGTTTACGGGCACGGATCAGGACCCACGCGGAGCGAAGACAGCGATGCTGAGCTACAGCTACTGGCAGCACCGTTTTGGCGGCGACCGCGGGGTGATTGGGAGAAGCCTGCAGGTGGATGGGCAGACGCGCACAATTGCGGGGGTGATGCCGAAGGGGTTTCGTGTGGTGGACCAGGATTTCGATCTATTGATTCCGCTGGCCTTCGATCCGACGAATCAGAATCTGGCGGGATTCGGCTATGCGGGAATTGCACGATTGAGGCCGGAAGTGTCGCTGGCGCAGGCTGACGCGGATGGGTTGCGGCTGATTTCTTTGTGGATGGACTCGTGGACGAATGGTCCGGGCTCTAATCCGCACTACTACGAGGTTTGGAAGATTACGCCGAGCTTTCGCCCGCTGAAGCAGCAGGTGATTGGGAACGTGGGCAATGTGCTTTGGGTGGTGATGGCGACGGTGGGGCTGGTGATGCTGATTGCCTGCGTGAATGTTGCAAACCTGCTGCTAGTGAGGGCGGATGCGCGGCAGCAAGAGCTATCCATTCGGGCCGCATTGGGAGCCGGGCGCGGGAGGATTGCGCGGGAGCTGTTGACAGAAAGCCTTGTGCTGGGCCTGATGGGCGGCGTGGTTTCGATTGCCGTGGCCTATGCGGGGCTGCGATTGCTTGCGGCGATGGGGCCGACGGATTTGCCACGGTTGAGCGAGGTTTCGTTTGACGCGGGATCGCTGGGATTCACGTTTGGGCTGGCGGTTGTTTCGGGCTTGCTGTTTGGGTCGATTCCGGCACTGAGATATGCACGGATGAAGGCATCAGCCATGAACCTGGGGGCTAACCGCACCGCCAGCACGAGCCGCGCGCGCCAGCGTTCGCGTAGCGTGCTGGTGGTGGCGCAGGTGGCAATGGCGTTGGTGCTGCTGGTGAGCGCGCTGCTGATGATTCGGACGTTTGCGGCGCTGCGCAATGTGGACCCGGGGTTTGCGGATGCGGGGCACGTGGAGACGCTGAGCATTTTCATTCCGGAACAGATGGTGAAGGACCCACGGGCGGTTGCGGTAATGCAGCGGCAAATTGCGGACAAGCTGGCGGCGGTTCCGGGAGTTGCATCGGTGGGCTTTGCAGCCGCTGTGCCAATGGACGGAAACGATCCGAACTTGGACCTGATTGCGGTAGAAGGCAAGGAGTACCCTGGCGGGGATGGACCGTTGAAGCTCTACAACTACGTTTCGCCGGGATATTTTCAGACGCTGGGGACGCGGCTGGTGGCTGGGCGCGATTTCTCGTGGGACGAACTGGAGCAAGTGCGGCCGATGGTGATGGTCTCAGAGAGCTTTGCGCGGGCGAACTGGGGTTCGGCTCAAGCCGCGATTGGGAAGCGGGTGAGGAAGTATGAGAACTCACCATGGCAGGAAGTGATTGGTGTAGCTGAGGACGTGCATGTTCATGGTGTGGATCAGCCTGCGCCAGAGATCATCTACTGGCCAGCGATGTTCTATGACCGGTTTAGGTCGCCGCCTTTGATGGATGGGCTGCGGTTTGTTTCGTTTGCCATTCACTCGAGCCGCGCGGGAACTGAGGGGCTATTGAGCGAGATGCAGCAGGCGGTTTGGGGAGTGAATGGGAGTTTGCCATTGGCCTCAGTTGGCACGCTGCAGCAGTTGTATACGCAATCGATGGCACGGACGTCGTTCACGCTGGTGATGCTGGCGATTGCGGGGACGATGGCGCTGGCGCTTGGAGTCATCGGAATCTACGGCGTGATCTCGTACGCCGTGGCGCAGCGAACACGGGAAATCGGAATTCGGCTGGCGCTCGGCGCGAACAAGAGCGAGCTGAAGTGGATGTTTGTACGGTCTGCGCTGGTGCTGACGGCGATAGGCGTTGCAATTGGATTGGGCACCGCAGCGGCGCTGACGCAGATGATGAAGTCGCTTCTATTTGGGATCAGCCCGCTCGATCCTGTGACGTATATAACAGTGCCGCTCGTGCTGGTGGTGGCTGCGGCGCTGGCAAGTTATCTGCCGGCTCGGCGCGCGGCGGCGGTGAATCCAGTGGAGGCTCTGAGGGCGGAGTAGGTTTGTGGGGTTCGCAACGAGGCCTCGACGCGCTCATTGACGTGGGGGAGAGGCGGGGATAGGCTGAGGGGATGGAATTCAAGGTAAGTGACCTGGAACAGGAGCCGATTGATTTTGACGTCGAGCTGGAGCCGGGGTATGTGGAGTTGGGAGAAGAGGCGGAGCAGTCCGGTCCGTTGGTGGCGTCTGGCCGGGCGGAGGTGCTGCACGAGCACCGCGGTCCGAAGGAGATTGTGGCCGACATCCGGCTGAAGGGGCAGTTCAAGGGGACGTTTGAGGTGAAGTGCGCCCGATGCGTTGAGCCTGTGGAGGTTCCGCTTGAGGCGGAGTACGACCTGATCTTCAGGCCGGCGGAGGTGGATGCTGTGTCGGGTGAGCGGTCGATAACCGCGCCGGAGACCGAAATCGGTTATTATGAAGGAGACAGTCTGTTGCTTGAAGACGTTTTGCGGGAGCAGGTGCTTTTGTCTCTGCCGGTGCGGACGCTGTGCAAGCCTGATTGCAAAGGGCTTTGCCCGCATTGCGGGGAAAATCGCAACCAGAATGAGTGCACCTGCGCGGAGAGGGAGACTGATCCGCGATGGGGAGCGCTGGGCGATCTCCGCGGACGGATAAAGCAATAGTACGGGGGCGAGAGCCCGGACCAAACCAAGAGATTGAAGGGGTTCCGACCTTAGCCCTAGAGGCTGCAGAGGCCTTGTGTGGCACGCTGACGAGCGGGGCGGAACGCGAAAGGACACGTACCATGCCTAATCCGAAACGGCGCCACTCGACGCGCCGCACCGCACTTCGCAGATCACACGACTTTTTGACGGCAACGGGAGTCTCCGAGTGCCCGAGCTGCCACGAGAAGAAGCTCCCCCACCAGGCCTGTCCGAAGTGTGGCGTTTACAAGGGCCGTCAGGTGCTGGATGTGAAGGAAGCGGCGAAGTAGTTCGAAGAGCGAGAAGCAGGAACTATGCTGATCGACATTGCGCTTGACGCGGTAGGTTCCGATAAAGCTCCTGAGCCGGAGATACGGGGCGCGATCCTCGCGTGCCGTGCTCTGCCTGTGCGGGTCCATTTGATTGGGCCGGAGGCGGAGCTTCGCGACATTCTGGACGAACACCTGGAAAATGAAGATCTGCCTATTGTGATCCACCATGCCTCCGAGCGGATTGGCATGGATGAGAAGGCTGCGAACGCTGTGAGGAGCAAGAAAGACAGCTCGATGCGCGTGGGCCTGAAGCTGGTGCGCGAGGGCAAGGTCGCGGGGTTTGTGACGGCGGGAAACACGGGTGCGGCGATGGCCACGGCCAAAATGGTGCTGGGCGCGCTGCCGGGGGTGGACCGGCCTGCGCTGGCGACACCGATGCCGAGCTCGACGGGGAATCCGTGCGTGCTGCTGGATGTTGGCGCGAACGTGGACTGCAAGCCGCACAACCTGGCGCAGTTTGCCGTGATGGGAGAGATCTACGCACGGACGGTGCTGAAGATCGTCGAGCCGCGAGTGGGGCTGCTCTCGATCGGCGAGGAAGAGTCGAAGGGCAATGACCTGACGCGGGAGGCGTTTCCGCTGTTGAAGGCGCTGCCGCTGAAGTTCATTGGAAACGTGGAGGGGCGCGACATATTCAGCGGGCTGTCAGACGTGATTGTGTGCGACGGGTTTGTGGGCAACGTTGCGCTGAAGACCAGCGAGGGTGTGGGGCGATTTGTGCGCGATGTGCTACGCGAGAGTCTGACGCGGACGGTGACGGCGCAGGTGGGGGCGATGCTGTCGCGGAAGGCGTTCAACGAGTTTCGGCACCGGCTGGATTATCGCGAGTACGGCGGTGCGCCGCTGCTCGGGGTGCGGGGCATCTGCATCATCGGGCATGGGTCGTCGAACGACCGGGCGATCTTCAACGGGGTGCGTGTGGCGTATGAGTTTGCCAAGTCGGGGACGATTGAGAGCATCGAGTCAGAGTTTGCCAAGCTGCCGAAGGGCACCGGGGCGAACGGGGAACTTGCGAGCGGCGCGGGCTCAGGCGCGACGGTTCAATAGAGGACGATGAAGAGCGAGTTGGGTTCGGGCGCGGGCGAGTTGGATGGACAGCCGACAGAAAAGTCGGGCGGGATGTTGAGCGAACCAACAAAGACATTTGACTGGAGCGGGGCTGCGCCGGAGGGCGTAGTGTGTCCGGCGTGCTGGGGCGCGCTAGGTGCGGCGGAGGGGACGCTCGTGTGTGTGGGGTGCGGGCGGAGGTATCCGGTGGTGGACGGGATCCCGGTGCTGATTGTGGAGCGGGCGGAGCAGCAGAGTTGAAGAGCACTGTCCAGGCGCTTTTCTATGTCTCGGGAATCGAGTCTTAAACCAATCCGAAATTAGATTCAGCGTGGTCCGAATTCCGTTTGTCCTCTTCCCGATTCTGATCTTGCGCGTCGAGATCGGGCAGTTGCTGGAACCATTTCCAGAAGACGTCATCGAATGAGTACAGCGATTTCCCGAAGTCAAGGCACGATCCATCTGTGGCAACCAGTCTCAAGTAACGCGTCGAGCCGCTGCGTTGTGTGTGGACGACATATTCCCGGCGTCCCCGGATCGTTTCCAACGAAATACTTTCGGATCCAAAAACGGACCGTTGCTCGATTTCCGATTCGGTGAACATTACAACGGACGAAAAAGATTTTGCTGTCATGCCTACACCGACTGCAGGAAAAATGAGGGACAAAGCAAGCTGGGTGTAATTCGGTTCTTCGGAACCTGAAATGACTTTTGAGGTTGTTTCAGTTGCGATCGCTACGCCAAAAGCCAGGAAAAAAATGGCGAATGCCTTAAACCACCAAGTCATGTGGTAAACCCGCCCCGTTGGCGCCTGGGCCATAGATCGAATCCTCAATTGAGCTTCTGGGTCGCTGCGGGTAAGGTTAGCACCGCTGATCCAACGAGCCAAATGACCGAACAGCTGGATCATGCGTGCCTGACCCTCAGGGGGGTCTCGGGAATGCCCGGACCCGACTACTTGAAGAGGTCAATGAGCTCGGATATGTATAGGGTGTTTTCGGCAAAGGTGAATGTGCCGCGGTCGCGGACCTCACGGGCAGCGTGGAGGAAGGTAGTGATTGCGGCTCGGGCGAAGCCGGAACCGATGCTGACGCGGCGGACGCCGAGGGCGTGGAGTTCGGCGACGGAGAGCGGCGGCGCGCCCTTGAGGCCCATGAGGACGTTGACGGGCTTTGAGACAGAGGAGCAGAGGGTGCGAATGTCGTCAGGGCTGGTGATGCCGGGTGCGTAGAGGACTTCAGCGCCGGCGGCTTCAAAGGCCTGGAGGCGGCGGATGGTGTCGTTGAGGTTTGGTCGGCCGTGGAGATAATTCTCGGCGCGGGCGACGAGCATGAAAGGGAAGGGCAAAGAGTGAGCTGCGGCCGCGGCGGCGGCGATGCGTTCGACGGCGTGGTCGAAGTCGTAGATGGGGTGGGCGGCGTCGCCGGTGGCGTCTTCAATGGATCCGCCGACAAGGCCGGCTTGGGCGGCGAGTCGGATGGTTTCGGCCGCGGTTTCGGGGTCGGAGCCGTAGCCGTTTTCAAGGTCTGCGGCGACGGGAAGAGTGGTGGCATCCACGATGGAGCGGGCGTTTGCGAGCGCTTCATCGCGGCTGACGCAGCCGGCGGCGTCGCGGCGGCCGAGGGTGAAGGCTAGACCGGCACTGGTAGTGGATAGTGCGGCGAATCCGATGGAGGTGAGCACGCGGGCGGTGCCCGCGTCCCAGGGGTTTGCGATCACGAGGACTTCGGGGCTCTGGTGGAGGGCTTGGAAGCGGACTGCTTTTTCGGCTTGGGTGGACATTAGGGGGCTCCGAATGCTTGGGATAACGGCGCAGGGAACTCTGTTAGTAAGAACATAATGGCGGCGAAATTGAGGTTGGCCAAAAGTCCGGCTCATCACTCCTGGGAATTCTGCTCGAGGTTGTAGGCGTAGAATTCTGTATCAGCGACGCGACGCCACTCCTCAAAACCATTTGCGGGAGGCGCTTCGATTGAAATTACAAACTTGGCTCCTGCATCTCGGAGTGCATCATAGACATCTTTCCTTTCGCGATGGTCAGAGATTCGCCAGAACTTCAGGTCCTCTCTGGGAGGGATCGCAACGTCAATGCGGACGCGCGCGAGCCGTGCAACTGCCATCGAACTCTCGCCATCTCCGATAACCGCGATTGTATCTCCCGGCCTAACACCATCTTTGCTGAGCTCTGAAGCGACCGAATAGGCCTCACAGATGGAACCTTGAAGAGGTCTCGGCGGATGAACAATGTGGTAAGTAACAAATCCAACCGCCGTTGCGGCGAGCGAGAATATAAGAAACACGGTGGCAAAGGTTGTTAGTCGAGGATTACGATTCGATCTCTGATACTGAATCGCGCAAAGGAGACTTATCAACACTAACGCCACAAAGACGGCGATATAGCGGGGTTCGACCGCAACGATTATGTAAAGGAGTAGCCCACTTATGCCTACTATTAGAATTGGCCATACCCTGAGGATGCATCGCCAGCGCCCGGGATTTTGCGCGGAACCGAAGAAGAGAGCAAGATAGGCCACCCAGGTGAGAGGAATTGGCAAGAGTAGCGCCATCGCGCTTAGTTGCAAATTATTCAATATGGCGCGGATCTGGTCTCCCAAAGCAACAGTTGATTCGAGCCCGGATGCAAACGCCGCGGGGCTAAACCACGGCGGATAAGTGGAGTCCATTAGCGGCGAGAATTGAAGAACATCCGGACTGTGATGAAGTATCCTCTCAACCGGCATCTGGTCGCCGTAAAGTGCGATTTCCGGGTGGATCAGATTGGGAGGATCCTTCAGTTGAGGGAACCCAGGCGGCGACAGATAGAAAGCGGATGGTTGCCCGGATACACGCCACGCATAATTCAGATGGCCAGACTCACCGACCGTCAAATGACGACGCAAACCGGACAGTGCAGCGGCAAGGGGTGCCGCGATGCAGAAGAACGTGAGCGCCATCGCAAGGGCAGGAAGAAGGGCTTTGCGCAGATTCCCAGCCGCACAGACAGCCACAGCCATGAATAGCAGGCCTATGGGAAAGAGGATGGCTTTTGCGTAGTAACCCAGCCCCAGAGCCACTCCCAAACAAACGAACCAAGGCGCGATTCGTTGTCTTGAGAGGATTCGGAGCACAATGCCCGCATCGAGATAAACAAAGGTAACTACTAGCAGGTCGGGGAGCACCCTTCGAACACTGCCGGCCAGGCAAAATGTCGTCCAGGCGAAAACGCCGTAACCGAGAAGCTCCCAAACATATGAGCGCTGTAACAAGGGCAATTCCGATTGAGGGCCCGAACGCTCAGGCACAAGAATCGCGATTAACTGCCTCATCATGAACTCGAATGCAGCTAATGCGCCGATGAAGATTGCGAGGTTCAACAAATGCACAAGTGGAAGTTCCCAGCGAGCTGACGGATGACCGATCCGCGCGGCGACACCGATCAAAAGCGGATAGAGTGGGCTCCAGGTGAGATTTATAAGGGTGTGCCAATCATTCCGGATCATTCCATCGCTCATGTCAAGATAAGAGATAGAATCCGGGTCAAAGTATTGCTGCCCCACCCATGCTTCGACTACCGCGAGCACTATACAAAACGCCCATGAGCCGAGGCGCGCCAATTTGTATTGGCCGTCCATCTTTGGCAGAGAATATACTTTAGAGCCGAGTTCATCTGGCATGGTTGCATCCTTGACGAGGGCATTTGATAAGAAGATTCCTCATCGGCGCTTTTATGGGGCCGGTATCACCCTAACGCCGGTGGTGGAAAGGAGCGACGATGAGCAGTGCAAATCCGATGGCGGCGATGAGGGCGAGGCCGATGAGCGAGTAAAGCAGCGTGAGGCTGGGGCCGGGTGACGGTTCGTCGGGGTCAGGTGAGTCCGGCGTGGGCGGCTGGAGATCGGGCTGTGGAGGATGAGATTCGAGGTCGGGCATGGTGTTGCTCCATGTTAGCGTGGCGAATCCAAAGTTAGTCGGATAGATCAAGAACAACCGCAGGTCCCGGCGACGGCGGGCAGGCTTTCGACTGCGTTTGCCGCAAAAAACCACGCCAAAATTCGGTCAGGATGACACATCAATCTTGATGCGAGCATCGGAGACGAAGAGCCGAGGCGGAATCACTCGTATTTGAGGGCTTCGACGGGGTCTAACTGAGCTGCGCGGGTGGCTGGGACGGTGCCGAAGATGACGCCGACGGCGACGGCCGTGGAGAGAGCGATGACGACCGATCCGGGCCAGATTGGTAGGTCATAGTCGGTGAAGAAACGGATGGAAAGCGGTATGGCGAGGCCGATGGCGGAACCGACAAGGCCGCCGGAGAGCGAGATGAGAATTGCCTCGAAAAGGAACTGCAGGCGGATTTCGCGGCGGGTTGCGCCGAGTGCCTTGCGGATGCCGATTTCGCGAACGCGGGCGCGGACGTTGGCGAGCATGATGTTCATGATGCCGACGCCTCCCACGGCCAGCGTGACGGCAGCGACGAGAAAGAGGACGACGGTGACGGCGTTAGCGATGTTGCCAGCGATGGAGAGGTACTCGCTGAGAGTTTGGGTCTTGTAGACGGAATCGGAACGGTGGCGCGCCTGGATGATGCGGAGGATCTCCTTGGATGCGTCGGTGACCTCGTTCATGTTGCGCATGGAGAAGTAGATTTGTCTCACCTGCTCGGTGCCGCTGAAGTAGCGGGCGACGGAGAAGGGGATGAGGATGGTCTGGTCGGCGATCTCGGAGTTGCCCATGTCGTCGAAGCTCTCTTTGAAGACGCCGATGATGGTGAAGGGAATTCCGGTGATCTCGAAGGTCTGGCCGACGGCAGCATCATCGGAGCCGTATCGCTCGCGGGCGAAGTGCTGGGTAACGACGGCGCACTTCATGTCGGCGTTTTCGTCGTTCTGATCGAAGAAGCGGCCAACGGGGACGAGCAGGTTGCGAATCTGCTGGTACTGGGGGCTGACGCCGAGAACAAGCGTGTCTTTGACTACGCCTCCACCGAAGCTGATGCGGTCGTGCATGTCCATGACGGGCGAGGAATACTGTACACCGGGGAGCTGAGCGAGGACGGCCCCCTCGTCATCGCGTGTCAAATAGTCGTTGTAGAAGGTCTGTTCGGCGACGGTGGCATGGCCGCCGGAATACTCGAGCTCGACGGAGTTGGTTTCGATCTTCTGGAGCTGGGCAAGGATGTACTGCTTGCCGGTGAGTCCGATTGTGATGACGAGGATGACGGATGCGGTGCCGATGACCATGCCCAGAGCAGTGAGCGCGAAGCGGGCCTTACTGGCGCGAAAGCTGTCCATGGAAAGCTTGAGAATCTCGCTGAAGACCATGGAGTTCTTGGCACTCACGAGGGTTTCCTGAAAGGCCTTTTGGCGAGCGATATCGGTTGGGGCGGTCGGGTTCATTGTTCCCTAGGAATCAAGATGCGCCAAACGGGCTTGCGGGTTCTGGAATCGTCAGACGCGGGGTGACGAAGATTGGAAGCGGCAGCAAGGCCCATGACCAGTGTAAAGCGGTGGGGCGACGATGCTTCGAGACGTGGGCAAAGTGGCTTGAAATCACATGGGTGCGAGGCGCTTGTAGTCGCTGAACTCCATCGTGTTCATCACTTCCTGGTGAAGCCCTTGTGTGATTTGAAGTTGCGCGCTCACTGGCATCAGGTACTTGAGGCCGTTGATGGGGACATAGTCATAGTCGACGGCCATTGATGTGGAGTGCGTCGGAAAATCCGAAGGCAGGCCGTCAGCGATGAGGGTCACGCGCCGCGGACGCCGCGTGGAGCTATCCACGAAGACCTGGCCATGGAAGCCAACGTTGAGTTGACGGCCATTCGAGTCCATGACGGAAAACAGGGAGTTCCTTTTATCCACCCGGTAGTCGTAGACCTGAACCGTTCCGTTCTTTAAGGCGTCTGTTTCTTTCCATTGAAAGTCCGCCTTTGATTCGGCGCGAAACACCGCCTGAAGGATGCCGCCAAACTCTCCAGCGGAGAACACGCCTTTCATTGAAGTGCGGGTGGTCCCGCTGGGCCAGCCATTCACTTCAGTCGTGGTGCGGGTTTCGGTCTTTTCGCGATAGCGAAGCTCCTCTTGCAGCGTGTCTATCGCCTTCCACTTCCCGTCTCCGTTTGTGTCGACAGCCCTTTTGGTCAGTTCAACGCACGTAAAGTTGGGCAGTTGGCTGTCGTATTCAAGGGCGTGTTCGCGTGCAGACTCGATGAGCGAGTGCGCTTCATCCTGCGATGGAGCAGCCGTGGGCTCGGCTAATGCCCGGATAGGCAGTTGTGCTGCGGGTTGCGGCGCTCCGTGTAGACGCGGATTCTCTCCGTTGAGCGCGACCAGGGCACTTGCGAAGTCCATAGCGGAGGCGCTCTGCGTCGGGGCCTCTGCTGCGCCGCCCACGACGAAGCTGTGGGATTGGGTGGAAGTCTTCCCGCCCTGGGTGAGGAAAGCCTTTACCTCGTAGTTGCCTGGAGCGAGGGCGCCGGATTTCAGGCTGGCGAGATATGGCACGGCCCCATGGGCGCTATCGATTTTCAGCAGTTCCTTCTTATGCCCTGCCTTGCCATTGTGGATGATCTGCATTTCCAGCGTGGTCGGCTGGTTCACAGTCGTATCGGGATGCAGGATGAAGAACAGCGACACGCCCTTGGGTTGTTCCGGCAGCCGGCCGGACACGTTCGGGGTCACTTTCTCATGCTCATAGCGCAGTGGCTCCATGGGATCTTCGTCTTCAAGATGCGAGCCTTCCACCTTGCGAACCAGGACCATGTCGCTCAATGAGACGCCGGCTGAGGAATCTGGAATCTCAAAGCTCGATCGCTGCGCGCTCATCTTGCCGCTGTTCTGGTCTAGCACTGCAACCTCAAGCGTATAGATGCCCGGCGTGGACATGAAGTGCCGCTCGAGTGAAATGGTCGTCAAAGGGTCGTGGTCCAACGCTTCCTTCGCTTTGGCCTGTGTCAGGTCCTCGGAGTAATGTTCAATTACAACTCCGCTCTTGTCTTTGATTTCAGCAACGACAGCTGCGTGGACGGAAGAGACATTTGCGCCGGACTCCTCCAGCGCTTTCAATTCGGAGAGCGGCAATTCAATTGCGATGGAACTCGTATTCCCGTTCGGCAGATCACCAAAACGAAGAACCGATGCATGGAACTTGATGTTCGAGGGCAAACGCGCCTCGCCAAGGGCTTTGAGCAACGGCATTTCGAACGGCCTGATTCCTGCATCGGTACCGGGCGCGAATGCGAAGTACCCTGTTCTGGCGTGGACACTCAAGCCTGCACGCACCGGCTTCACCGCGATGGGTCGGAACTTGCCGTCGTACTCCTTGAATGGAGGAACATACGAAGCCTGGTAATAGGTGCTCAAGTCCTGAGCCATCTGCTGCAGCGGCCTTTTGGTGCCGGTAAGCGCATCAATGTAGACGCCGCCGGTGGCTTTGGATAATCCCGAGAGCGGATTTTTGGTGTCGTTAAATGGGTTCTCCCGGGATTCGTTGTTGCCACGCATGAAGTCGGTGACCATTGCCATGTCCTGGGCCGGTCCCCATACAGGCCCGGTTGCGGATGGATCGCCGGCGATCGGCTCGGAACCCTCCTGCTTCGGGGAGCCCTGAGCCGGCCGTTGCCCGTTGAGCAGAGCGTTTGACATCTGATATTGGTCAGCGTTCCCCATGGCATCCACATCAACGATGTAAATGCCGATTCCCGCGCCGGTTGCCGCATCGACGACGGTTTTGAGAATGTCCTTGGCGGGCTTGTCCAACTGTGAATTCAAGGTGAAGTAGACGATTGCCCTTCTGTCTCCGATGCGCTCCTGTGCCTTGACCAGGGCAAGCAATGCGGCGAAGTTCAGGTAACCGTGCAGTTTCTGCACATTGGTCTGCGAGTCCTGAAGCGACGTGAGCAGCGACTGCGCACGCAGCCGCTCTTTCGCATCGACATGGCTCCCTGAAGCGTCCAGGCCCGTTTGGGCAACGGCAACGAGGTTCTTCTCAGCCAGTCCAACGGCCTTTGTTTTGGCTGCTTCCGCCACTTCATCGTGGACGATGGTGATGGCCTCGCTGTGGGTTGAGGTCAGGACAATGACCTGGCTCTCGGTAGCTGTCTTAACGGCGAATTCGACCGCCTTTGGGTCCTCAGTGAATCCCTGAAGCACCCGCAAGTGTCCGTCCAGGTCCAACACCGAGAACGAGTAGCCAGTGGCAGGCAAGACCTGAAGGATCTTTTCTGCGATGTTGCGCGTACTGAGGGCGATCGGGCCGTGGATCGATTCGAAGAGCAGGGTGACCATGTGTCCCGGCGCCGTAGGCGAGTCGCCATGGACAAGATGAAGTTCGGTGAGCGTGACCGGTATGCCGTCGTCAGTAATCGTAAGGTCGCCCGGCTTGAGATCGAGCACCGAGCCCTGCTCCTTGTCGTGGACGACAAGGTCAAGCGAGACTTCATCGACGTGAGTGCTGATATCCGGCGCACGATCTGAGGCAGGGGGCGCGGCTTGAGGCTGTGCGGGGGCTGTCGGGCTTCCCGGCAACGCCTGACCGGCCGCGAATGGAGCGCCCAGACTGAGAGATAACGCGGAGGCCAGCAGCAAGACGATACTGCGGTAGTGGGATGAAACTGGGGACCGGCCTGCATTGCTGCTCATTGGACTGCCTTTTCCCTAATTTTATTTACCTTGTTCGATGCCCCTGAAGGTCGAATGGTGGTCTCTCGCGCAGGCAGACGCTGATTGAAGCGGGGTCTGGGCAAGAATCCTCGCTCGCGCGAAATTCTAGCAGAAATCACGTCTTCGGGCTGCCAATCGCAGCTGTGGACGCGGTTCTGAATTTGACGCCGTGAGGATGCCACATTGTATGGTTTATGCCGAGTGTGCGCGGAACCCGCGCGGGACCCTCCAGCAAGGAATGAGAGCGCAATGAACGAGAACGAGACGAAGTCGCTGCCGGAAAACGCCTACCAGCCTCTGGCGGAGGGGGAGATCTATACGCCGGTTGTGCCGGCCGAGCAGACGCCGCCGGAGCTGACGTGGCGATCTATTGGATGGGGCGTGTTTTTCTGTGTGGTGTTCACCGTGGCTTCGGCGTATTCGGGGCTGAAGGTGGGCCAGGTGATGGAGGCGGCGATCCCGATCTCGATTCTGGCGATCGGGCTGGCGCGGGTGTACAAGCGGCGATCGAGTTTGCTCGAAAACGTGATTATCACGGCGATTGGCGGGGCGGCGGGGGCAGTGGTGGCGGGGGCCATCTTCACGCTGCCGGCGCTCTACATTTTGAATCTCGATCCGCATCCGGTGCAGACGATTTTCATTTGTCTGGCAGGCGGAGTTTTGGGAGTTCTGTTTCTGATTCCGCTGCGCAGATATTTTGTGCAGGAGATGCACGGGAAGCTGCCGTATCCGGAGGCAACGGCTATCACCGAGGTGCTGGTGACGGGCGAGAAGGGCGGATCGCAGGCAATGCTGCTGTTGCAGGCGACGTTCATCTCAGGGATTTATGACTTGTTTGTGACGACCTTCCAGGTGTGGAAGGAGTATGTGGACTTCAGGTTCTTGCCGGTGGTGCAGGGGTTGGCGGATCGAGCGCGGATGGTGCTGCGGTTTGACGCGATCGGGTTCATTCTTGGGCTCGGATACGTGATGGGGCTGCGGAGTTCGTTGATTCTTTGCGCGGGCGGGGTGCTTTCGAACCTGGTGTTGGTGCCACTGATCTGGTTTGTGGGTCAGCATCTGGGGACGGCGGTGTATCCGGCGACGATACCGATCGACCAGATGACAGCGACGGACATTTATCGCAGCTACGTGCGGTTTGTTGGCGTGGGGGCGATTGCGACGGCGGGGATTGTGGGGATTATCAAGTCGCTGCGCGTGGTGGCGGGGTCGTTTGGGATTGCGCTGAAGACGTTTCGGCAGGGAGAAGTGGCGAAGACGGAGCGGACGGATCGCGATATACCGATGATCACGATCCTGTTGGGAGTGGTGATTAGTGCGCTAGCGATTGGGGTGTTCCTGGGTAGCGGGCAGGCGGGCTGGGGCGCGCTGCTGGTGGGGCTGGGGCTGGTGCTGCTGTTCTCGTTCTTCTTTACGTCGGTGGCGGCGAATGCGGTGGCGACGACGGCGCGGAATCCGGTGAGCGGGATGACGATGCTGACGATCATTCTGTCGTCGACGGTGCTGCTGCGGTTTGGGCTGAGTGGGACGACGGGCATGTTTTTTGTAATGGCGATTGCTGGGATGGTTTGCACGGCGCTTTCGGTCTCGGGGCAGGCGATTACGGATTTGAAGGTTGGGTATTGGCTGGGGTCGACGCCATCGGCGCAGGAGAAGGTGAAGTTTCTGGGAGTGACTGCGTCGGCGATTGCGGTTGGGCTGACGATTGGGATGCTGGCGCACACGTTTCAATTCGGCGAGGCAGTGGCGGGGGACATAAGGCCGGTGCTGGCGAGCCCACAGGCTTCGATCATGAAAGCGCTGGTGGAAGGGTTCATGAGCCATCAGCCGATTGCGTATTTGCTGTTTGCGGCGGGAGCGATGGTGACGCTGGTGATGGAGATGCTGGGGCAGCCGTCGCTGGTGTTTGCGCTGGGGATGTATCTGCCGCTGGAGCTGAATGCACCGGCGCTGGTGGGCGGATTTCTGTCGCACTTTTTGAACAGGAAATCGGAGAGGACGGGCGGAGCGGATGGTCGGAGGATTCGCGAGCGGGGCGTGGTGGTGGCCTCGGGGCTGATGGCGGGCGGAGCGCTGGGCGGCGTGCTGGGCGCGGCGATGCGGCTGATTCCGGGATTCAGCGAGGGTTGGGTGACGACGCCGTTCTATGGAAATGAGCCGGTGTCGCAGACGATTTCGGCGGTGATGTTTGTGGGTCTATGCGGGTATGTGTGGTGGAGCGCGACGCGCAAGGAGAGCGCGACGCAGGCGGAAAAGGAGCAGTGATGGATGCAATTGGGCGGTACGTTGCAGATGCGGTGCTGGGGATCGACACGCTGTGGGGCGGGGATGTGATGTGCGCCTCGGGGACGGGAAGGTTTATTGCGGACTCGTGGTTTAGCGATGAGGCGCTGCCGGTGGCGTATACGCATGGGGCGGCGGCGCGGCTGCGCGCTTGCGGAGGCGTTGCGGGGTCGGACCTTGATCGAGAATCGCTCCAGGAATCGCTTGAGGAGTATTTGCGCGCGGTGGATCTGCCGGGGGCGATTGCGGGCTTGCGAAGGGAGGCTGCGAAGATAGGCGGGTTGCGCGGCGCTTATCTTGACGGGCTGGGGGTGAGCCTCGAGGTGATGTGGGATTTGGCGATGGAGACCGCTGGCCAGGGTGAGAAGGTGCCGTATGAGCGGGCGGTGGTGGCTTCGACAGGAAAGCCGCCGGAGCCAAGCGAGCCTGCGGAGAAGCGAGAGCGCGTGGCGGAGTTGCTGGGCAGGGCGGGGCTGAGCGGGGCCGGGGTGGGCGGGGCTGCGTTGAGCGGGGCGAAGCAGCTGGATGCGGTGGACGCGTGGCGGAAGAGCCGGGGGATTCCGATGGCGTCGGTGCGGGGGCTCGGCGCGGCGGTGATTGCAAAGTTCGATGTGCTGAGCGGGAAGAACCTGATGCCGTATCTGCCAAAGGAGTTGACGGATGTGCCGCGGGCGAACATTGAGTTTCTTCCGATTCGGGATGCGTGGTTTTCGGGTTCGATGAACTACATTGGGCGGGCGCGGCGCGAGGATGGAAGCCCGGAGTATGAGGCGACTTACGAGATCAATGCTTCGCTGGAGATGAGTTATCCGGAGTTTGAGCAGTTAGTAAGTCATGAGGTGGTGCCGGGGCATGTGACGACGTTTGCGTATTTGCAGAGCGAGTATGTGCGCGGCAAGGCGGGGTTCGAGGCGACGGTGCTGACGATGAATACGCGGGCGGCGACGCTGTTTGAGGGGATTGCAAACAACGCGATCCTGATGGCGTATGGGGTGACGGAGGTGGAGGCGCTGCCGGACGAGGACATGCAGATTGGCGTGTTGCTGGCGCTGCTGCAGGATGACGCGAAGAACCAGTCGTCGTATATGACGTGGGGCGAGGGGCGCGCGCAGGCCGAAGTGGCCCAGACGCTGCGGAGGGATTTTCTGGTGTCGACGGAGCGGGCGGACAAGCTGAGCGGGGCGTGGGGACGGCATCCGCTGCTGGGCAGGATGTATTTACCGGCGTACCGGGCGGGGACGGAGAGGGTGGCGGAGCTGCGGCGGAAGTATGCGGCGGAGAAGGTGCTGCCGGCGATCTACGGGTGTGAGGGGCTGGTGGATATTGTGACGGTGGAGCAGGTGCTCAAGGGGTGAGCGGCGGTTGAGCTGGGCTAATTTCCCAGGTCCCCGAGTGCGAGGGACCTGGGGCACCCATCATCGTTGCTTTGGTTGTGCGTTTTCCCCTAGACTTGAGGTGTGCGGCTTGATGTTGGGCTGTGTGGGCGCTGGTGCAATGCCGGTGCTTCAAAAGTGTGCGGAAGTGGTGAAATGGCAAACACACTAGCCTTAGGAGCTAGCGCCGCAAGGCTTGCGGGTTCAAGTCCCGCCTTCCGCACCAAAGAAACAGTTCACAGTTCTTAGTTCACAGTTCACAGTTGTTCCCGATACTGAAGCGTGCGCCAACCAGCCTGCGTGGCATTCTCGCGGAGACAAATCCCAAAAAGAAAAAGATCCCTACAATATTTGTGGCTGTGTTCCGTCTGGTAAAGCAGATGAGCGCGCAGGCGACAGTGACCGCGATGATGGAGCAGGACGAACGCATTGAGGACGTCGTGGCGCGCGAGGGCGGGCGGCTGCGCAGCTTCATCCGCAGGCGGGTGGCGGATGCGGCGGACGTGGAAGACGTTTTGCAGGACGTGCTGTTTGAGCTGGTTCGCGCGAATCGGATGCTGGTGCCGATTGAGTTTGTGACGGGTTGGCTGTTCAGGGTGGCGCGGAATCGGATTACCGACCTGTTTCGGAAACAGAAGCCGGAGAGCTGGGCTGTGGCTGGCGGCGTGGATGAGACGGGCGAGCCGCGGCTCATTGAAGAGATTTTGCCGTCGCCGGAGGATGGACCGCTGGCGCTGGCGATGCGGCGGGCGCTGCTGGAGGAGTTGGACCGGGCAATTGGCGCGCTGCCCGCGGAGCAGAGGGCGGTGTTTGTTGCGCACGAGATCGACGGGTTGAGTTTCAAGGAGATTGCCGAAGAGACTGGCGTGAATGTGAACACGCTGCTCTCGCGAAAGCGGCTTGCGGTGAAGGCGCTTCGCAGGCGGCTGACGCGGGTTCACGATGAGTTTTTAAGGAATTGAGGAGGAGACGATGAAGAAGGGATTATGGGTTGCTCTGTTGGCGCCGCCGGCGATTGTGTTGTTTGCGTGGCTGTGCGGCGAGGTGGTGATGCACTTGTGGAACTGGCTGCTGCCGCCGTTGTTCGGGTGGCATGTGGTGACGTTCTGGCAGGCGCTGGGGCTGTTGCTGCTGACGAGGATTCTGTTTGGCGGTCATGGGATGGGTGGCAAGAGCGGCAGAGGGCGGGAGCGATGGAAGCAGAGGAAATGGGACAAGATGACGCCGGAGGAGCGGGAGAAGTTTCGCGGGCGTTACCAGGGATGGTGCGGGCCGGGGCCGGGTGAACCGGTGAAAGAGTGAAGAAGTGAAGGAGTGAGAAAGTGAAGGAGTGAAAAAGTGAAGGAGTGAAGTATTGAATTGTTGGGGCACGGAACGCTGAGCGTTCCGTGCCCTTTCCTTTTTGGGGTGGGTGTAGAGGCTGGAGTTGGGCGGGGGCGGCGGAGTAAGCTGGGGGAACGATGAATCCAACAGAGAAACAGCCGCAATTGAATCTTGCCCAGACGCCGGATTTCAGGGAAGCGTATGCAAACAGCGTGCAGGTGCGGGTGAGCGTTTGGGATTTCCAACTGGTGTTCGGGCTGGCTTCGAGCGAGAGCCCGGAAACGGTGACCGTGCGCAACCACAGTGCGATTATCATGAGCCCGCAGCAGGCCAAGGCGCTGTTGAATGTGCTGGGGCAAAACATTGCCCAGTATGAGCAGGCGTTTGGGACGCTGAACCTTGAACCGCATGGGCATAACTTTCCGTCGGGGCCTGTCAATTAAGAGCAGGGTATCGGGTATGGGGTGTCGGGCATAGGGGCTGGGGTCTGGGCGCCGAGGGTCTGGAGACTGAGGGGACAGGAACAAAAGGGCGGGTCGTGGTGTCAAAGTAAGTGTGGCGTCGGGGGAGAGAGAGGTTGAAGTTACTCAGTCTGATCGGACCTCGACGGGATGCGCCGCTGCCGATCTGGATGATTTTTCCGGTGGTGTTTGTGGCGTTGTATGCGAGCCACTTTACGCTCCTGCGGTTGCCCTACTACTGGGATGAGGCAGGGTACTACATTCCAGCGGCGTGGGATTTTTTCCGCACCGGCTCGCTGATTCCGCAGACGACCCTGACCAATGCGCATCCTCCTCTGCCGAGCATTTATTTGGCGCTGTGGTGGAAGATTTCAGGATTTTATCCCGCGGTGACGCGCGTGGCGGTGCTGATGGTTGCGTCGCTGGGGCTGCTGGCGGTGTGGCGGCTGGCGATGCGTCTGGTGGGCGTGGGGGCTGTGGCGTTCTGGACAGTGGTGCTGACGGGGTTGTATCCGATCTGGTTTGCACAGAGCTCGCTGGCGCATGCGGACATATTTGCGGCGGCGTGCACGCTGTGGGGGCTGGTGTATGCGCTGCCGGAGCGCGGTCGCAGACCATGGGTTGCGGCGGCGTGGTTTGCAGCGGCGGCATTGTGCAAGGAGACGGCGATTGTGGTGCCGCTGACGCTGGCGGTGACGAGCCTGGTGGAAGGTTTGCGAGTTCACGCCAATGGGGATGCAGGGGCTGACTCCCACCCTAGCGACAAAAGCGTCGCCAGGATGGGGCACCCGCACATTTCCGACGCCCACCCTAGCGACAAAAGCGTCGCCAGGATGGGGCACCTGCGGTGGCGGGAGGCTGCGCTGTTTGTGGGGTGCGTGCTGCCCTTGTGCTGCTGGTATGCGTGGCATTACGCGAAGACGGGATTTCTGTTTGGGAATCCGGAGTATCTGCGCTACAACGCGCAGGCGAATTTCGATCTGCTGCGGATTGCGGCGGCGCTGGGGCATCGTGTGCTGCACCTGACGGCGCACATGAATTTGTTTGTGCCGGTGGGGACGATGTTGTCGGCATGGCTGCTGCTGCAGCCGAGGCCGGATGCGGAGGGGCAGGAGCGGGCGCGGATCGGCAAAGAAGCGGCGTGGAGGATCGTGGCGCTGCTGGCAGCGAATGCTGTGCTGTTCAGCGTGCTGGGCGGAGCGCTGCTGACGCGGTACCTGCTGCCGATGTATCCGCTGGTGCTGCTGGGGGCAGTGACGACTTTTTATAGGCGGGTTCCGCTATGGCAGGGGATGGCGGTGCTGTCAGCGGCGGCGTTTGTGGCGGGGCTGTTTGTGAATCCGCCGTATGGGTTTGCGCCGGAGGACAATCTTGCGTATTCGCACGTTGTGCGGCTGCACCTGGCGGGAATTGGACAGCTGAAGAAGCAGTTCAAGGGGAGCACGGTGATGACGGCGTGGCCGATGTCGGACGAGCTGACGAAGCCGGAGCTCGGATATCTGAAGGAGCCGTTCGCGGTGTACCGGCTGGAGGACTTCAGCGAAGCGCAGATTGCGCGGGCGGCTCAGGAGCCGGGGGAGTATTCGACAGCGTTGGTGTTTTCGACGAAGGCCGAGCCGAAGAGGCCGTTGCCGGGCTTCGCGTCGGGGTGGATGGAGGAGCGGTTCTTCGGGCTGCATCGTGATCTGGAGCCGGAACAAATTGCGCGGCAACTGGGCGGGACGCTGGTGTGGAAGAAGGAAGACGAGGGGGAGTGGGTGGGGCTGATCCGTTTTAATCGTGCGATCGACGCGAAGGTGGATGCTGGGACGGTGGTGCGGGGTGAAGTGAGGTTTGTCGACTCCCAGGTCCCCAAAAGCGAGGGACCTGGGGCACCCACGCAACAGGGCATTACGAGCGAATGATGGGGCAACACCTATAATCAGGCTGTGGTTTTCTTCAGGAATTACGCGAATAGATTGGTTCGGATCGGTGTGCTGGCCGCGGTGTGTGCGGGGGCAGTGCTTGTGGCAGGCGCGGTTCGCGTCGAGGGGCAGAGCGCGGGAGCGGCGGCGGATAAAGGGCGGATTCTGCTGGTGTTGCCGTTTGATAACCGGACGGGTCAGCCAAATCTGGAGTGGATGCGCGAGGCTGCGGCAGAGATTCTGAGCGCAAGGTTCCGGTCGGCGGGATTTTCGCCGATGAGCAGGCCAGACCGCATGTATGCGCTGGATCATCTGGGATTGCCGCAGGGATTTCATCCGTCAAGGGCAAGTTCGCTGAAGCTGGCCGAGACGCTGGACGCGGATTCGATCATTGTTGGCAGCTACGTGACGGATGGCTCGGGGATTGTGGCCGAGGCGCGCGTGGTGGACGTGCCGCACCTTCGGATGAGCGACGAGGTGCAGGCGCGGGGCGAGATGCGTGAGATGATGCAGGTCTTCGACTCGCTGGCGTGGAAGCTGACGCGGCAGATGGATCCGAATTTCAGCGCGCCGGAAGAGAGCTTTTTGGCGGCGGGGCGGGGGCTGCAACTGACAGCGTTTGAGCAGTACATCCGCGGGATTACGGAGCCGGACCAGGCGGAGCGGCTGCGGCACCTGAACCAGGCGGTGACGCTGAGCCCAGAGTACGGCGAGGCGTGGATGGCGCTGGGGCACGAAGAATACAACGGGCAGCAGTACGAGCTGGCGGCCAAAGCGTTTGCACGGGTGGGTGCGGGATCGGCGGACGCGCTGGAGGCAGGATTCTTTCGCGGGCTGGCGCTTGTATTTCAGGGCGACTACCCGCAGGCGGAGCAGTCGTTTGCCGGAGTGGCGCGGGTGTTGCCGCTGGCTGCGGTGGTGAACGACGAGGGCGTGGCCGCGAGCAGGCAAGGGCACGATGGGACGGCGCTGTTCAGGCAGGCGGTGGCGGCTGACCCGAACAATGCGGATTACCGGTTCAACCTGGCGGTAAGCCTGAAGCGGCATGGGGCTGCGGCGGAAGCTTTGGCGGAACTGGGGCAGTGTGAGCGGCTGAGGCCGAACGACAGCGAGGCAATGGCGCTGGACCAGGCTTGGGGGCACGCGAGCACGGCGGGCGCGGATGTGGACGCGAAGGCGGACCCGCTGGAGCGGATTGCGAGGAGTTTTGACGCGGCGGCGTTCCGGCAGGCGGTGGCGGTGATGGACCAGATGGCCGCAGCGCGCCTAGCGGCGATGAGGCCGGAGGATCAGGCTGCGGAGATCGTGGCACAGGGGAACGGATATCTCGATCGGGGGCTTCTGAGTGAGGCGGGACGGATGTATGGTTCGGCTCTGGCGGTTGTCCCAAGCGATGCGGACGCGCATGCTGGGCTGGCGCAGGTGAAGGAGCGCACGGGCGACGCAGAAGGGGCGAGGCGCGAGGCGCGGGCTGCGCTGGCGCAGAGGCCGGTGGTTGAGGCGTATCTTGTGCTGGGAAGGTTGGACATGGTAGCCGGAGAGGTGAACCGGGCAAGTAGTGAGGCGAGCGCGGCGTTGAGTATGGACCCGAAGAACCGGAAGGCTCTGGAGCTGAAGGAACAAGTGGAGGCTCGACAGGCGGGGAAGAAGTAAGGGGCTGGTGCGGAGATTGTGGACTCCCAGGTCCCCACGTGCGAGGGACCTGGGGCACCCATCGGTATCCATCCCACCCATTTCACAAAATGCGCGAAATGGATGGGGCACCCATCGATAATCATCCCACCCTTTCCGCAAACGGCGCGGAAAGGATGGGGCACCCAGATGTTTATAGGCCGTATCAAGCGGAGGCAACCGATGAGACAGCGCAGAGGCAGTTGGGCGAGTCTGGTGTTCGTGGTTGCGCTGGGGTGCGGCGCAGTTGGTGTAGGTGGTTCGCTGGGGGAATTTGGGGCGCGCGCCGAGCAGGCGACGCAACAAAAGCCGGTTGTAGAAAAGCTGGTGCTGAACGATACGATTCAGCCGGTGAGCGCAGGGGAGTTGAAGCGGGCGATCGATCGGGCAAATGCTGACGTGGCGGAAGTGCTGATTGTGGAGCTGAACACGCCAGGGGGATTGCTGGACTCGACGCGGGAAATGGTGGGAGCGATGCTGAGCTCGCGGGTTCCAGTGGTGGTGTATGTTGCGCCGTCGGGAGCGAGGGCTGGGTCGGCAGGGTTTTTCCTGCTGGAAGCGTCAGACGTGGCGGCGATGG